>ENA-OSJC01002308-OSJC01002308.1-marine-metagenome-genome-assembly--contig:-NODE-2308-length-14546-cov-4.164144_pt1 | contig 14546 bp, 21 predicted proteins | sample MGYA00237885_ERZ534234 | MGnify/ENA primary metagenome ERZ534234 (study PRJEB26413, sample SAMN06343907) | marine metagenome | isolation source: coastal waters | place: Atlantic Ocean: West Antarctic... | reverse complement strand
ACTACGACTGCCAACATTCAAATGAAAAATACATTCGTTGTTGTGTGCGTCGATTGCTTTAATGTAATGTGTTAAATAAATCATTATTTCACCTCCTTAACCGTAAGTAATTTTGTCATCGTCCAAAACGCTCTCAATTATGTCAAGCATCATTTCATGCGCCTCTTGACGGTTTGGCGCGCACACTTTGACTTGAGTTGCATAATATTGCACGCCGACATGGAGGGTATGCATTGCACCAAGAGTATCAGAGGCTTCAAGGCTAACCTTTCTTAAATCGCTCCAGTACTTGTTATGTGCTTTTTGTTCGTTAGTTATTTTAATTGGTCCATCGTTTGATAGTTTCATTTGTTGGCCTCTTTGCTTGCTTGCTTTTTTGCGCGTTGAACGTCTAGCTCTGACAGGTTAGCTGCTAGGCTTTCAGCCATATCAACGCATTTTTGCGCCTTTGCATCATCTGGCGCGTTAATTGCCAGTGTGAGGGCCAATACTAGCGCCTCGTAATCGTTTGTTGGTTTCATAGTTGCCTCTTTTAGTTGAATAGTAATGGATTTACACCAAAAAAACCGCAATTAAGCGGCCTTGATGGTTTACCGGTGGGTTTATTCTTCGATGATTTCATCATCAATTGTAAAAGTAATTGTTACCCTAGTGCCGCCCATATCAACGTAATATTCGTTGTAATCGCAATAAACATTTGCCGGGCGTTTTTCTAGCCATTGATAGAACTCGCTTTCTCTATACAGATTTTCGGTAATTTTAAGCATTAGTTACCCCTTATTGGTTGTCGTGAAGGTTCAATGCATGGTGCGCTGCTTGAAGATGCATTTTAATGACGGCATCGGCTGGCGCGCAGTTGGATTCTCTGCAAACCTGTAAATGCCACGCGATGTTATTTAGTTGAGTCTCAACGGTTGCCAGATAGTCTGGCTTTTGGTTAACGTGAATATTCATAATTTACCCCTTATAAGATATTAACGGTGATTAAGTAAGCAGCGGTGATAGTTCCCCAGGCAATGAGAAACTCCCAGCTAATGCCTACTAAGAAAGAGTGAAGCGACTTAAAGAAAGGTTTAATAATCATTAGTAGCCCCCAAATTGAGCAAAGAGAACATAAAAGAATAGACCGATACAAGGCAGCGTAATTGCCAGGGCTGTTAAAAACTCTTTGCCGTGATTGATCGGAGGGTGTTGTCTGTACGCTGGCTCATTGTTGTACCGACGTTCAAATCCGCCATTATTATCATGGCGCGCAATTACTTCATAATTTCCGCTAAACTCACTGAAAATATAAAGGTTTGTGCCATCGGTGCTGAAGTCATCTTTTTGCCAGGAATCGCCACGTAGAAAGGCATTTTTTACTTCAATTGGTAACTGTTTAATATTTGTCATCATGAAGCCCTCTGTAAGTTATCAAGGGATGTAATAGCATCATCGTAATGGCTGTAGAAAAACTCTTCACCCGTATCATAATCAGTGATTAAGTATTCGACATCGTTACCAAGTAGGCTGGCAATAGTTATGCCGCTATCTAAAACTATAAAAACGTAGCCACTGTTAGCGTTAAAGCCTATGCCGTACTCCATAACATCATAATCACCATGTTTAGCCATAGCAGCAAAACACTTTGATAATCCGATAGTTTCGCAAGCGGTGTAGTGACTCATACCAGTAATAGTAAATTGCATTATTTATACCCCTTTAAAGTATTTAGTAATTAGATGAATCAAACAAAAGATGGCAGCTGATATGCCAAAGGTGAAAGTAAGGACTAAAGCTAGAAATTCCATTAGATGTTCCTTGTATAGATTGAACTTGCATAATGAGCGCGCAAAGAATCTTCCTGGCGCTTTAATTGTCTAGCGTGTTCGGCTTTCTTTGTTTTAATTTCGGCGTTCCAGCGTGCGTTTACTTCCTGCAATCTTTCAGCATGTTGAGCAGCACTAATGCCAGGTAAGTTATCCGAATCAATACGCGCTTGACGCATTGCAGCTTGATGATCTAAATAATCAGGATCGTCGCTAGGCTCTGGGTCTGATCTAACACCTAAAATACGCTCATGCGTTAGACTGAGATACTCGCAATCATTAGCAGGGTTATCTTGTAAGTCCATATTGAAAGGATTCATTTTGTTCCCCTTTGTTAATATAGAATTATTATACTAAATATAATTATAATATACAAGAGAATATTACACGTTTTGTATGTTAATTCCACTAATTGAGGCTATTTAAGCCAGGTTTTAAGGTAGTTATTATGTCGAAGATGGGTAGGCCAACTAAATACGATCCAGCTGTACATGATCAATTAGTACTAAATTACATGGATCAAGGTTTGTCGATTGTCCAGGTTTGTCGAAAGCTTGAGATAGGAAGAACAACAATTTATGAGTGGGCTAAGAATAATCCAGACACTTTCGGTACATTGCTTACGCGCGCGAGAGATTACGGTGAATCATACTGGGAGTATAAATTTCAGGAAGCGATGTTTAACCGTGAAAGCCAGCCCCAGTTATTTCGCCTTTATATGGGACAGCGCTTTAAGTGGAAAGAGCAAGATAACCTTGACGATCAAGCGACTGCAACACCGCAAAGCATACAGGTTGAAATAGTCGATGCGCGTAAAACTGATTAATGGATATAACGGTAAATAGACCGCAAGGGCAATTCTTGCAGCTAGACAATAAGTACCGCGCGTATGTAGCTGGATATGGTGCAGGTAAGACGTTCATAGGCTGCGTTGCACAGTGTTTAGACTTCTGGAGGTACCCAGGTATCAATCAGGCTTACTTCGCCCCTAGCTACCCTCAGATACGCGATATCTACTATGTAACAGCCGAACAGGTCGCTTCAGCATGTGGATTACGTGTTGAGATAAGAGAGGGTAATAAAGAGGTTCATTATTATAGTGGTCGAACCTATCGCGGAACGGTCATATGCCGCTCTATGCAGCTACCTCAGACGATTGTAGGCTTCAAGGTAGGAAATGCCTTAGTTGACGAGATCGACGTTATGGAGACTAACAAGGCCTCTCTAGCGTGGAATAAGATAATAGGCCGTTTACGGTGGGAAGATGCGCCTAATAGGGTATCTGTTACGACTACACCCGAAGGGTACAAGTTTATCTATCAGCGGTTCATCATGGATAAGACCGACAATTATGGAATCATTCAGGCCAGTACATACGATAACGAAGCTAATCTACCAGATGGTTACATTGAAAGCCTAGCTGACACATACAACCCCGAACTAAGAGCAGCCTATTTAAACGGTCAATTCGTTAACCTATTTTCTGGCACTGTATACAAGTCCTACGAGCGTAAGAAATGCGCTAGTCGAGAGACTATACAACCACGCGAACAGTTAAGAATCGGTGTTGATTTCAACGTAACCAATATGAGTGCAGTGGTCTACGTTACACGCGGGTCTACATGGCATGCGGTTGACGAACTAACGGGCATATATGACACCCCCGAAATGATCGCAGCCATTAAACAGAGATACCCCGAACACAACATACGAATATACCCCGATGCTAGTGGTGGCAGCCGTAAAACAGTTGATGCCTCTATATCCGACATAAGCCTATTACAGTCGGCTGGCTTTGCAGTGTATGCAAATAAGTCTAACCCTTTGGTGAAAGATAGGGTGATAGCTGCCAACGTTGCTTTTGATAATGGTCGCGTAAAAGTAAACGAATTGTTATGCCCTGAGTTCTCTCGATGCTTAGAACAATTAGCCTATGACGCTAACGGGGCACCTGATAAAAAATCTAATCTGGATCATTTGCCCGATGCGGGTACATATCCTATTGCCTTTGAGATGCCAGTGGTTAGACCAGCCGCCAGCGTTTCAATCAAATTTGTGAGTTAACCTATGCCAGTAGATACGCAAAACACAGACTACGCTCGCAATATTGCGGTGTGGCAGTTGGTACGTGATTGTGACGAAGGTGCGACAGCTATCAAAGACCGCCCCAATAGAAACAGCCTGTTTGCTGGTGGCATTGGCTCTGTAAGAGGTACGGCATATCTGCCAGCGCCTAACGCCCGTGATGGTAGTGAAGAGAACCAAGTTAGATACGATGCCTATAGAAGCCGCGCTAACTTTGTTAACTTTGTCAGCCACACTAAAGAGGGCATGTTGGGGATGGTATTCCGCAAGCCTACCGAAATAGAACTACCCCTAAATATAGATTATATCGTGGAGAATGCTAACGGTAACGGGTTGCACTTAGATCAAATGATTAAAGATGCTGCCTCTGATACGTTGCTAACAGGCCGTTATGGTTTATTAGTAGATTATCCGCAGACTGAGGAAGGTCTGACACAGGCGCAAGTTTCTAGTGCTGGACTGCAAGCCTCTCTATTAGCCTATCCTGCCGAGTCTGTCATTAATTGGCGTTGTGAAGTGGTCAATGGTGTCAAGCAATTAACAATGGTGGTGCTGCAAGAGCCGCGCATAGAGCCTTTGGAAAGTGACCCTTTTGATGTTGAGCATTGTATGTATCACCGTGTCTTATTTCTAGACGAAGGTGTATACACGCAACGTCTATATGATGAACACAATAAGCTAGTTTCTGATGACATCATACCCCGTAAGTCTAACGGCTCTACCTGGGATGTTATCCCTTTTGAATTCATTGGTTCTATTAATAACGATGAGACCTCAGACAAAGCCCCTCTATACGATATTGCCGAAGTTAATGTGGCGCATTATAGAAACAGTGCCGACTATGAAGAATCGAGCTTTATTGTAGGGCAGCCCACCCCCGTTATCGCTGGACTAACTCAATCATGGGCCGATGATAATTTCTCAGGTGGTATCGAACTTGGATCGCGTTCTGGTCTATTACTTCCTATTGATTCTAGTGCTAGTTTATTGCAAGCAGCGCCTAACCAAATGCCTGAAAGGGGCATGGAATTAAAAGAACAACAAATGGTTAAGATTGGTACTCGCATCATACAAGACTCGACGGGTGCAGAGACTGCGGAGGCTGCCAAGATTCGCTTTGCTGGTCAGAATTCTAAGCTGGGTTCCTTAATTGTTAACGTTGAAGCTGGATTTACTAAAGCCCTTGAATGGCTGGGTGAATTTATGGGCGGTGAGGGTGAGATTACCCTATCTATCAACAAAGAGTTCTACGATTCGACAATTGATCCTCAGATGTTGGCACAGGCAATGGTTCTGCAAGATCGAGGTGTCATAGGTAAGACTGATCTTAGATACCTACTACGGCGTTCTAACCTTTTAGATGATGAACGCACCGACCAAGAGATTGATAACGATGCTGAAGTCGTCGAAGTAGAGCCTGTTATACCCGCTGTAACCCCCGAAGAAGAAGAGTTAGGCAATCAATAGCCCAAAACTCAGCTAAAAGTTCCGATCTAATATTAGGTGATCTTTCTGCCTATGGGTTTAGTCAGTAGAACCAAGAAAATGCAACCACTTACTAATAACGCGCCAAAATCAGACCTCATAAAAGACTAGGCAAAAAGATCGTATGAGCGTTTCTATTCATAAGGCGCGAGTGAATCTTTACATTTAAGGCCAGAACTAACTAAACCGTTAGCATTATAAGCCTTTTTAACGTAGCTAAAAACCCTCACAAAACTACACCAAAAATGACCTGTCTCGTGCAGGTCTTTTTACTTGACTTTTAACTAAGTCATTCCCAACGACAAATATCTAAAAATTTGAGAGTTACGCTCTCGATATAGGGCGGTCTGTGGCCGCTTGGTTTGTGACCAAAAAAGGTAATACCCATGAGTGAAGAAGTAGATGTATCCGCATTGCAAGATCAGTTAGCCACTTTACAAGAAAGTAATCAGGCACTGACCGACCAATTTGATGCGATCAAAAGTAAAAACGATGAGTTGTTAACAGAGACAAAAAGCGCAAAAGAGGCAAAGCGTAAAGCGGAGTCTGATGCTGTAGCGGAAAAAGACCGCATGGCTAAAGAAAGTGGCGACTTTGAGTCCTTGTACAAATCATCCTCCGAGAAACTGCAATCCACACAGAGTTCGTTAAGTGAGTTGCAAGGAAGAATCGAAAAAGAACAAAAGGGCAACGCGGCTATGAAGATAGCGGCTGATCTTGCCGAAGGTTCCAACATTGACCTACTAAGCACCTTTATTGATACCCGCCTTTCGTTTCAGGACGGGGCTTTAAAGGTAACTGACGGCAGTGGAAACCTAACAATTTCATCCTTAGACGACTTAAAAGCTGAGTTTAAGAATGATGCTCGTTTTGCCTCTTTATTAAAGGGCAATCAATCCTCTGGTGGTGGTGCCACTGGTGGAAACAATAGTGGCAGTGCCGCAAAAACTAAATCTCGCGCTGAATTTACAGCACTTAATCCAGCCGACCAAATGAGTTTTATGAAATCTGGCGGCACTCTCTATTAATTAGGAATTTATCATGGCAGAGAACACAATCACTGGTCTAGTACCAGAAATATACGAAGCATTGGACATTGTTTCCAGAGAATTAACTGGAATGATCCCCTCCGCTACAATGAACGCATCAGCTAACACAGTCCAAGTTGGACAAGCTATTCGTGTTGATGTTGAACCAGCAGGAAATGTATCGAACATAACCCCTGCAATGGTCGTCCCCGATCCTACTGGACAGACTTCAGGATTCACTGACATTATCATTACTAAGTCGCGTGCGGCTGAGTTTGGTTTCAATGGTGAAGATCAGAAAGGTCTGAACACAGGTGCTGGATACGGCAGTGTTCGTGCTAACAAGATTGCACAGGCTATTCGTGCATTAACCAACGAAGTAGAAACTGATCTATGTGGTTTGCAGTCTACTTTCTCACGCGCTCACGGAACCGCTGGCACTGCTCCTTTTGGAACAGCTAACGATTACACTGATGCGTCAAATGTCTTAAAGATACTAAAAGACAACGGTTCACCTCTACAGGACAACCAGTTAGTTATAAATACTTCTGCTGGTGTAAATCTGTTAGGTAAGCAAGCCGCTGTTGCTGATGCTGGTAGTGACTCTATCTTGCGTCAAGGTGTATTGCTAGACATTAACGGAATGCCAATTCGTGAGTCTGCTCAGATTGTTGATCAGGCTGCTGGTGCGATTGCTGGTGCGGCTACAACTAACGCTGCTGGTTATGCTGTTGGTGCAACTGTACTAACTTTGGCTGCTGGTGGTACTGGAAACGCAGTTGCTGGCGATGTTTTGACCTTTGCTGGTGACACGAATAAGTACGTTGTTGCTTCAGCAGTATTTGCTGGTGCTAACCCTGCGGCTGGCGATACGATTACTCTTACTGCTCCTGGGTTGCGCGTTGCAATGACTGCGGCTACTAAAGCAATCTCTAAGACTGCTGCTTCTAGTCGTAACATGGCGTTTAACCGTTCTGCAATCGTTCTAGCGGCTCGCGCCCCTGCTCGACCATCAGAAGGTGATATGGCTTCGGATGTGATCGTAATTACTGATCCGCGTTCAGGTCTAAGCATGGAATTCGCCATGTATCAAGGCTACAGAAAAGTACGTTATGAAGTTGCACTAGCTTGGGGTGTTAAGAACATCAAGCCAGAGCATACTGCATTGCTACTTGGGTAAATAAGATTAGCCTCATCCTTTCGGGGGTGGGGCTTTTTATTGAGGTTATTATGGCAACAATCGTCGTTGAAACAGGTTCAGGCTCTACCACTGCTAACTCTTATGTCAGTGAAGCTGAACTTACAACCTATGCAGCAGATCGAGGTATCACTGTCACTGGTACAAAGGCTGAACTTCTTATTCGTGCGATGGATTATATCGAGAGCAAAGACTTCTTAGGAACAAAAAAGACCCAGACGCAAGCTACTATGTGGCCTCGTTACGGTGTGATGGTTAATGATTACTACTTATCATCAGAATCCATACCCCAATTATTAAAAGATGCTCAAATGGAAACTGCTATTGCCGTAGGTAATAGTGTCGATCCACTTGATAATCAAGCTAGAGAAACTAGCAAAGAAAAAGTAGGCAGTTTAGAAGTAGAGTACGCCCCGACTGCTAGGGCAGTAACCTTTCTGAAAGCTGTCGATATCAAACTAGCAAAATTGACCCACAGAACAAATCGAGTTTACCGTGTTTGATTACAATAATTTACAGAAAACAGCCACTGGGCTTATAAGAACCTTTGGTCGTGATGCGGTTATCACCAGAGATGAAGGTCGTAGATTCAATCCTACAACGGGTAAATATCTGACAGGCCTGACTAATACTTACACGCTAAAAGGCGTTAGAGCGCAATTCAATACGTTTGAAAAGGCTGGTGAGACAGTGCAAGACAAAGATGTGCGTATTTTGGCGCAAGCTGGTGTCACTGCTCCGATTATTAACGATACTTTGACGTTTGATTCGGTTGAATATCGGGTGATGAATGTCATTACTGAATCACCATCAGGAACGGATGTATTTTATGACCTTCACTGCCGATCTTAAAGCATTTGCTGCAAAGACAAATCAAAATGTCACCGATGTAATAAAAGAAGTTGCTATTGATATTTGCACTGAAGTAATACACAAAACGCCTGTTGGTGATCCCTCATTATGGAAAAGCAGCCCTCCTGCTAATTATGTGCCTGGGAGATTGAAAGGCAACTGGCAAGCAACTTTTGGCAGCCCATCAAGTTATCAACTATCAATAAAAGATGAATCAGGTGGTGCAACTATCGAAAAGATGAAATCTGTCATTACAAGGTGGGATGGCATTAATCCAATTTATTTTGCTAATAACTTGCCTTACGCTGAAATAATTGAATATGGCGCACATTCAACGCAAGCACCTCAAGGAATGGTAAGAATATCCATTGCTCAATTTCAGCATATATTTACTAAAGCAGTAGCGAAGGTGGCGGCATGAGTACAGTATTTGCAGACATTAGTTCCGCTTTAGATACCCGATTAAATGCCCTTTTAGGAAATACACCTACTGCATGGGAAAACACCGCATTTGTTCCTGTAAAAGATGTTCTTTATTTGCGTCCTAGCCTTTTACCTGCGCCAACAATACAAGCTGCGTTAGGCGTTAGTGGCATTGACGAATACATAGGAATTTACCAGATAGATATATTCGCCCCAGCAGGAAAAGGGCGTGGACAAGCAGAAATCAAAGCCGATTCTGTTGCTGACCACTTTAAACGTGGAACAGATTTATCTAGTAATGGAAAGACTATCAGGCTTGGTAACGTATCACGAAACGCAGGAATAAGAAGCGAAGATCGCTTTATTATTTCGATCTCAATTAACTATATGGCCCATGTAACTCCGAGGTAAATTATGACTATCGCAACAGGCTCACGCCACAATCTAGCGTTTATTCTTGAATCAACGTTTAACACTACTCCAACTAACCCAGGATTCACCCCCATTCGTCACACTGGAACAACGTTAGGTCTGTCAAAAGACGCTGTTGAGTCAGAAGAATTGCGTGAAGACCGACAAATTGCTCATTTTAGACACGGTAACAAGTCTGTTACAGGCGATATTAACTTTGAGCTATCTTATGGTGGCTTGGATGCACTTATTGAAGCAACGTTGTGTGGAAGTTGGACTTCAAACGTACTAAAAGCTGGTACTACACGCAGAAGCTTCACTGTTGAGCGTCATCATCAAGATATTGGCAAGTTTTTGCGCTCTACAGGCTGTCAATTTAACTATATGTCCTTATCTGTTGCGCCAAATTCAATGGTAACAGGTTCATTTGGTGTTATTGGAGCTGGATTTGCTACAGCAGCAAGTGCATTAACAAATGCAACATACAGTGCAGAAACAACAACTGCACCGTTTGATTCATTTACAGGATCAATTACTGAAGCTGGTGGCGCTATTGCTGTAGTGACTGCGCTTGAATTAAACATTGATAACGGCATGGAAGCACTTTATGTTGTTGGTTCGGCTGACACGCTACTTCCTTCAATTGGCAAATCAAGCATAACTGGTTCTGTTACAGCCTATTTTGAGAATACGGCTTTAATTGACAAGTTTATTAACGAAACTACATCTTCAATTATATTTACGCTAACTGATGCCGCTGGAAATGATTACATCTTTGAGTTGCCGAAAGTTAAATACAATTCAGGTAATCCAGAAGTATCTGGCCCAGGTGCAGTCACTGTAACGTTAGACTTTATTGCTTTGTTTGACTCTGCCGCTAAACAGCAAATGAAAGTAACTAGAACACCCGCTTAATTTCATAGATCGAGGCTACCACTAGATCGAGTCACTACTATAATTAAATCATAAGGCACAAAATGGACATTAATACGTTATACACAGCAGAAGCACACGAAGAAGGGGCTGAGATACGCATTGTAAGCCCCTTAGACGGCAAAGAAACGGATTTCTACATAACCCTTCAAGGTATTGATTCAAAGACCTATAGAACGGCTGTAAGGGCATATCATCGAAAGTTAATTGCAGAAGAAGAAGGTGGTGAAATTGATCTTTTAGTAGCCATTACTAAAGGTTGGCGTGGTTTAAAAAATAACGGTAAAGAAGTACCGTTTACGCCAAAAATGGCAAACGATGTTTATGTAAATGCGCCAAGTGTTTCGACTCAAATTGACCAGTTTGTTGCTGACAGAACAAATTTTATCAAAGGCTAATTGACGAGTTAAGTGTTTACGCTAAATGGCAATTCTGGTCAGTTGGCTACGATAAAGGCTCTTCTGTCAGTCGTATTGATAACTTAAAGCAAGTTGCCAAGTCTCTTGGTCGAAAACCTAAAGAATTAGAAAATGCACCTAAATTGAGGTCTGAACTGCGTTATTTGTGGTCAACTTTTGTTGAAATCAAAAACGCAACATCTGGCTCAATTACCTTTTCCGAAATAAACGCCTATATGCACATTTACGGTAATCTCAATACGTTTGAGGTTGATGTTATTTGTCATTTAGATGGACTACATTCTAAAGAGAATAATAATCATGGCTGACGTTTCACAATTACTGATTACAGTTGATAGTAATGGTGTAAGAACCGCTACTGGTGATTTAGACCTTCTTACAAAAGCAGGGAAAAAGTCTGAGAAACAAACTGAGACTTTAGATCAATCGGTAAAAAAACTGACTAAGCAGTTTGAAAGGCAGGGTAAAACGGTTGGAATGACTGCTGGGCAGATTAAGATTCTTGAGTTGAAGGAAAAAGGTGCCACAAAAGCGCAATTAGATGCTGCAAGAGCTGCATTAAAGAACGCAGAAGCATTAAAGAAACAAGCAGATGCCGCTAGATTTGCCGCGCAATCAGCAGGGGAAACTAACGGTGCATTTAGAGCCATGCGTGGTTCGACTCAGCAATTGTCGTGGCAGCTACAGGACGTTGCGGTTCAAGCGCAAATGGGAACGAGTGCCTTTACTATCTTAGGCCAACAGGGGCCGCAGATAGCCTCTATCTTTGGTTCTGGTGGTGCTGTTCTTGGTGCATTAGTTGCGTTTGGAGCAATACTAGCTGGTGCAGTGTACAGAAGTCTTACTGGCACTGGCGAGGCCATGAAGAAGCTAAAGACTATAAACGAAAGTCTTATTGAAAGTTTTGATGATCTTACTGACGCACAAAAAGCTTACGCTAGGTCGTTAGCTTTAAAGGAAATTAAAGAAAACGAACAGGCTATTAGTGATCTTAAAGACGCACAAGAAAGGGCAACTAAGACAACTGTAAGTGGTAATTTTGCGTATACAAGGTTTTCGGAAACTTTAGATAACTACAATAAGAGGTTGGAGAAAAATAAAGCTGATGTAGATAGTTTAGAGGCATTAAATAGAGATTTAGCTGCCTCTGTTGATGATTTAACAAACGATACAGACAGTTTGCTGAAAAAATTAGGCGAAGAGTTATCTACTTTAAATTTAACTGAAGCACAATTGTTTGCTTATCAATTGGCAATGTCTGGCGCAACCAAAGAACAAATCGCATTAGGCGTAGCAACATTTAACAAACTACAAAAAGATAAAGAAGCAATTGAAGCATTAGAAGATGCTGAAGCTGCTGTAAAAAAACAAACAGAAGCAACAGCTTCTTACAGCGAAGGTCTATACCACCAACTAGCTGCTTTAACATTAAGTGGAGATGCTCTTTTCTACTACCAAGCTGCTTTAAAAGGCGGTACTGCCGAACAAATAGCTGCAAATGCAGAATTGTTAAAATCCATAGCATTAAGAAAAGAAAAGATAAAAGCCGATGCAGACTTTGCTAAAAGTGAGTTAGCACTTGCAGCTCTTTTTGACAAACTAAACGCCAAGAGGGATGCAGACGAAGAAAAAGCAACGGAATCTGCTGTTGCATTAGCACAGAAAGCAGCACAAAGAGGTTTAGATAAACTTACTTTGCTTGGTCAACAGCATGAAGCTGAGAAAATAGCACTAGATACGCATTTAGCCGCAGGTAGAATTAGTCAGGAATTGCACGATGAAGCAATGAAAGGACAGGCCAGAGAAACGGCTAACGCTATTAACGCAATTGATACAAAAGCTAATGAAGATGCTAAAAAATTAGCAGATGCAAGAATGCAGATTCAACAGCAAATGCTTTCAGGCATATCTGGTGTTATTGGTCAACTTGCCGATGCCGCAGAAGAGGGTTCATCAGAAGCTAAAGCGTTGTTTGCTATTGAGAAAGCTATTGCAATTGCAACTACTGTAATGAACGCAGAAGTAGCGGCTGTAGCGGCTATGGCGGCAATGCCTGGGCCTTCTGGTGTCCTTATGGGTAACGTAATTCGCGGTATTGGTTATGCGTCTGCTGGCATCATTGCTGGTACGGCTATTGCTGGAGGTCGAGCATTAGGTGGTCAGGTTAGAGGCGGTGAATCCTATCTTGTTGGTGAGCGTGGCCCTGAACTTCTCACAATGGGTACGTCAGGCCGAGTTACTAGTAACGACAGCCTAAAGAACGCATCTGGTAATGGTGCCGATGTTGTTGTCAATCAAACCATCAATGTCACCACTGGAATACAAAGCACCGTTAGAGCAGAAATCGTTTCACTTATGCCTCAAATTGCACAAGCGGCTAAAGGTGCAGTAGCAGACGGTAGGCAGCGTGGCGGTAACTTCTCAAGAGCAATGTCAGGAGCTTAATGAATGACAACCTTATCTTTTCCGTCTGTTGGTGTAGCCAAGATGTCGATGCGGTTGCGTCGAGTGGTTGCAGTGTCAGAATCACCTTTTACATTAGATACACAGGTTTATGCTCATCAGGGAGCGCGATGGGAGGCAGAGGTGTCTTTGCCGCCTTTAAGCCATGCTGAAGCTAAACCAGTTGAAGCGTTTATTGTTGGTCTAAAGGGCCGTGAAAATACATTTACCTTTGGCAATCCATTACATACCAGCACTCTTTCGGATGGCAGTGTTAGTAGTGCAGCTATAAGAGCAGAAACCTTAGAATTGGCATCAGGTCAAGCATCTGTAGTCCCTGCTGGTACTTATTTTGAGTTAAATAATCGTTTGTACTTAGTAACTGAAACTAAAGTTGCTAACGAAGCGACATTAAACTTTCAGCCACCTTTGCGGTTAGCTGTAACCTCTTCTCAGGCTATAAAATACAACTTGCCTAAAACGCTTTGGCGTATGGCGGCTAACGATGTTGGCTGGTCTATTGATTCAACATCTTTGTACGGCTTTACCTTTGCTTGCGTGGAGGCCTTATGAGTAGAACCCTAACCAGTGGAATGCTAGGCGTAACGACAGCAGATGTTGTTCGTCCTGCATACTTTGTAAAGATGGTATTTAATTCGGGCGAAAATCCTGACAACTTAAATATTTGGTCAGGTATAGGCGATCTTGCTTTTGGCGGGACTACTTACACAGGTGTAGGTGATCTGCTTTCTATTAGCCAGGTTACGGAAACAGCCGACATATCGGCCACTGGTATTAACGTATCTATTACAGGCATTAAAACTTCGTTTATTGCTATTGCGAAAAACCACGAATATCAAGGCAGACCGCTAACCGTTTCGTTAGGAGCGTTTAATGCTAGTGGATCGCTAATTGCTGATCCAGTGATTGTGTTCTCAGGTTTTATGGACACGATGACAATCTCTGAAACTGGTGAAACGGAAACAATAAACTTGTCAGTTGAAAATAAGCTTATTGCTTTTGAGCGATCAAAAATAAGGCGTTACACCGCAGAAGATCAAAAAATAGATCACCCGACAGACAAGGGCTTTGAGTTTGTCACCTCTATTCAAGAGAAAGAAATAATTTGGGGCAGACCAACAGGCACATCAGGTGGCAGTGCTGGAGGTCCAGGTGACAATGGTTCGGGTAATAATGGATTTTGGAATACCGCGTGAAAATATCACATGAATGTCTTGCCAACGTCAAAGAAGATATCAAACCCTTATTAAAAAAGCACTGGGAATTGGTTGCGCTCAATCAAGGAAAGATTAAGCTAAATCCTAATTGGGAAGAGTATGCAAGGCTAGACGCATCAGGTGTATTGCGGGTGTTTACTGCAAGAGAAAACGATGAGTTAGTTGGCTACTGCGTCCTTGTTGTTAGCCGAAGCATTCACTATAAAGATCATATTTTCGCAAAT
>ENA-OSJC01002306-OSJC01002306.1-marine-metagenome-genome-assembly--contig:-NODE-2306-length-14549-cov-5.573729_pt1 | contig 14549 bp, 14 predicted proteins | sample MGYA00237885_ERZ534234 | MGnify/ENA primary metagenome ERZ534234 (study PRJEB26413, sample SAMN06343907) | marine metagenome | isolation source: coastal waters | place: Atlantic Ocean: West Antarctic... | reverse complement strand
CTAGGAGTCGAACATTTTGGTCAGACGGGAACGATTGGCGATCTCTATCGGCATTATGGTATCGACACACAAGGCATCGTTGAAAAAGTGCGGGGTCTGACGATCGGAAAACCCATTTTGATCGATGGCTCAGCTGCATAGAGGGAGCTGTCAAACAAATAAGAACACGCATCGGATTGCAGGCACAGCCTAAATCTATGCGCTCAATAATTGACGCCACTCGACGATAGCAGCGGCACAGTTGAGTTTGAAATTGGAGCGTGAATAGAGATAGCCTAGGCTAAAAGCATCAAGTCGTTCATTAGGCAAACCGATATAAACGAATTCTGGCGATCGCCACATCGGCTTGAAATTCCCGGCCAATAGCAAGAATACCTATCCTGCGCAGATGTGCAGGATCAAAGCGGGCATCTGTTTTATAGGCTTCCAGCGTTTTAAACGGTACTTTGTGGCTGCGCCATTGCGACTTAGCCACAAAATCAGTTCGAAAAGATTGCCAGGGACGCGTCAGTTCCTCGGTGCGAAATCGGACATCATAGCGCTCGTTATTGCCACAGGTTTCAAATGCGATGCCGTCCCAGCCACTTGCGTCAAATCCGGCGCCATCGGATCGCAGATCAAAGGCGATTTGAATAAACCCGCCGTTATTATCCAGCGACACATTCCCGCGCAATACGTTGGCCATGTGTCCATTGTATATCTCATGATACATTCTACCGTTAGATACACCGCCCATCACTCTGTCGGCGACGTATTCCCAATTTGGTGTCAATTCCATCTTTTCAAATCCTTACAGTCGTTCCATTCGCGAGTTAACAGCAGTTACTGACTGCCGCGCGCCAACCGATGTCGCATAATGAATAAAGGAACCCCCAATTACACTTATCGCACGACCGGCAAATCTGACAGCCGCGTCGTATAGCGTGGGCTTCGGTGATCTGCCCGCAACTGCCAAGGTCTTTTCATCCCCTCACTCGCCAGTACCATCGTCTTCTTACCAAAGCGAGTGTTGATGTCATCAAGCGCCCTCATTGCTGCGCTTTGTTGAAGTTGTGGTACATCAAAGAGTGTTCTGGGTCGATCTTCAATCGGCAAAAGATCATCGAGCATAATTCCTGCCTTCGTAAACCCAAATGAGCGGCCTTCGCCTTTCGGCCACGCAGATTCTGCGCATCGCCGCGCGGCCTGCACCAGCTCAAAAGTATCACAGGACATTGGCGTCAATCTGGTCGACCGAGAACCAGAGTATTGTGGCCGATCTGGTCTATGCCGGTTTGTGTGAAAGAATACGGTCATTGTTCCAGCCACAAGTCCGTGCTGACGAAGCTTCTCTGCTGCTCGTGTGGCATGCGCGCTTACAGCCTGAAAAACACTATCAAAGTCCAACATTGGTTGGCCTGACGATCGCGTCACAGCCATCCCTTTTCTTTGAGGTTCCACATCATCAAAGGCGAGGCATGCTTCTCCTTGCAGCTCAAGAACTGTTCGTTCAAGAACGACAGTGCCAACTGCACGTGCTTGTTTTGTCGGCATGTCCCTCAAGTCAGCGGCGGTTAAGATCCCGAGGCACTTCAGTTTTGCGTTGGTCTTTCTTCCAATGCCCCAAATGTCGCCAACTGGCACCATCGGTAGAAGCCAGTCCGTCAGCGTGTCGTCCATCATATCCATTACGCCAGCAAAAATCGGGTTTTTCTTCGCAATATCATTAGCACATTTGGCCAGCGTTTTTGTCGATGCAATCCCAACTCTTACCGGCACGCCGATGCGGCGCAGTACTTCGCGGCGCATTGCTTGCGCATGCACCGTTCGATCTTTGAAGCCGCAAAAGTCCAAAAAACATTCATCAATTGAGTAAATTTCAATATTTGGTGTAAAATCTTCATACACTTCAACAATACGACGGCTGATATCCCCGTATAAAGTGTAATTAGAACTGAAAACTCGAACACCGTGTGCTGCAATTTTATCTTGGATCAGATGCAATGGCTCACCCATCTTGATCCCAAGCGCCTTTGCCTCATCCGAACGCGCAACTGCGCACCCGTCATTGTTGGACAGTACGATCACAGGCACATTCCTGAGAGTTGGATCAAATATCCGTTCAGCTGAGACGTAGAAATTTGCACTGTCAGAAATTGCGATGGGTCGTTTCATTCAAGGTCGTACTTGCGTACGATTCCAGCAATCACGCCCCAAATTTCACTATCTTCCGTCAGTTCGATGTCTGGAAAACTTTCGCGACAATTAGCAGGAGCGAGGAAATATTTCTGATCCCGTTTGCGCAAAATCTTGGCTGTTACGGCACCTTCAACGACAGCCAAGACCGCCCGACCAACGCGACGTTTTCCTGCACGATCAACCGCGATCAGGTCCCCATCACGAATGCCAACGTCCCAAAGGCAATCACCCTCAACGCGCCACCAGAACGTTGACGAAGGGTGACGGACAACCCAAGAGATCGGATCGATCTCATCCTCGAGGTCGTCGGCAGCCGGCGATGGAAAGCCAGCACTGACAGACCCTGGGACAAGCCTCATCGGCATTCCATTAGTAACGACTGGTGTTTCTACACGAAAAACCGGCATTCGAATCTACTCCAATGTTCACTTTATGTTCTCCATCTTCGTTTAGTTTGACGAGGTGGTCAATGTTTTTTGGTCTATAATTTTTGCTGAGTATTCCACTGCCCTCAAACGATCCCTCATGCCGTGCCTAAGGCTATGAACTACAATCTCTTTTGATACATTTGCTTTGAGCCACTTATTTAAAGCACTACTTGCAGAGTTTGATTTAACTTGGCTCCCATTACAGTAGTTGGGAAAGAGGTAGTCGTTATAAGATGCAGCTGTTGCACTCTAAGCTGACCACAGAGCCTGACTTTTTTAGCACCGATGTAGGGCCTATTAATTTAATATATCCATACCAATGGGGAGAACAATGCAAACCAATTGTCAACACATGTAGTGATATAGATACATACGTAAAAGTCACTAAATCTACAAAAGGTAGTTCCATTTCAAAACTAAATGACACATGGTATAAAAATTACTCTGTAAACGCTTTGAGTTACTTTTTAGTGAAATGAGTTTTTTATTTTCTGCAGCTCACGCACATGGCGGTGGATTAAATAGATCTGGTGGACACAATTGTTATGTGGGATCTTGCAAGGGAACCTATCACAGCCATAAAAGTACTTCCTCAAATAATTCAAATTCTGAAAGTATGTTTTTTGAAGTTACAATTTTAATATTTCTAACAGCAATTTTTTATGGAATATTATCATCTCACAAAGAAAAGGCAGATAAGGGAGGATTTTTTATTAAACTAATCCACATAATTATTAGTTTATTCTTAATTGTGGCCTTTATTGGATCTGCTGCTTATTTATTATCTTAATATTATCTATTTTGCCTTCGAACACGTATTTCAATTCTTCGCAGCTGACTGCTATCAAATTTATCATCTTTAGTAGTTATTGTATGATTTGGCGTAAACATCTGCGCTGCCGAGTAAGGTAAAATTGGCGTTGCGGATAGACAGATTTGTGGCGGCCGGTCTAACAACAGATGTGAAAACTTACACTTGCCATAAAACAACAACACCATCAATTACAGTAATCTGTAATCTTTTATTTCTAAGGTGTTCAATGTAATCATCCTCATGCCGCTGGTCTCGTTATTGTAGCAATTAAAGTAGCGGATCATAACTGTCAGGCTAAAGCCCAAAGATAATTTATCTATTTGGTAAAAGTATCGTTGATATTTCAGGTATAAGTGCAATCATCATCCATACTGACAACAGTGCTATCAGGTAAGGAACTGTATATTTTAATAATTTAAAGTATGGCACTCCAGTCACACCACTAGCAACATATAGATTTAAGCCGTACGGAGGAGTAATAAATCCAATAGATCCACCGACCAAGAATATTACTGCAAAATGCACCGGATCGACACCAATTGAATGAGCAATAGGGGCTAAAATGGGAGCTAAAATAATCGTATTAGGAAGGCTTTCTAATACCATACCGGCAATAAATACAATTGCCATTGAAGTGAATAGGACGGCATAATAACCACCCATTCCAGTTACAAATTCACGAATAATTTCTCCAGCTCCTAAACCAGACAAAATTTGTTGCATAACTACAGAAATAGCAATCAACGGAGCAAGTACTCCTGTGATCTTTGCAGATCGCATAACAATGCCTGGGATCTCAACTATTCTAAAACCTTCAACCACAAGCATTTCACCAAAACCTTTTTCTTCTATTTCGCGGTTTTTGCTTAATCTATCATAACCAAATAATTTATAAGCAGGCAAAGATAATACGCCTACAATTATACAAAACCCAACGGTTACACCTGCCGCTTCTGTTGGCGAAAATTGGCCCGTATAAATGCCCCAAAGTACTAAACCAATTGCAAAAAAGCCTAACCAAGCTCCAACTGCAGTTTTTGTTACTCGATTTACACTCAGTCGGATTAATTCACCCCAACCATTAATGAAGCAAATAATCCAACATGCGACCATCATTCCTAAAACCATTAAAGCACCAGGCAAAATGCCCCCAATAAAAAGGTCTGATATTGGGAGGTTTAATAAAAAACCATATACAATAAAAATAATTGAAGGTGGAATAATGATGCCTACAGTACCACCCGAAGCAGCTGTCGCTGCAGCGAAGCGTTCATCGTATCCACCTTTAACCATTTCTGGATGCATCATCCCACCAATTGTTGCAGTTGTTGCAGAATTAGATCCTGAAATTGCTGCAAATAAGCCACAAGCTGCAAGACTAGCCATGGCTAAGCCTCCTCGCATCCACCCCAAACAAGCATAAGCAAATTCGGCAAGTCGTTTTGCTATTCCTGATCTATTAATGAGGTCTCCAGTTAAAATAAATAAAGGCATAGCAAGAAGTGCAAACCCATCTGTAAAAATATCCGAAAGAGCCACGCCAATGTTATCAAATATTAGTCCAATAACTAGACTAGCACCCATACACCAAAATCCAATAACTAGGAATATAGGCACTCCCAACATAAATAGGATTGTCGCACCTGTTGAAATTAATGTAATCCAATTGCCATCTGTCATCTGTTTGCTCTCTTTTATTATTCGCTACCAATGGCAGATTGTTCCAACAAAGGTGCACCAGATTTTAATTTTTTTATATCTTCACTAAAATTTTCTAAAACACGCGCACTTAAAAGCAACCAACTTATGGGTACAAAAATATAAAACCACCACTGCAGAACATTGTCAGTACCCAACAATATCTGGAAATTAGACGCAGAGTTTGCTGCTTGGCGAAATGTAGTAGTAACAACAACAACCGAAAACGTTAACCAAAGAATTGTATCTAAACATAAACAACCAAATTGCATCTTACGTGGCATGAAATTACGAAACTCACTGAACGATAAATGACTGCGTGTCTTAACATTTGCAGCGCATGCTACCCATGTCATAATCAAAAATAAATAAGGTGGAAGCGTTGTTGACCATGGAGCCTGTACTTGAAAAACAAACCGCCTGATGACTTCAACAAAGATAACCGTAGCAATTGTTAAGTATAATCCAACTAAGACTGTTCTCTCAAAATATTTGTCCATAAATGGAATTTGTTTTAATAAAAGTAAAAATAAATACCCTCCACAAATCACAACAGGTATTCCAAGAAGGTATGCTGCAGGATTTCTCAAAGCATCAGATATCATCCAAGAATCACCAGATGACAGGGCAGCAATAATGGCCCATGTACCCTCAATTAAAGATTGCATCATTTCCTCCCTAAATTAAACCGCAAGCCAACATAATATCAGCTCACAATATAACTTTAGTCCATACCATTTTACGTGATTTTTTTCTAGTCTCTTTGCTTAATTTTGCTTTGCAACCCCAGCATTAGCACCCCAGCCTTCAAGTTTTTTAACAGGCCGCGTTGGAAGACCATAATGCCGTGATCGCTCAAATATTGGCAACCCTGATCCTAACATGGAATGGAAGAACCAGTTCATAGCATTAGACACATCATCGGGACGTTCCCAAGTCACAAAATGGCCTGAATCAAGGACTAAGATTGCTTCTAGACCAGGTATATGTTCTTCCATACCACGCGCATATTCAATTGGCTGCCTTGGATCATATTCACCATGTATATATAGGACAGGCATTGTGAACTTAGAATAATCAACAGGTTTACTGTCGCGAATATGGCTAAAGTATAGAGGTACAACATCAGAAATTCCTGGATAAGAAAATTCTTTAATTATCTCTTTAATTTCTTCTTCATTCGGACGGGTTTCTGGCTTACATGAAGTATCAAACCATACACGAACATATGCATCAGCATTACTCATTAATTCACTGGCTTTTTCTGGATTTAAACCATTCCATTGATGATGAAGTGAGTTACGTGCGTCATACTCATGAAGGGAGAGACAACAACGCACATAACGCGTTACACGCTCGGGTGCTGCATTGATAATATTATCAGCAACACAAACACCCCAATCGTGACCAGCTAGATGAAAATCATCAACACCAATGCTGTCAAGAAAAGCCAATGTTTCTTCTGCAACCGTACTTGCAGCATAACTGCCTTTTGGTTTGCCAGATTGGCCATAGCCTTTCATATCAGGAACAATGACACGAAACGCCTTACTTAGGTGCGCCAATTGATATTGCCAGCATCTCCAACTTTCAGGTATGCCATGCAATAATACCACCACAGGCCCGGTACCTTCTTCAACCCAATGCCAATCAAGACCTTTAACGGTAGCTTTATGGTGTGTAAAATCATTTTGTGCCATTATCAGTTTGCTCCTAGATTATGATCGCCACCAACGGCGTGGCTCAACATTTTGAGCAAGCATATTAGGACTTACTTCACGAGCAATTTTGTGAATTTCAGCATAAGTATCATGACCACCAGACCAGTTATTCAAACGTTCACGCCATTGATCCCAAGGTTGCGGGTTAAATTCTGGTGAAGAGCGTTCTTCTGCTTCTTTCAGCGCTTCTTTCGAAAGTTCAACAAATGGTAAATTAGCTTTGCCGAAGATTGTGTTTGGTCCTTGAGGGTTGCTTGCTCCAACTACATTCATGAGCGCTGCTTCTTGTGCATTCTGAACATAGATTTGGGTTTGATAGGCAGATTCCATAACCGCATCTTGTAATTCACCTGGGAGGCCATCGAAAACAGAAGCATTAATGGAAGTCGCCTCCGTGCCAGAAAACATTCGCAAGTCAACTACTTGACCAAGTACAGGTGCCATATTTGCATATGCTGCAGCAGAAGCCCAAGTTTCAGCACCATCAATTAAGCCTTGTTTAAGGCCATCTAGTGTTTCTTCCCATGCAACCGGCACAGGGTTAAGGCCCAGTAATTGCATTGTAATACGGCCAAGTTGTGTACCAGTAACACGATTCTTAGTCCCAGCAAGATCATTTATTGAAGTAACTCGTGGCTTATCTTTCCAAGAAGCTCCAAGCATCAAGCCCCGTAACTCACAGTGTGAGAACAACATATGAATGCCATGGCGTTTACGGAGTGGTTCACGCAATAGTTTTTCACTATCTGGATGATACATGAAGTTATACTGAGCAGCACGTGATGGGAACATATACGCATAATCTAAAACATTTAGATATGGTGCCCCACCCGCTGAATTTTGTGTAGCAGCGGTGAACATATCAACAATACCAGCTTGAGTTTTCTTAACACAGCTCAATTCACCGCATATTTGATTTTGGCCGATGTATTCCACACGGATTTCTCCATCTGTACGCTCTTCAAGATCACGTGCAAAATGAACACCACCTGTTACAAGTGTTCCCTCAGTAGCTGGACTAAACCCAGACGCGCCAAATTTTAAAGTAAATTTAGCTTCTTTCTTGAAGCGTTTCTCGTATGTAGATTCTGCAGCTGAGGCAATATTCGCAAAGGAAAATGCTCCGCCAATACCAGCGCTCGCTAGCATGACTGATGACATCCCATAACGCTTTGTTAAGTTCAAGAATTCTCGTTTAGATAATTTTTTGTTTTGATAATCAAACATTATTTTCTCCCTATGATAAACAGCGCTCTTGAATTTCTACGCTATTTTAAGTAAGGATATCAAAATGATTTAGTATTACACAAATGCTGATTGTGAATGTGTATTATGCCGTATTGGAATACAAAAAATTTGAAATGACGGAATAGTTATATGAACTTAAGAGGGTTGAGATATTTTGCCGCTGTGGCGCAAGCACGTAGCTTTACAAAAGCAGCATCAAGATTAAATGTCGCTCAGCCCGCAGTATCAAGACAAGTGCAAAAACTAGAAAAAGACCTAGGTGTAGATCTTCTAAAGCGTTCGAAAATAGGCGTTGAATTAACTGGCGCTGGTGACTTTTTTTTGCGGCGAGCACTGCCTCTATTAGTTGAGCTAGATCAAGCTAAGGAATTATTATCACATCAGTCTAAGGCTCAAGTAAAAGATATCATAATTGGATTAACAACAGGCGAAGGCCTAGCGATAGCTCCAATGTTAATTAATCGTTGGGCTGAAATGTTTCCAGCTTCAAAATTGAAAATTATTGAAGGTTTAGTACCTCTTATTTATTCAGGCTTGAAAGATAAAACTATAAATATTGGCGTAGCTCCAGAACCTCTAATGTTTGAAGGAATTTGGACCAAACCTCTATTTAGAGAACCATTAGTATTAATAAGCCCTCATAAAGTTGGACACACAATTCCTACTTTAGATCAAATTGATATTACAGATATAAAATCACTTTTATTATTACCGTTGATAGCTCCAAGCATGCCAAATCCTTTAAGGGCAAAAATAGAAGATCTTGCCACAACTTATAACGTCAAAGCAAATATTTCTGTCGAAGTGGATTCAATGCCTATTATTAAAGATCTTGTAAAAAGAGGGCGTGGATATGCTCTAACCACATACGCGCATCTAACAAATGAAATAAAACACGATATGGTAAAAGTTTTTTCCTTAGAACCGATAGGTTTATGGCGTAATGTATGCCTATTTGGACCATTAGCCAAAAATAATACCATAGAAAATAGTCTAGCTATTAATTTCATAGAAGGTTTACTTTTAGATACAGTCAAAGCAAACTTATGGCCTGGTGCTTCTATTTTAAAAGAGGACTAAATTACTAAATCAACTATAAAATAAGGAGATTAATATGCCTATAGAAGTTAAAAGTTTTGCATCACAGGCAGACGAAGCCAAGGACATGCCAAACGCACGTATGGAGGCGGTAAACGTTCTAGGTCAGCGGGTGATGAAGCTGACGCTTGCGCCAGATTGGAAATGGTCCACCGATATCAAGCCAATTGTTGGCACGTCTAGCTGCCAAGCCACGCACACCGGGATCATAGTGGAAGGCACTATCCATTGCGTCTGTGACGATGGTTCAGAAGCCACCTATTCCGCTGGCGATGCATATGCCATTTCACCTAATCACGACGCTTGGTGCGTTGGAGGAAAGCGTGCCGTTGTGTACGAGTTTGCCGGGGCATGGGGAGAGTAGAAATGTCTTTATACCAAAAACTAACAAAGGTCATGGATGATCGGGATGTCGAGGGTTATGTTGAACTTATTCACGAAGATGCAGAAATTGTATTTCATAAATCGGGTAGCAAATTCACAAAAAGTGAATGGGCCTCGATGGTTGTAGGTATGATGGGGAACCCAAAGTTCGTAAACGATGCATCTCGTTGCGTTTATGAAAATGATGAGATTTTGGTTTCACATGATTTCATGTCTTACCCCGACGATACCAAAGAAGCAGTTATGCTGGTTTGCATGCTAAAAGATGGACAAATTATTCGCATGGAAACTGGAGCAACACCGCTTGCCTGATGAGTTTTCATAGCAACAGATAGAGCAAGTTCTAGAAACTGTGCATCTCAAAATCAAAGGTGCGGCCTCTGTATATTGGCCTCACTTTATTCTTCCAGGCTTGGGGCCTCAACGATAGCAACTAACCATCCCGTTAGGGTTCGGTGATTATGTCCTAAACCTTTCAACACCTGCCAAGAAAATTAATGCACAGGCAGAAGTGCAAAACGAATTGCAATACATCACTTGAGTAGGGGGGGTGGTGGTCCTTATCGAGAGCCCCCACACACTTCATTACAGCAAGCCGGATGATTTCAAGGCCGATCTTAAAGTAGCGGAATGGAGAATGTTTTGTTATCCGATGAGGCTACAAAAAATGCCCTGGCCCGCCTCAAGTGGTTTATCTAACAGTGCCTGACAGATAGTTTGGCGCTTCTTTCGCCAACAAATTCGCATAGATCACGTTCGACTAATTGAGAGGATCACCTTACGTTCACGCAATCTGTTCCAAAACCGAAATAATCGATGTTATTTGTTCCCAATCTATTGGTAAAATTCAAGTATGGTGGTGTGAACTTATGTAAATTTGAGATCTATCGCGTTGTAAAAGTGTTCTAAATAGGATGTTTTGAATGTCTCGTTGATTTTTAACTCTTGCCTTTTTTTCTCAGTGGCTTTGGCATCTATTGTTCCATCACTGATGACGACTCCGTAAACATCGGCTGCATAAGCAAGTGTGATCAATTCATTTTGAATATCCTGAAGCACCCTTTCTACGTCTCTTTCCAGCGGATTTCCGAAGCCTCCTGCACCGGCCTGAATATGGACAAATTCATCATGCTTGACCATTTGTACACCCTCCATCGGGCACACCGGCAATATTTTTTGTTTCGTAGCTGAATTAATGATGTTCCATGATGGCGTTCCGGGTAAACCATTTAAGAGACCATAAGGTGTCACTTTGCGCCTGTCGGAACGCATGATGAGCGTGGCTTCATCTGCAAGTAAACGATACCCCCGTTGCAGGGCGGCGCCACCTCTATGTCGTCCTGGGCCACCTGAGTTTTCGACGAAGGAATATTTTGTTATCTCTATCGGGAGGCGCGCCTCCATGAGTTCTATTGGGGTATTGCCAAGATTTGCCGCAGGGTTGGAAATGCCTTCCTGACCATCTCGTGCCATACTACCACCCCAGGCTCCCATGAGACCCCCAGACACCATGAACGGTTTATTGTTGTGATCGCGTCCTGCAATGTGGGGCGCAGACGAACCGCCTTCATTAGCAGCCGGAATACGTTCGGGCAAAACCTGCGCAAAGGCTCCCATAAGAGCATCGAACATCCGAAAACAGGTTATGCCCCGCGCACCACAGGCAGCAGGTTCAACCGGGTTGACTAGCGAGCCAACCGGGGCCGTAGCAGTGATAGCCCGCATATATCCTTCACAATTGGGAATTGAACCACCAAGTGCACAGCGCACAGCTAAATATGACATCGCATTGGTTGTAGGAAATGTGCCATTGATAGCGAATTTCACCTGATCAGATGTCCCTGCCCAATCGATCAGAACTTGATCTCCTGCGATTGTGAGGCTTACCCTGAGCCAAATGGTTTCGGGGTCCTCACCCATTCCATCGAGGCAATCTTCAAAGAAAAAAGTGCCGTCCGGCAACAGTAAAATCTCTGCACGGATCAATCGCTCAGCATAGTCATGAAGTTCTTCCATATAGTGTCGAAATTTATCCACGCCATGAACCTTGATCAGTTTTTGTAGCGCTCCCTCACCATTGTTACACGCGGCAATCTGAGCCCGAATATCACCCATCACATTGACAGGTTCCCGGGTGTTTTTCTCGATCATTCGAAAAATAGCTGTGTTTGGCTCCCCAGCGTCGTAAAGTTTAAGCGTTGGAATCCGCAGTCCTTCCTGATAGATTTCACTAGCAAAAACACCCATCCCTCCCGGAGCTATGCCGCCCACATCACATTGGTGAGCTAGTGTGCCAACAAATCCCTCTAGCCGATTATCAATAAACACTGGCTTGATGATATAGAAATCAGGCAGGTGCATTCCGCCGGATCCATAGGGGTCGTTGAAGATAAAAATGTCTCCTGGGAAGAAATTATCCTCATAGAGTGTTGTGAGTTTTTGCATTGCATCAGGGAATGATCCCAGGTGAACGGGGGTTGTCAGTCCCTGAGCAATCGTTCTTCCTTTATGATCAAAAACGGCTGTTGAATAATCCATGGAGTCGCGAACAATGTTGGAATATGCAGAACGCATGATGACAAGTGCCAATTCATCAGCGATTGCCCCCAGGGCATTCTGGATGATTTCTAAAGTGATCGGATCAATTTTCATCTGCACTACCCAACTTGCAAGTAATTAAAATATTGTTTTCGCCATCAACCCTTACCGTCCAGCCAGGAGGCACGACAATTGTAGAATCGTATTCCTCAATGATGAGGGGGCCTGCAGTTTGGGTGTTGGATAAATCGGTTCTGACGATGATTGGGGTGTTCATAGAGCCATCCTTCTCGCCAAAATATGCAAATCGTTTAGTATTAGAAGTTGATTTTGGTCGCGCCGTGGTTAAAGGTGGTTGCTCAATCTCTTTTCGCGATACTTTGGCAACTACCCGTAAATTTACTAACTCAACAGTTTCATTTTCAGCTTTGTGAGAATAAGTCCGATAGTGCTCTTCATGGAATCGGTTTGCCATTAAATCATGTTCAATGGGCCCCCCATCATCCAACGGCACGGTCAATTCATAAGCTTGCCCCGCATAACGCAGATCGGCCAAATTTTGTATACTAATTTTATCCTGATCAAAGCCTTCTGAAACTAGAACGTCTATTGCAGTTTTAGCCAAATCGTCAAAGCTTTGTCGTATATCTTCAATCTCGACGCCATGTATCAGGCCGGGAAAAGACTTACTCAATTCATAAGTATTATCTGCAACCAGAAGCCCATATGAACTGAGCACACCAGGATTGGGAGGTATCAATACTGTCTTCATTCCAAGCTCACGAGCAATTGCGGTTGCCACAATAGGGCCGTTGCCACCAAATGCAATCAAGGCGTAATCTCGCGGATCCCGCCCCCGATATGTCGAAACTGATTTCACGGCGCGTACCATATTGGCAACGGCCACGGTGAAGATTCCAAAGGCCGCTTCTGAAATGGGTATATCCAGCACCCCGCAAACCTGTTCTTCTAAAGCTTGCCTAGCCTTCTCGGAATTGAGCTTAAGGGCCCCTCCTGCAAGATGACCCGGATTTAGATATCCTAATGCTAGAATTGCGTCGGTCAATGTTATCGTCTTTCCGCCGGCATCATAACAGACCGGCCCTGGAACCGAAGCCGCACTCTGTGGTCCAACTTTCAATAACCCACCCTTGTCAAACCAAATGTGGCTGCCGCCACCCGAACCGATCTCCGCAACGTCAATAAACGGAAGTTTGATGGCATAACCCGCACCTTTGACCAGCTTGCTTGAGAGATTAATACCGGCTCCGATTTCATACTCGCTGGTACGTGTGGGTTCTCCATTCTCGACAATGGCTGTCTTTGCAGTCGTACCACCAATATCCAGCGTAATGACTTCCAGTAATCCCGCTTGCCGAGCAATATAAGCAGCAGCAATCACACCGGCTGCAGGGCCTGATTCAACTAAGTAAGCTGGCTTTGAAATTGCTGCGTCCAAACTCATCCGCCCGCCTGCTGATTGCATCACATGGAAAGGTTTTTGAATTCCGATATCTTCCAGTCGCCGCTTGATATTAGTTAAATAGTTGGTCATTATCGGACCTAGGAATGCATTGACGACAGTTGTGCTGGTTCTTTCATATTCGCGTATTTCAGGAAGAACCGCGAAAGAATAACAGACAAAAATTTCTGGTGGCAAAACCTCTTCAAGAATTTCTTTAACCCGCCGCTCGTGGGTAGGATTTGCATAAGAGTGCAAGAGGCACACGGCAATCGCCTCAACATCATCATCAATAAACCGCTGGGCAGCATCTCTGACAGACTGTTCATCTAGGGCTATTCGTATTTCACCGCGAGAGCCGATGCGTTCACGCACTTCAAGTCTTAATTGCCTGGGCACCAGGGGCTTTGGTTTTACATAATCAAGGTTATAAAGTTCTGGTACACGAATACGACGGAACTCCAACACGTCACGGAAACCTTCTGTGGTAATTAGCGCGGTTTTTGCACCTTTTTTTTCCAGAACCGCGTTGGTTGCAACTGTCGTAGCATGAACCACCTCTTCGATTTGACCGGAATCAATATAGTTTTCCTGAAGCATATTTTTAATACCATTGGAAATAGCACGCCCATAATCATCAGGCGTCGATGAAACTTTTTTGATGAGAACAACACCCTCTTGATCGAGTAAAACGATATCAGTGAATGTTCCCCCGATATCAATTCCGACCCGATATAAACTCTTTGAACGTGATCGCATGTTTACCTCTCTCATATCTTCACCAATATGCGATCAAGGAAATCTTGCACACGTTTGGAATTAGGGTTGGAGAAGAAGTCTTCGGTATTTTTCCGTTCAATAATTTTTCCTTCATCCATAAAAATAATTTCATCAGAGACTTCGCGCGCGAATCCCATTTCATGAGTAACCACCAGCATGGCCATGCCTTCCATAGCGAGGTCGCGCATGACCCGAAGAAC
>ENA-OSJC01002303-OSJC01002303.1-marine-metagenome-genome-assembly--contig:-NODE-2303-length-14553-cov-3.691351_pt1 | contig 14553 bp, 15 predicted proteins | sample MGYA00237885_ERZ534234 | MGnify/ENA primary metagenome ERZ534234 (study PRJEB26413, sample SAMN06343907) | marine metagenome | isolation source: coastal waters | place: Atlantic Ocean: West Antarctic... | reverse complement strand
TGGTGCTGGCGGAATGCCTGGTGGAATGCCTGGTGGAATGGGCGGCATGGGCGGCATGGGTGGAATGGGTATGTAATACCTTTTCTACTTTTAGAAAATTCAAAAAGGGCAGAGAAATCAATACTCTCTGCCCTTTTTTTTATGTCTGAACAACAATGTACTTACAATGTATGTTCAATGTACTAAGGGACGATGTTCAATGTACTTTGCTTTTTAAACAAATCTAAAGATTACCTATAATGAAGTTCAAATGTGTATTCGTTAATAAGAGGACGAATGAGATTATCAATAAAGATTTTACTGTGGCACAGATTGATAAGTATCTTGGTGAGTATATTAAAGAACGTGCCATCAAACGTGGGCATACTACAACTACTGTTGTCAAACGAGGTGACAATTGGAAGGTAACGATTAACTACTCGGAGTAATCTTTTTTACTTTTTCTTTTTGGGGGAACAAAGACTTGTGTTCATTAATCAACATCTGGTCTTCTTGGTCTAAATAACTACTTCTAATAACTTTTTCAGAATTGTTTGAACTTCTTGCGATTACATGAAGTGGAGCATTGGCAGTATATCGTTGAGATATAAATGAATGTCTAATGCTGTATAATGGTCTTGTCATGCCATTCTTATGGTAAAGATTTAACTCACTAGATACTCTAATGAATATCTTACTAATCTTTTTATATAAGGCACTTCGGTCTTTAATGTTTGGGAATAAAAGATAATCATTTGCTTGTGTATTTGGATTTCTACTTACTATCTCTGGAAATATATATTTCGTAAAATAAGGGTGGCAAGTTAGTTTATGTTTTGGACTAGTTTTGGTCTTAAATAATACAAACTTTAATATTGGTTCATTCGGATTAAGTTTATCTGTGATGTAAGAATATTGAAAGTTCTTGATGTGAAGTAACTGCATTCCAGGTCTAAACCCAGCACTTCTACAAAGATTAACAAAGTCTTTAATACCTAGATAATCTAATGAAGTTGTTATCCCATTGGCTGCTATCTTAGGGGAAACATCTTCTGAATGGTGTTGTAATCTCTTTGTAATAAGATTTAGTTCTTCATTGAAATAAGATTCTCTATGAGCATTAATAACTGTCAATGTTGGCATATCTGGTATGGACTTTATTACACCCATGTTTTGTGCTTTTTTGAACATCAATCTTAAAATACTCATATATTTTGAGATTGTATTGTCAGTTTTATTATCTGACTTTAAATGATTGGTTAAATCTGAAATGGCATTACTCAATGCCTCATGGTCTTTGTAATCAATCTTATCAAAGAACATCTTAATATAATTATCGTATCTCAATTTCTCTCTTATGCCTTGATTGTCATTGCCCTCTTTCTGTTTCTCATCTTTATATTTTCTAATTCGGTGTTTGAAAAATGGCGTGGCAATATCTTTACTAAAATCAAGTATGATTGTTTCTGTTGGTGTTATTCTCATGTAATCATCATAGACTTGCTGTGCTTTCTTTAATGCGTCATTCACATTACTTGTCTTCAATGATTGTTCTTTGTTGCCTGATTTGTATTTACTAAATCCTACATAGAAAGAACAGATGTAGTTCTTTCCTTTATCTTTTTTGAATATCTTTAATGAGGGTTTTCTCTCTATCTTCTTAATCGTTTCTTTTAATATCTTGGGCATATTTCTTTATTTCCTTTATACATTCTTATCATGTTTCCCCCATGATAGTAGAGCCAAGGGGGAACATTGATTATCGTTAGTATTGTAGTGTGTCCTTTGTTAGTTTCTTGATTGCGAATGTGAACTTCATTCTTGGGTCAAGTTTTTGTTGTTCTGAATGACTATGAAATCTATCACAAGAACTCATCTCCATTTGATACTGCTTGTCTTCATCTAAAAAGATTCTGACATCATAGTTAGCAATAGGTGGAATGGCGACTGGTGTTATCAAAAACTTATAACTCATCTCTCTCATTTTGATTTTTGTTTCTGGAACATAAAACATAAAATGATTAAGTGCTTTATTAGGGTATGGAAGTTGACAACTCCAATAGTGACCTAGTTCTTTTGGGTCTAACTCTACTAGGGCAATGATGATGTTCTTATCCTTATCAGTTTTTATTAATAAGTTTCTTGTGAACTTTATTGCCTTAACCTGTTGCCACTTTCTCATAGTATCAACAAGATTACTATCAATCTTAAACTTTATGTCTTTCATACTACTTTAACTCCTCCTTAATCTTCCAATATTCCTCATATTCTTTCTTTAGTTCTTGTTGGATAAGTCTTGCCATGGGCCTTGCTCCCATCTCTGCGTCATACCCTTTCTCTCCAAGCCATGCCCTAGCATCATCACTTACTTGAAGGTGCACTTGCTTGTCTTCAAGCTGTACTTGTAGTTCCACCAAAAATTTGTCCACCACTCCCAAAATAACGTCTTTTGACAGCGTATTAAACTGGATAATATCGTCAAGCCGATTACGAAATTCTGGGCTAAATAAACGTTTAATAGCGCCCATACCATCAGAGCTATGATCCTGCTTGGTGAAGCCAATTGAGCCACGGCTGATTTGTTCAGCCCCAGCATTGGTTGTCATCACTAAAACAACATTTCGGAAGTCAGTTTTTCGGCCGTTGTTATCAGTTAAGGTGCCGTTATCCATCACCTGAAGTAGTATATTAAATACTTCTGGGTGTGCTTTTTCTATTTCATCAAGCAGTAATACGCAATGAGGTGTTTGTGTTACCGCTTCTGTAAGTAATCCACCTTGATCAAACCCTACATACCCAGGAGGTGCTCCAATCAATCGCGAAACTGTATGGCGTTCCATGTATTCGGACATATCAAAACGCACAAGCTCAATTCCCATTACTCGGGCTAGTTGCTGTGTTACTTCGGTTTTACCAACGCCTGTAGGCCCTGAAAACAAAAAGCTACCTACAGGCTTATGAGGTGCATTAAGTCCTGCTCTGGATAATTTGATAGCATTTGCTAGAGTATCAATGGCGGTGTCTTGACCAAAGACCACGCGCTTAAGGTTTTGCTCAAGAGAATGTAGCTGCTCCCGATCGGTTGCAGAGATACTTTTGGGTGGTATACGAGCAATATTAGCTACTATAGCTTCAATCTCTGTCACATCAATGAATGACTTACGATCTTCTGGTGAAAAAAGTTGTTGATAGGCTCCAGCTTCATCAATTATATCGATAGCTTTGTCGGGCATTTTTTTATCAGTAATATAGCGATCAGCTAAAACTGCTGCCGCATCTATAGCTGCAGGCGTGTATTCAACTTGATGATGGCTCTCATAACGCGATATAAGCCCTCTTAAAATAGCTTGGGTATCTATTACGCTAGGCTCGTCAACATCGATTTTTTGAAAGCGGCGAGCCAGAGCATGATCTTTTTCAAAAATACCCCGAAACTCAGTAAATGTGGTTGACCCAATGCAGCGCAATTTTCCAGAACTTAGTGCAGGTTTTAATAAATTAGAAGCGTCCATTGAACCGCCAGAAGCCGCGCCTGCGCCGATAATGGTATGTATTTCATCAATAAATAGAATAGCATTGGGCGTTTTTTCAATATCAGACAATAAACCTTTTAGACGCTTTTCAAAATCACCACGATACTTTGTACCTGCTAACAAAGCACCCATATCAAGAGAGTAGACTGTTGATGAGGCAATCACCTGTGGCACGTTACCTTGTTCAATTTGGTAAGCTAAACCTTCAGCTATGGCAGTTTTTCCTACGCCAGCATCGCCAACTAATAAGGGGTTGTTTTTGCGCCTACGTGATAGCACTTGAACCAGTCGCTCTAGCTCCTTACCGCGCCCTATCAGTGGATCAATGTTGCCATTTCTAGCTTCAGAGTTTAAATCTGTGGTGTATTTAACTAAATCATTTGCTTCTTCACTTTCACCATCTAAAGATCTTTCAGACCCATCCATTTCTGTTTTGCTGACCCCATGAGAAAGGTAATTGACTATGTCTACTCTCTCCACATCTAATGAATCCAACAAAAACACCGACTGGCTTTCGGTTTCACTAAATATCGCGACTAAAACATTGGCACCGTTGACCTCTCCTTTTCCCGAAGACTGTACGTGAAAAACGGCCCGTTGCAACACTCGCTGAAAGCCAAGTGTAGGTTGCACATCATAATCGCCAAAGGATGAGTCTACTGCAGGGGTAGTATCATTAACAAATTTTTCTAGTGGTGTACGCAAATCATCCAATGTTACCCCGCAGGCTTTAAGCACAGCAGCACCTGATTGATTGTTAAGCAATGCCAACAGCAAGTGCTCTACAGTCATAAACTCGTGTCGTTTAGAGTTGGCGTATTTGTATGCTTCGTTTAAGCTTTGTTCTAAATCATTGTCTAACATTGTCTATTCCTTTAAGAAGCAGATTCAACTTCACATAGTAACGGGTGCTTGTGTTGTCTTGAATGCTGGTTTACCTGCATAGATTTGGTTTCAGCAACATCTTTTGTGTAGGTACCACATACGCCTTTACCTTGGGTGTGCACTGCCAGCATGATTTGCGTGGCTTGTTCTTCATCATGATTAAAGAACCGGGCTAACACATCAATGACAAATTCCATAGGTGTGTAGTCATCGTTTAACAGTACTACTTTATATAATGATGGCTGAGCGACTTTAGGGCGAGTTTCTTCTATAACTTGTAAGTCATGATTATCATTAGGTATGTTTTCGTTATCTTGGCTCATTAGAGTGTTTTTATCGCTTTTGTAGTTAGTGTGATCAGTAAAATCAAAATAGGCATTAATGCGTTCTAAATTTAACTAATGTTTTAATCATAACGTTACTATTGGGCCTATGTCTGCATTTTTCCAGTGCAGAACTGTAAACGCCGGTAAATTTTTTTAAACAGCTATCTTAAACCATATTTTTACGTGATTAAAATTCACATAACCATTCTTTAGAGCTAAAAAAACCAGCCTAAGCTGGTTTTTTTATTGCTGCAATGCAGATATTACATATTGGCAATAATTGCATCGCCAAATTCTGAACAAGACAACAAGGTAGCGTCAGGCATTTGGCGCTCAAAATCATAAGTTACAGTTTTAGCGTTGATCGCACCTTCAGTGCCAGCAACGATAAGGTCAGCGGCCTCTAACCAACCTAAGTGACGTAACATCATTTCAGCAGATAGAATAATTGAACCTGGATTTACCTTATCTTGGCCAGCATACTTTGGTGCTGTACCGTGAGTGGCTTCAAAAATTGCAATATCATCACTTAGGTTCGCACCTGGTGCAATACCAATACCGCCTACTTCAGCTGCTAGTGCATCTGATAGGTAGTCACCGTTTAGGTTCAGTGTAGCAATAACGTCATAGTCTTCTGGACGTAATAAAATCTGTTGCAGCATAGCATCAGCAATGACGTCTTTAATAACAATGTTTTTGCCAGTGTTTGGGTTCTTCATTTCACACCAAGGGCCTTCACCAATTAAAGTAGCACCAAACTCCTGTTGAGCAATTTCATAGCCCCACTCTTTAAAGGCACCTTCGGTAAACTTCATGATATTACCCTTGTGAACCAAGGTTAATGAATCACGATTATTATCGATCGTGTATTGAATAGCTTTGCGAACTAAACGCTTTGTACCTTCTTCTGATACAGGTTTGATGCCGATACCACACATTTGGTCAAAGCGAATTTTAGTTACGCCCATTTCGTCTTGTAAAAACTTAATTACTTTTTCAGCTTCTGGAGAGCCTGCTTGCCACTCAATGCCGGCATAGATGTCTTCAGAGTTTTCACGGAAAATAACCATGTCTACATTTTCAGGCTTGATTACTGGGCTAGGCACGCCAGTATACCAACGCACTGGGCGCTGACAAACATAAAGGTCTAGTTCTTGGCGCAGGGCTACGTTCAAAGAACGAATACCACCACCCACTGGTGTGGTCAAAGGACCTTTGATGCCCACTTTGTATTCTTTAAATGCAGCTAATGTTTCTTCAGGCATCCAAGTATCAGCGTCATAGGTGACTGTAGCCTTTTCACCAGCGTATACTTCCATCCAGTTAATTTTTTTGGTGCCATTGAACGCTTTCTCTACAGCGGCATCTACTACTTTAAGCATTACTGGTGAAACGTCAAAACCAATACCATCGCCTTCAATATAAGGGATAATAGGATCGTTTGGTACGTTTAGAGAAAAGTCTGCGTTAACAGTAATTTTAGAGCCTTGCTCTGGTACTGTGATGTGTTGATATGTCATGAGTTCTCCGGGTGCTTAAAAAATAGCCTTGTGGCGTAGACAAAACGATTAATGCAATTGTTTTGTAGTCAACCTTAATTATAGCTTGAATGCCCCTGTAGGCCCAAGGAATCATGTAGTTATTTTACAAAATTCTAACAATTCACAGTACTAATAAAGGAAATTGTGTGTCTAGTATTTTAGTTTTTAATAAACCTTTTCAAGTCTTAAGCCAGTTTAGCAATGGCGAAGGCCGGGTTACTCTAGCGGATTATATTGATATGCCAAGCTACTATCCAGCTGGAAGACTGGATTATGATTCAGAAGGTTTGATGATATTAACCAACGATGGAGCCCTACAGAATCAGATTGCTAATCCTAAGCATAAGTTAGAAAAAACTTACTGGGTGCAGGTAGAAGGTGCCGTAAATGAAGATCAATTAAAGTGCTTGCGTGCTGGTCCTATACTTAAAGACGGCCCTACTAAACCTGCAAAAGTGAGATTACTGGGAGCCCAAGCCCACAGCCTATGGCCCCGTGTGCCCGCCATAAGAGATCGTATTTCTATACCAACCCAGTGGTTAGAAATTCGTATTAGTGAAGGTCGAAATAGACAAGTAAGGCGCATGACTGCAGCAGTAGGCTTACCCACTTTGCGTTTGGTAAGAGTGGCTATAGGTAATTGGCGCCTAAAAGGCCTGGATGTTGGCCAATGGCGCTTGGAAAATACTTAACTTAGAAAAGCTCAGCTGGGCTGCCAACGTTTATTAGCTTGCTTATCAGATTCTTTAGCATCAACCCATTGCTTACCATGTTCTGTGATTTCAGCTTTCCAAAATGGTGCGTCTTGTTTTAAATAATCCATTACGAATTCACATGCACTAAATGCATCGCTGCGATGCCTTGAGGCCACTCCAACCAACACAATTTGTTCATGAGATTGTAGCCTGCCTACCCTGTGTATTACATGGATACCTTCTATAGGCCAGCGATCATGTGTTTTGTGTACTATTTCTTGTAAACATTTTTCTGTCATACCAGGGTAATGCTCAAGCTCCATAGCTTCTACTTTAGCATCATCTAAATCGCGAACTAAACCCACAAACAACACGGCTGCTCCTGTGCTGCTGGGGTTTATGTGCAGTAATGTTTGATAATGTTTGTTGATATCAAAATCTGCTTCTTGCACAAGGATAAGATCATTGTTTTTCATGCGTTTAAAAATCCCTGGAATATGTCCATAAGCCTAGGCGTAGAGGCCTGCTTCGGTTAAAATTAACGTCTAATTTATATTCTGTTTACCGCTTGAATCAAATCTATGAGTGAATCCAATTCTACACGCGTTATTGTCGGCATGTCTGGCGGTGTCGACTCATCTGTTTCTGCTTTGCTGCTAATGCAACAAGGGTATCACGTCGAAGGTCTGTTCATGAAGAACTGGGACGAGGACGATGGCACTGAATATTGTACCGCTAAGCAGGACTTAGCTGACGCACAGGCGGTATGCGACAAACTAGGCATTCATTTACACGCTGCAAACTTTGCTGCGGAGTACTGGGACAACGTGTTTGAGCACTTCCTTGCGGAGTATAAAGCCGGTCGTACACCTAATCCAGATATCCTTTGTAATCGAGAGATTAAATTTAAAGCTTTTTTAGATTATGCCAAAGTGCTGGGTGCAGACTATATTGCTACAGGCCATTATGTGCAGCGCACTGGTGAAGGTATTAACTGTAAACTAGTTAAAGGTTTAGATGGCAATAAAGACCAAAGTTACTTTTTGCATGCTGTAGGTGCTTTAGAAGTAAGCCAAACATTGTTTCCTATAGGTGCTATGGAAAAGCCTGAAGTGCGCATGATTGCAGAAGCTCATGGGTTGGCTAATCATGCAAAAAAAGACAGTACCGGCATTTGTTTTATTGGTGAGCGTCGATTTAAAGATTTTTTGCAAGACTACTTGCCTGCCCACCCTGGCAAAATCGAAACCGTGGACGGTGATGTCATCGGTGACCACCAAGGGCTCATGTACCATACCATTGGCCAACGTCAAGGCCTGGGGATTGGTGGCTTAGCTAATTATAATGAATCAGCTTGGTATGTAGTTGATAAAGATTTAGAACGCAATCGATTAATAGTCACCCAAGGTAAGAATCACCCAAGCTTGTTTAAATCATCCCTAACCTGCCAACAACTTATGTGGGTTGATGGAATAGGTCCAGATTTGTCTCCCGACATATCTAAAGGAACACAAAGTAGGGAAGTTTTATTAATGGCCAAAATACGTTACCGTCAAGCGGATCAACAATGCACCATAACGGCTCTTTCAAGTGGCAATATAAACGTGGTGTTTGCAGAACCACAAAGAGCAGTAACACCAGGTCAATCTATCGTTTTTTATGATGGGCAAGTATGTCTTGGAGGAGCAGTCATTGATTAATCAACTGAGCCTCAACCAACAACGTGTGCTCGCCTTAGCAGGAATTATTCAGGCCGCTACCCTAGTCAATCAAGTGGCAACCACTGGTCAAGCTGATACACAAGCAAGCCATTGTGCCCTTTCTTCTCTTTTTGTAGCCAATCCTGAACGTACTGAAGACGTCTTTGGTGGTGAACAAGCTATACACAACATGCGTTTAGGTTTAATTACTCTTAAATCTATTATGAATCAGGAACAAAGCTCAGGTATTAAAGATATTACGCGTTATGTCCTTGGCCTAATCCACTTACAAAGTAAGTTGAGCAAACAGCCGCAGATGCTCAATGAAATTAGCACCCAACTTAACCATAGCCAAAGGCAGGTAGATTTGTATGAATTGGGCCATGCCAATGTGCTGGCAAGTGTGGCAGAAACGTATTCATCCACTTTGAGTAGCTTTAATTTTCGTATACAAGTTACTGGCAACCCTACGTACTTGCAGCAGCCTATGAACACCAACCGGGTACGCGCATACCTTTTAGCGGGTATACGAGCAACCACATTGTGGCGCCAATTAGGTGGCCGTAAATGGCACTTAATCGTGTTTAAAAATTCTTTGCAGCGTGAACTTGACGTTCTGCTTAACCAACTTAGTCATTAACCCAAACCAGGATTCCGTTATGGATTTATCATCAATCTCAGCCCTTTCTCCAGTAGACGGCCGATACGGTAGCAAAACTGCTTCATTACGCCCTTATTTTAGTGAATTTGGTCTTATTTATAACAGAGTGTTGGTCGAGGTGCGTTGGTTACAATGCCTTGCAAATCACCCTCAAATTGGAGAAGTTTCGCCTTTAAGTGATGAGGCTAATGCTTTGTTGGAGCGTTTGATTAATAATTTTGATGAAACTCAAGCCCAGCGCGTTAAAGATATTGAAAGCACCACTAATCACGATGTAAAAGCGGTGGAATACTACATTAAGGAGCAGTTTGTAGGTAATGCAGAACTACATGCGATAAACGAATACGTACACTTTGCCTGCACTTCTGAAGATATCAATAACTTGTCTCATGGCTTAATGCTCAAAAATGGCTTAGAGCAAGTTATAGTGCCAGAAATGGCTAAGGTATTAGGGCATATTAAAAACCTAGCCCACACTCATCAAAGCCAGCCCATGCTGTCTCGAACACATGGCCAAACTGCTTCTCCATCTACCATGGGTAAAGAGATGGCTAACGTTGCTGCACGTCTTGAGCGCCAGTTGAAGCAGATCAATCAGATGGAGTTTTTAGGCAAAATCAATGGTGCTGTGGGCAACTACAATGCACATTATACGGCTTATCCAGAGATTGATTGGCAGGCTAATGCTCAAGTCTTTGTGGAAAGCCTAGGGTTAACCTTTAATCCTTACACTACGCAAATTGAACCACATGATTATATTGCAGAATTGTTTGACGCAATTGCTCGTTTCAACACTATTTTGTTGGATTTTGACCGTGACATTTGGGGATATATTTCCTTGGGTTTCTTTAAGCAAAAAACGATTGCTGGAGAAATTGGTTCATCAACAATGCCCCATAAGGTGAACCCCATTGATTTTGAAAATTCAGAAGGCAATTTGGGCATTGCTAATGCTTTATTACAACACTTGGCGAGTAAGTTACCTGTTTCTCGTTGGCAACGTGACCTTACCGACTCCACAGTATTGCGCAACCTAGGTGTAGGCTTAGCCCATAGTTTAATTGCCTACCAGTCGAGCATCAAAGGTATAAGTAAATTACAGCTTAATGCACAGCGTTTAGATGAAGATCTAGATAATGCGTGGGAAGTGCTTGCTGAACCGATTCAAACAGTCATGCGCCGTTATGCTATTGAAGAACCTTACGAAAAGCTTAAAGCACTCACTCGTGGAAAAACGATTGATGCAGCCATTATGGCCGACTTTATTGATACGTTAGAATTACCTCAAGCGGTTAAAGACGAACTTAAAACTTTAACGCCTGCAAATTACATTGGCAATGCCATCACCCAAGCAGCAGCGGTTTAATTGATGACTGATACCACCGGTTTTAGTGCCTCTACTATGGCTCCATTGAGCCATTTAGGTGATATGAGCGTAGCTATTTTTATTGCGGACTACTGGCAAAAAAAGCCGGTGTGTATCCGTAACGCAATTGCTTTTCAAGAAGCGCTTATCGAAGTGGATGAGTTAGCAGGATTAGCGTTAGAGTCTGAAGTAGATTCGCGCTTAATTGAAAATAAAGGTGATATAAAAGATTGGTGTGTTACCCACGGGCCGCTTACAGAAGATGATTTCAATAAAGAGCGCAACTTTCCTTGGACGCTATTAGTACAAGGTGTTGATTGTTTTGTGCCCCAAGTGCATGACTTTCTAGCTAAATTTCGTTTTTTACCTAGCTGGCGTTTAGATGACATCATGGTTAGCTACGCTACAAAAGGTGCCGGTGTGGGCGCTCATTATGATCGGTACGATGTTTTTTTAATTCAAGGTGAAGGTCGCCGCCAATGGCAAATTGGTCAAACTTGTAGCGAAAACTCGCCCCTAATGGCTCATGATCAGCTGTCGTTATTAGACCAGTTTGAAATGGTAGAAGAGTTCGTTTTAAATCCTGGAGATATGTTGTATATACCACCACTTGTAGCTCATAAGGGTGTTGCAGTGTCAGATGCTTGCGTGACTTATTCAGTGGGTTTTAGATCGCCTTCCCATGCAGAAGTACTCACTACATTTGCTGATGAGTGCGGTATGAATATTAGTGCGGATCTGCGTTTGCAGGATCATGGCTTTACCGCTAAAAGTGGTGAGCTCAGTGCGGCTGATATAGAGGGCTTGATGACGTTTATGCGAGATCAAATAACCCCAGAAAATGTTGCTCAATGGTTTGGAAAGCACAGCACAGAGCCTAAGCACACTAATTTAGATATGGCTGAAGAAGCAATGGACCTTATTGAGTTAGAAAGCATTATCAATGATGGTTATGGTGTTTTAAGAGTATCCGAAGGAGTGCGTTTAGCCCACACCTGGCAAGGAGATGGTGGTTTAACCTTATTTGTTCAAGGTGACGCGCTACCCTGTCCTCCAGAGGCCGCTGCATTTGTAGAAGCGATCTCAAACCGATGGTTACTTGAAGTGGACGAGATGACTGAACTAGTCAAAAATGATGCGGCTAAGGCGATGCTTTTAATTCTGCATAACCAAGGCTATCTTTACTTTGCTGATGAGTAATTGGCTTTGATAAGCTACGGACTTGGCAGGTTCAGTAGTAAGTCATGAGGGGAAACTAAAACGCCATTGTTGTCCGCATACACAAACTGCCCAGGCACAAAGGTAACTCCACCAAACTGTACTTCTAAGTTAATATCCCCTAAGCCTCTTTTTTTAGTTTTCATAGGGTGTGTGGCTAGTGCTTGCACCCCTAAATTAATTTCACCAATGGCATTCACATCGCGAATGCAGCCATAAATAATGATCCCTTGCCAACCGTTGGATACTGCTTTTTCTGCTAACATATCGCCAAGCAAGGCACACCTTAGTGAACCTCCACCATCTACCACCAAAACTTTTCCAGTGCCATCTTGGGCAACTAGTTCACGTACTTTTGAATTATCTTCGTAGCATTTAAGGGTGACTATCTGTCCACTAAAGCACTCTTTTGCGCCAAAGTTGGCAAACATAGGCTCCACCACACGCACTTGGTCTTCAAACTGGTCACATAGTTCTGGTAATAAGTCTTTCATGCTGTGTATTCCGGTAATTTGATAACACTGGTAAACTTTTAAACTATTGATTGGTTTTTTTAAACCATCTTAGGCAAGTAATTATCCGTTAAGAGATAGCTTTTTTCAACACACGTTATTGGGCAAGTAAACGCAAGATAAGTTGATACAAGGCACAAGTTAGTATCCAAGCTGGCATCCTTTGAGCCATATAGTCGGTCACCAATAATTGCAAAGCCAGCTCCGCTGAGGTGCTTGCGTATTTGGTGTTTGCGTCCAGTTTCAATAGTGACGCGAACTAAGGATAACTTAGCTTTTTCGTCATAAGTTAGTAAACTGGCATGGCTAGCGGCATGTTGCTCATCAATAGGCGAGTTTAGAAACAGTGTTTCTGGGAATAGCCCAGACACCAATGCAGTATAAGTCTTAATTATTTGTCGTTGCTCAAACAAACGACTAAGGCTGGTTGCCGCTGCTTTTGTATGAGCGATTAACATCAACCCTTGCGCAGCACGGTCTAGCCTATTAACAATAAATGCAGGGCGTTGAGGTTGATGATTCTGTTCGACCCAACGATTGATAGTGCAGTGATCACCCCACTTAGTGCCTTGGCTGAACATACCATAAGGTTTATACCACACACTATAGTCACCTTCATCTTTAATTAGCACTGCAGGAGTTACCTGAGTCTCTAGCACTTGCAGATCGTAATACAGGTGTATAGTTTGGCCTAGTTTAAGATGTTTATCAGCTCTTCTAAGCCGCCTATGGCTAGCGCCATTCTCACTCACCCACACAGCACCCTTTTTCATGGCCTGCTTAACCTGCTGTTTAGATAAACCGCTGGGTTGAGTTAGTAATTGTGCCGCAGAAATGGATATATCAGTGACTTCAACGTGATACTCAGGCATCGGGTACTCTTACCCAACCTTCCATTAACACTCTTGCACTTCGGCTCATAATTGCCTTGGTAGCCTGCCATTTACCATCACTTTGGTGTGCTTCAGCCCCTACTGTTAAAGTGCCAGATGGGTGACCAAAGGTGACTTTTGTGAGAGCCCCTCCTCCTGCTGCAATATTAACCAAAGTATTGGGAATAGCCGCAGCAGTGCCAATAGCTACGGCAGCAGTGCCCATCATGGCATGATGTAACTGCCCCATGGACATCGCCCTTACTAATAGGTCAATCTTATCAGCAGGCACATTGCTGCCACTGGATGAAGTGTAATCTTTTGGTGGGGCTACAAATGCAATTTTTGGGGTGTGCTGACGGGTTTTTGCATCATCAAGGTGCTCAAATAAGCCCATACGCACGCCACCATGTGCTCGAATGCACTCGAGTTTGATTAACGCCTTCGCGTCTGAGTTAATGTGCACTTGTAACTCTGCACCGGTATAACCTAAATCTTGCGCATTTAAAAAAATCGTTGGAATACCTGCGTTAATCATAGTCACATCAAAGGTCCCAATATTAGGCACTTCAAGTTTGTCGACCAAATTGCCTGTAGGAAACATGTTTGCGTCTGCTGCTGAGGGATTCATAAATTCTAGTTTTATTTCAGCTGCAGCAAAGGTGACGCCATCAAGCTTAAAATCACCAAGCTCTTGGACTTGACCATTAGTGATAGGAATATGGGCAATAATAGTTTTTTTGATGTTTGCTTGCCAGATTCTCACTACTGCAATACCATTTTTGGGTATACGGCTTGAGTCTACTAATCCACTAGTAATAGCAAAAGCTCCTACTGCAGATGACAAATTGCCGCAGTTACCACTCCAGTCTACAAAGGCTTTATCAATAGATACCTGTCCAAATAGATAATCTACATCATGATTTACGTGAGTACACTGGCTTAAAATGACGGTTTTACTAGTGCTTGAGGTAGCAGCGCCCATGCCATCAATTTGTTTACCGTATACATCAGGGCTGCCTATCACACGCAGTAACAAAGCATCTCTTGCAGGTCCTGGCACTTGGGCTGTGGCAGGTAAATCTAAAAGGTTAAAAAACACCCCTTTACTTGTGCCACCGCGCATGTAGGTGGCAGGAATTCTAATTTGTTGTTTAATACTCATAGGAAGTCCTAAGCGACACTTGTTGATTCAAGAAAATCTTGTGCAAAACGCTGTAAAACTCCACCAGCAGCATAAACACCTACTTCTTCTGCTGTGTCTA
>ENA-OSJC01002301-OSJC01002301.1-marine-metagenome-genome-assembly--contig:-NODE-2301-length-14554-cov-14.567106_pt1 | contig 14554 bp, 13 predicted proteins | sample MGYA00237885_ERZ534234 | MGnify/ENA primary metagenome ERZ534234 (study PRJEB26413, sample SAMN06343907) | marine metagenome | isolation source: coastal waters | place: Atlantic Ocean: West Antarctic... | reverse complement strand
CAAGAAGAATTAAAAATTCAAGAAGCATTGAAAATTCAAGAATTAAAAATTCAAGAAGAATTGAAAATTCAAGAATTGAAAATTCAAGAATTAAAAATTCAAGAAGAATTCAGTAATCAGGAGTTATTAAAAATTCAAGAATTAAGTAATCAGGAGTTATTAAAAATTCAAGAATTAAGTAATCAGGAGTTATTAAAAATTCAAGAATCAAGTAATCAGGAGTTATTAAAAATTCAAGAAGAATTCAGTAATCAGGAGTTATTAAAAATTCAAGAATCAAGTAATCAGGAGTTATTAAAAATTCAAGAAGAATTAAGTAATCAGGAGTTATTAAAAATTCAAGAATCAAGTAATCAGGAGTTATTAAAAATTCAAGAATCAAGTAATCAGGAGTTATTAAAAATTCTCGAGGAATCGAAGCCGCAACTCGATTTGGTTGATCAAGATTTCTTAAAAATTCAAGAATTAATACTTATAGCGGAGTCAAAAATTGCCTCTTTGGATGAAGAAAACTATAACAATGAAAATAATGTAATTGGTCAAATTAAGAACACATTTTATATTCAACAAAATAAAGTCAGAATATTAATTATCCGTTTTTTTGCAGAACTTAAACATAGAAAGGCTAGTAATTTGACCGTAGCACCCAATGCAACTTTTAATTATAACTCTAAAATTGATATTATGGATTCTAAGATAAAAGTACTTATTTCTCACCTGCCCTCAACTATTTTTGCTCCTTATATCGTTCAAATTATCGATATGAATAGCAGTAGACCAGCTAAGATAATATTCATGATAGAGACATTTATTAGTTATATTTTAGCTTTATCAGTTTTCTTTTTTTTAGTATCACAAAAACTATTTAGACTATTTTTCGTAACTATAGTTTTCTCCTGCATGTATATTACTAACTTGTTTGATATAAATTTTGGGACTTATCTGAGGCATGCATATATATTCAATAAGTTATTTTTGGGTATGGGCTTTTTGAGTTTGCTATATTTAATTAAACCCAATATAAATATTAATATTAAAAAAGGCTTTCTATAATGGTTATCAATAATAAGGACAGAATACTAATTATTGCAGCTCACCCAGATGATGAAATCTTAGGGTGTGGAGGCTTATTATCAAAATATGCCAATCAAGTTGAAACTTCAATAGTATTTATTGCTGAGGGCGATAGTTGCCGTTTTGATACACCTGAATTAACTCCTTTGGTTTTAGAAAAAATCAATCATAGAGAAGATTGTGCAAGAGAAGCTTTGGGCCTTTTTAATATAACCGATATTGAATTTAACAACCTTCCATGTGGAAGACTTGATAGTGTTGATATTATCGATATTAATAAAATTATTGAAAAAAAGATTTTATCCTTTAAGCCTACTATTATATTAAGTCATTATTCTCAGGATACAAATAATGACCATAGAATTGTTTCTCGTTCTGTCCATATGTCAACAAGACCTGTAATTGGTTTTGACATGAATGTTCTAAGTTTTGAAATTTTATCTAGTACAGAATGGAACTTACAGAATCCATTTAAACCAAGTTTTTTTGTCGAATTGTCTGAAGATGATTTGACTAAAAAAATAGATGCAATAAAGATTTATGATGGTGAAATTAGAGAATTTCCTCATTCAAGATCTTCAGAAGGTGTTAAGTGTTTATCTCAGTATAGAGGGATGCAAATTGGAGTAAATTATGCAGAAGCCTTTTATGTTAATCGTATAAAAATACAATAATGAGAATCATGCTCAGTGGGGCTTGCGGTCCTATATTTCATTCATATTTCAATTATATTAAAAATTTAAATATTGAAGTTTTAGGGGTTGACATTAGGGAGAATCAATTTACAAGAAATTTATTAGGTAATAATTTCTTACTAAGTCCAAGTGCAGAAAAAGAACCAGATTTATACGTAAATTTTTTAATAAACAATATCAATAAATTCGATTTATTTTTTCCATACTCTGACGAAGAAATACTTGTTTTGTCAAAATTAAGCAATAATTCAGCTTTAAGAAAAAAAGTTATAGTCAGCTCTGAAAAGTCAATACAAATTTGCAATGATAAGAAGTTATTTCAAAATTTTTCCATAGAAAATAATATTCCCCTTCCTGCTGATTCTAAAGTCAAAGAGAAGATTATTAAGCCCTTAGTTGGTAGAGGAGGGAGAAATATATTTAGAGTTAATGATGAAAAAATGATTAACCCCTTTAGAAATTCTGATGATTGGTTAGTATGCGACTATATTGATGGAGATGAGTACAGTGTTGATAGTGTTTCAGATGGCAAAGGTAAAGTTATAGATTCAATTGCAAGGCTTAGAATTGTTACAAAAGGAGTAAGCATAGAATCTAAAATTCATATGAATAATAAAGTTATTAAATTGGCTGAGTCAATTATTTCTAAGTTGTCTTTATTTGGCCCAACAAATGTACAAATTATTGAAGAAAAAGGAACTAAAAATTTATATGTAATTGAAGTAAACCCGAGGTTGTCTGGTGGCGCCATATTTAGCGCTCTTGGCGGTATGGATATGATTAAGTTAACATTGAATCTTCTTAATAATAAAAAAAATGATATTTCTATAAAAAATGATGGCGAATATTACTATAGATACTGGTCAAATACAACTTGAAGCTCTAACAGATGTTTTAATAAAGTATGAAAAACTTATTTTCGATTTGGATGATACGGTTTTTTCAGAAGATATCTTTGATTATCTATCATTTAAAAGTATTGCATCTAAGTTCTACTTAATGGGTGATATTGATGCTGATATTTATGCCAGGAAGGGAATTATGCAGAAAAGAAAAAGTAGAGAAAATTTGTTTGACCAAATATCTCCAAATGTAAATAATGATAATATTAGTACGATAGTTGAATATTATCAAAACTTTAAATGTGGAAGTGTATTACAAGATTATTCCATAAGAAATATATTGAAAGAAATGCATTTAATGGGAAAGCAGATATTTATAGTCACAAATGGACACCCAATTAGGCAAATGAATAAAATTAAAGATTTAGGCATTGATAATTATTTAAGCGATACGTATATATGCCATCCATTAACAGATAACCAATTAAAACCAAGTGGGAAAGTTTTGGATAAAATTGGAATTAATCAAGGGTCAAAAGATTGTCTCGTTATTGGAGATAATGCCAAAATTGATGGAGAGTTTGCAAAAAGTAGATCTATTGATTTTTATTTGTTTAAATTTCCAAAAAGTAATATACAGTGACTATAAAGGCAGAAGAAGATTTAACTATTGTGTGTGCATCTCATAATGGTGTCAATAGGATTCCATTATTTTTAGACAGCATTCAAAAAAATATTGTAAATCCTAAAGAAGTTATTATTTGTGGAACTCATGAATCAGACATTAGTTCTGTGAGTGAAGAGCTTCTTATCAAAAATAATGTATCTTTTATTGTTTCAGAATTTGCAAATCAAATCTATCAAAGGAATGTAGCTTTATCTAAGGTTAATACAGCTTATATATTACAACTTGATGATGATCTAATATTAGATAGTAATGCTATTGGAAATTATTGTCGTCACTTTAGCAAACCTGGATCAAATAAAAAAGTAGTTTGTGGTTTTCCTCTTCTTCCTAATGGTCAACATATGTCTTTCAATAGGGTAAAAAAATTATATCAAAGTTCAAAGTTTATTAGACTATTCTTTAAGATTATTAATGGATTTGAAGAGCTTAGAAATATGTCTATTTTAAAATCTGGAAGAATTTTCCCACTCGTTTTAGATGACCAAGAAAATATAGAACCTGAGTGGCTTCATAGTTGTTTAATGTTTCATAAAGATGCTATTGATAAGAAACCCTCACCCAGTTCTGAAAATAATAATGAGGGTAAAGGTTATTATGAGGACGTTTTTTTTACATTATCATTGAGAAAAAAAGGCTTTAAACTAATTTTAGATGAGAATATTAGGATGACCCATCCATATACATCAAGTATTAAGCCCAGAGATTACATTAACACAATATACAGACAAAAGAAATTATTAGAAAGTACAGATGGTTCATATCTATTATTTTATTTAGATGTTTTTGCTTCTTTTTGCTTCTATACTATCTTGCATATAAAATCAAAATTTTTAAATTAAAGGCGGTATGTAAATGTTAACAAATTCTACAATTCTATTAACTGGTGGTACGGGCTCTTTTGGCCATTCCTTTGTTGAATTAACTTTAAAAAAATATAATCCTAAAAAAATAATTATATTTTCTAGAGATGAGATGAAACAGTGGGTGATGTCAAAGTTATATGAAAATGATTCAAGAATTTCATTTATGATTGGTGATATCAGAGACAAAGATAGAGTCAATAAAGCTGTGAAAGGTGTAGATTATGTGGTTCATGCAGCTGCAACTAAAATTGCCCCCTTAGCTGAATATAATCCTTCAGAATGCGTAAAAACTAATATAGATGGTGCAAACAATTTAATTGATGCCTGCATTGAAAATAATGTTAAAAAAGTTGTAGCACTTTCAACTGATAAAGCAAGTGATCCGATTAACTTATATGGTGCAACTAAATTGGTTTCGGATAAGTTATTTATTGCAGCTAATAACTATGATAATGAGATAACTTCAACTAAATTTTCATCTGTTAGGTATGGAAATGTTATGGGATCCCGTGGGTCTGTTATCCCTTTCTTTTTATCTATTGCTAAATCTGGTGAGTTGCTAATTACTGATCCAAGAATGACAAGATTTATGATTACACAAGAATCAGCGATAAATCTTATATGGCATGCATTTGAAGATATGAATGGTGGAGAGGTTTATATTAAAAAAATTCCTTCTATGAATATCACTGATATAGCAAAGGCTGTTTCAGAAACTGCTAAACATAAAATTATTGGAATAAGGCCAGGAGAAAAAATTCATGAACAGATGATTGGAATTGAGGACGCTCCTTATACCTATGAATATGATAGTCATTATAAAATTCTACCAGCAATATTTGATGCTTTTAAAAATATTGAATGGATTGGAGATGGCATCAAAGTCTCGAATGATTTTTGCTATACATCAGATAATAATTCAGATTGGATGAGTATTCCCAATCTCCAGACATGGATTGATGAACATAGAGCAACTATAGGAAAATTTTAGATTTCTGTGGAAAATGTCATAATCACAGGGGGTTCTGGTTTACTGGCATTAAATTGGGCTTTTTTCAAAAAAAAAGATGCTCATATTACTCTGTTACTTCATCAAAGAAAAGCATTCATACAGGGAGTAAATTCAATCTTTATTAGTCTTGACTCTGAGATTGCAATGTATGAATTTTTGTTAAAGAAACAAAGCTGTGTTGTTATTCATTGTGCTGCTATAACTGATGTAGATTTCTGTGAAACAAATGCTAAAGTTGCTTATGAAACTAATGTTTTGATTCCTGAAAACTTGGCTAAAGTTTGTCATAAATTAGATATTAAGTTTGTACATATATCTTCAGACCATTTATTTTCTGGCCTTAATCCTTATTCAACAGAATATTCAGAAATATCACCACTTAATGTCTATGGCACTTCTAAAGCTAACGCTGAAGAGAAAGTAATAAGTAGTAATCCAGAGTCTTTAATAATTAGAACTAATTTCTTTTGCTGGGGAACTTCATATAGGACTTCATTTAGTGATTTCTTAATAAATGCAATAAGAGAAAAGAGAAAAATATCACTTTTTACCGATATCTTTTACACACCCATATATGCCAAGAATCTTATAGAATTTGTTCATACTCTAATAAATTCTAATTACAAAGGGATATTTAATATTGTTGGAAGCAAAAGAGTAAGTAAGTATGAGTTTGGAAAGATGATATTTAATAATTTTTCTGGAGATATGGATTTAATTACTAAAGTGCAATATGAAAAACAGGTTAATTTAATCCAAAGGCCCTCAGACATGAGTTTATCTAATGATAAATTAGTAGAAACTTTGAACGTTAAAATTGAAAAACTTGAGGATCAAATTAAATGTCTCAAGTTAGATGAAAATGATTTCAAAAAAACTATTAATTATTTATAAATTTCAATATTTTTTAAATAATTCTTAATAAAACTTTAAGCAATAATTTTTTTATAACAATCTGATACTAAGTTTATGATTAAAAATTATCCATTTTTTTATTCTCTTTAATATTTTTATTTAATTTATGACTTTATTTATGGGTTTTTTGTAATGTGTGGAATTTGTGGATTTGTAGATTTATCTAATCGCTATGACCAGTTAAAACGTCAAAGAATTATCTCTGAAATGACTAATTCCTTAATTCATCGAGGTCCTGATGCTGAAGGATATTGGCATGATAAGGAAAAAGGTGTGAGCTTGGGCCACAGACGCTTATCTATTGTTGACTTGTCAAGTCATGGTTCTCAGCCAATGCTCTCGAATAGTGGTCGTTATGTCATAGTTTTTAATGGAGAAATATATAACCATTTATTACTACGCAAAGAATTAATAAAATTTGATAATAATATTCGTTGGCGTGGCTATTCAGATACAGAGACATTGCTAGCTTGTATTGATATTTGGGGTATAGAAAAATCTATCCAAAAAAGTAGTGGAATGTTTGCAGTTGCAATATTTGACATTAAAGAAAATAATCTTTTTTTAGTGAGAGATAGAATGGGTGAAAAGCCTCTTTACTATGGATTTCAGAATGGTGTGTTTTTGTTTGGGTCAGAATTAAAAGCTATTAATAAGCATCCTGATTCTATACGTGATATTGATCGAAACGCTGTAGCATTACAGTTTAGATATAGTTATATACCTACTCCATATTCTATTTATAAGGGCATTAAGAAGTTAAAAGCTGGAACTATACTTAAAATCAATCTGAGTAAGTCTAATATTATAAAAGAGATACTTGAAGAGCCAAAAACTTATTGGTCCTTAGAGGATGTTGTAATTAATGCTCAAAAAAATATTTATACTGGCAGTTCAAATGAGGCCATAAATGATTTAGATGGTTTACTAGGTAAATCAGTTCGTGATCAAATGGTCGCGGATGTTCCTTTAGGGGCTTTTTTATCTGGGGGGGTTGACTCATCATTGATTGTGTCATTAATGCAGTCACAGAGTAGTATGCCGATAGAAACGTTCACCATAGGTTTTAATGAAGATGATTATAATGAAGCGATATTTGCTAAGAAAATTGCCAAGCATCTTGGTACTAATCATACAGAATTGTATGTTTCTTCTAATGATGCTTTGTCTGTTGTTGATAGTTTGCCGCAAATTTATGATGAGCCTTTTTCTGATTCATCTCAAATTCCTACGTATTTAATATCTGAAATGACTAAGAAAAATGTTACTGTAAGTCTTTCAGGTGATGCTGGGGATGAGTTATTTGGGGGCTATAATCGTTATCTTTGGACAAGAAAAATTTGGAGTAGGATGAAATATATGCCTATTTCATTAAGAAAATTTATTTCTTATGGTATAGATTCTGTATCTCCCTCTTCTTGGAATAGGGTTTTAAGACAAATGATAGATACTCCTCAGTCTGGAGATAAAATGCATAAACTTTCATCTATTTTGACTTCTAATTCAGCAGAGGACTGTTATTTAAATTTAATTTCACATTGGAATAGTTCAGATAATATTGTGATTGGTGCAAATAATATAAGTACTTCATTAACTGATATTAATAATCATTTGGATTTTGATAGTTTTGAAGAGAAAATGATGTATCTTGACTCCATAAGCTATCTACCGGATGATATTTTATCAAAGATTGACCGAGCCTCAATGAGTGTATCTTTGGAAACAAGAGTCCCTTTTTTGAATCATCATGTTGTTGAATTCGCAAATACTTTGCCTTTATCAATGAAAATTAAAGATGGTGAGAGTAAGTGGATACTTAGGCAATTACTGTATAAGTATGTTCCTAAAGATTTAATTGAGCGTCCTAAGATGGGTTTTGGGATGCCAATTGATATTTGGTTGCGAGGTCCATTAAGAGATTGGGCGGAATCATTAATAGAAGAATCTAGAATAAAAAAAGAAGGTTTTCTTAACTATGAACCTATCAGAAAAAAATGGATTGAGCATATATCTGGGAAAAGAAATTGGCAATACCATTTGTGGGATATATTAATGTTTCAAGCATGGCTAGAGAAAAATAAGTGAAAAAAATTGCAATTGTTCTTAATTCAGCTTGGCAAGGCTATAACTTCAGATTAAATCTTGCAAGAGAGCTGAAAAATAATAATTATGATGTTTCGTTTCTTGCATTAGAAGATGAGAAATATAGTAGCAAGTTAAAAAAAGAATTTAATTTTGTTAATATTGATTTTAATGCTAAGAGTATTAATCCTTTTAATGACTTAAAAGTATGTTTTTCTTTATATAAAGTATTTAAGACAATTAAGCCTGATATTGTTTTGAATTTTACTATTAAGCCTAACATTTATAGTTCAATTATTTCTAAAATATTAAAGATTCCATCTATTAATAACATAACAGGATTAGGCACAGTATTTATTAAGAAATCTTTAATTACACAAGTTGTAAAGTTGCTATATAAAGTCTCACTATATTGTTCAGACTTTATTTTTTTTCAAAATTCTGATGATCAACAGTTATTTGTTGATTTAAATTTATTATCGTTAAAAAAGTCTGCTATTCTGCCTGGAAGTGGAGTTGATACAAAGAAATTTTCGCCTCAAAGTAGAAAAAATTGGAGTACTTTTAGGTTTTTAATGGTTGCTAGACTAATAAAAGACAAAGGGGTTTATGAATTTATCGAAGCAGCAAAATTACTGAAAGATGATACTATTGAATTTTGGATTTTGGGAGAAAGGGGGGTTGTAAATAAAACAGCAATAGGAAGGGACGAAATTACTAATCTTTCAAATCAGAAAGTTGTTAATTTTTTTGACAAAACTGATGATGTAAAATCTTTTTTAGATAGAGTAGATTGCGTAGTACTGCCATCATATCGAGAGGGCTGTCCAAGATGCATTATGGAAGCATCTTCAGTTGAGTTGCCAGTTATTGTTTCAGACGTACCTGGATGTAGACAAGTAGTAGATAACAATGTTACTGGGCTTTATTGTAAAGTAAGAGATAGTCAAGATCTATTAATTAAAATGAAAAGTATTTTGAAAATGACTACCAATGAAAGAAAAAGAATGGGCCAGAGGGGACGAATAAAAATGGAAGAAGAGTATGATGAATCTATTGTGATAGAGAGCTATAAACAAAAAATTACTGAGATATTTAATCAAAATATTCTATGAAGAGACTTTTTGACATATTTTTATCAGTTTGCCTAATTTTATTTTTTATGTGGTTAATTGTTCTAACTACTCTTGCTATTCGATTAACTTCAAAGGGTTCCGTAATCTATTGGTCTTCTAGGATTGGTAAAAATAATTATTTATTTCAGATGCCTAAGTTTCGAACAATGCAAATTGATACTCCTGAAATAGCAACCCATTTGATGTATGATCCTAAATTGTATCTTTCACCTTTAGGCGGCTTTCTTCGAAGTTATAGCTTAGATGAATTACCACAGTTATTTTCAGTACTTAAAGGAGATATGAGTTTTGTAGGTCCTCGTCCAGCTCTCCACAATCAAGATGATTTGGTTGCTTTGCGGACTAAAAAAGGCATTGATAAACTGATTCCTGGAATAACTGGATGGGCACAAGTTAATGGGCGTGATGATTTAACAATACCTGAGAAGGTGGGTTTAGATTTGGAATATTTAAATTATCAATCGTTTTGGTTCGATTTAAAGATATTATGGATGACTTTTTTAAAGGTTATTGGGCAAAATAATATCTCACATTAGTATATAAATATCTTTAACTAGCTTATTTTTTATTTATTTTAAAATTAAAGAAGCTAGTTTTTAAAAAATTTACAATAAAGAAGTCTTAATATTCAATACTATCATGCAATAATTGTGCACTATAATATTCGATGTGATTCAAACTCTTCTTAAACTCCCCAGAAAAACAAAGCAAGGAATAATCTTTTTATTTGATTTGATTGCTATTGTAGGTGTTTTATTTATTTCATTTGCTGTACGCTTGGGTTATTGGTTTTATCCTGCTGGAGATAATGATCTACTGCTTGTAATTTTTTCTGCACCAATACTGGCACTGCCGATTTTCTATCGTTTTGGATTTTATCATGAGGTAGTGCGTTACGTTGGCTTTAAGGCAATTTGGTATATCTTCCAAGGTGTTTCCTTCTACGCCATCTTGTGGGGCTTAATTACCTTTATGGCAGCTATAGAGTTTATTCCTCGCTCGGTAATTTTGATAAATTGGTTACTTGTACTTCTCGTTATAGCTGGGTCACGATTATTATTTCGTTGGCTATTATCAGAAGGAAATAGAAATAATAGTAATATTTTGATATATGGTGCTGGTTCAGCAGGGAGGCAATTATCTACTGCCTTAAACGAATCAAAAGAGTACAAACCAGTTGCTTTTATTGATGATGCTCCTGATATCTTTAATCATTCTATTAATGGCCTTAAAGTTTATTCTAAGGATGATTTAGAATATTTGATTAAGAAAAAAAACATTAAAGAAGTTTTACTTGCTATTCCTTCAATATCTCATAGCCATCGTAAAGAAATTATTAATTATTTAGAACCTTTTCCAGTCTTAGTTCGTTCATTGCCTAGTTTGTCTGGGCTTGCAAATGGCAAGATTAGAATAAATGATCTAATTGAAATTGATGTAAATGATTTATTAGGAAGAGATTTAGTTAGTCCTAATAAAAGTCTTCTTAAAACAAATATTTTAGAAAAAGTAGTTTTGGTAACTGGTGCAGGGGGTTCAATTGGTTCGGAACTTTGTCGACAGATACTATTGATAAAGCCAAAAAAAATAGTACTTTATGAGATTAGCGAATCTTCTCTTTATGTTATTGAGCAAGAGCTAATAAATATTGCTATACCTGAAATAGAAATTTTTCCAGTAATTGGATCTATTGCTGATCAAGATAGAATGGAATTTATTTGTAATTTTTATGGGGTACAAACAATATATCATGCTGCAGCATATAAACACGTGCCACTAGTTGAATATAATCAAACACAAGGAATACTTAATAATGCAATAGGAACTCGGATGGCAGCAGAAGCAGCTATTTCAGCAAACGTTGAAACGTTTGTATTAATTTCAACTGACAAAGCAGTTCGTCCGACAAGTGTAATGGGGGTTAGTAAACGTATTGCTGAGTTAGTTTTACAAGCGCTAGCTAAACAACCAAATAATACTTGCTTTACTATGGTTCGTTTTGGGAATGTACTTGACTCAAGTGGCTCGGTAATACCTTTATTTAAGCAGCAAATAAAAAATGGTGGCCCTGTTACAGTTACCCATAGTAAGGTTGTGAGATACTTTATGACTATCCCAGAGGCAGTTGAATTAGTTATTCAAGCTGGCGCGATGGCCAAAGGTGGAGAGGTATTTGTTCTAGATATGGGAGATCCTATACTAATTCATGATTTAGCAGTGAAAATGATTCAATTAAGTGGTTTGCAGTTACTTGATGAAAGTAATCCTGATGGAGATATAGAAATAAAATATACAGGATTAAGGCCTGGTGAAAAACTCTATGAAGAACTTTTGGTTGACGGTAAGTTTTCTACTACTGAGAATAAATTAATTATGCGGGCAGAAGAGGAAATGATTAGTTGGGAGAAATTAGAGCCAGTACTTGTCCAGATTAAGGAGACTGCATTAAATTTAGAGATGGAAAAAATTTATAACTTAATCAGTCAAATAGTTCCTCAATTTAATCCAAAATCTAATGGTAATGATTTAGAAAAGGATAATACTAAATAGACATAAAATATAAGTTTAATTAACTATATTAGATGTTAATCTCTAGTTTTTCAGCAAAATAGTTGGTTGCTTTTATAAAGCCTTTAACACTTCCACAGTCAAATCGTTTTCCTTTAAATTTGTATGCAATAACTTTACCATTTTTAGCTTGAATCTTTAGAGCATCAGTGATTTGAATTTCTCCTTTTTTATCAGGCTTAATGTTTCTAAGAATGTCAAAAATATCTGGAGTTAGTATATAACGCCCAATGATTGCCATATTACTTGGAGCATCTTTCTCATTAGGCTTTTCTACCATATCAGTAACTTGATACGTGTTATTTGAATTTTTAAGAAGGTTTCCAGCAATAATTCCATAATTTTTAGTTTGATCTAATTGAATTTCTTCAATAGCTACTACGGAGCATTTGTATTGGTTATATATTTCAATCATTTGTGTTATTACACCATTATCATCACAATCACATAGATCATCAGCTAAAACGACAGCAAAAGGCTCATCTCCGATAAGGGGCTCCCCGGTAAGAATAGCATGTCCTAGTCCGAGCATTTTTTTCTGACGGACATAGGTAAAGGTAGATTTTTCAATTATTTCAATAATTTCTTTAAGATAATTTTCTTTTGAAGTGCCTTTTAATTGTGATTCAAGTTCGTAAGCATTGTCAAAGTGGTCTTCAATTGCTCTTTTACCTCTACCAGTCACAATAGCCATGTTAGTAATGCCTGCAGACAGGGCTTCTTCGACGCCATATTGTAATAAAGGCTTAGTCAATATTGGTAGCATCTCTTTAGGCACTGCTTTAGTTGCAGGTAGAAAACGAGTCCCATAACCTGCAGCTGGGAAAAGGCATTTATTAATCAATTGCTTTCTCTATATAAATAATATGAACCTTTATTATATTGAAAAAATATTGTTAAAGTTGCTCTAAGCTTTAATAATTATTGATTATATTATTTAATATGTCTTCACAAAACTCTTAAATCAATATTCATGAACTAATTACTAAGCATGAGTAAAATTGAAACAATATTAATATTGTAAAAAGATTAAGTATGATCCTAGATGATAATGAATTATTAGTAGTTGGTGCAAGTGGGCATTCGGCTCAATTTTTTTTTGACAGACTAATAAAAGAAAATTTTCAAAAAAAAATCAAATGCCTTATAAGAAGTAATAGTCAAATAGATCATCTTAAAAGATATGACCTTGACCTTGAATTCATCAATGTAGATTTTGATGATATCAATTCTTTAAAGATTGCGATGGAAGGTGCAAAAGTAATATTAAACATTGCCGGTATACGAGTATCAAAAAATATTGTTTGGGCAGGAACTGAAGTAGGTATCAATTGGTTTATATGTGTCCATACAACAGGGAGATATTCTAAATTTAAAAGTGCCAGTGCAGAATATATAGAAATAGAAGGTTCACTTTTAAAAGAATTTTCTAACCTTACCATTTTAAGACCTACTATGATTTATGGTAGTAGTAGAGATGGAAATATGTACAAACTTGTTCAATATATTCATAAAAATAGGTTTTTTCCTGTTTTTGGTAATGGTAAAAATTTAATGCAACCTATTCATGTTAAAGATTTAGGGGATGCTTATTATGATGTGCTACAAAATCAAAATACTACCTTTGGAAATCAATATAATTTATCGGGTAAGCATGAATTAAAGTATATTTCTTTATTAAAAGAAACTGCTTTAGTATTAGAAAAAAAAGTTTCATTCGTTCATTTGCCCATTTGGTTTTGTTTGATTGTCGTATATTTCATTAACTTAATTCTTAGATCTCGTGCACCCGTCTCGACTGAACAAGTTCTTAGAATGAAGGAAGATAAAGTTTTTTCATGGGAAAAAGCACGCTCAGACTTTGGATTTTCACCTATGTCTTTTAAGGATGGTATTCAAATAGAAGTAGATGAATTTTTCAAATATCAGAAACTAACAAAAAATCAAATCAAATAGCTTTATTTTTTAAAAATAATTTTTCTCTGTAAGAAATAATTCAATATGAATAAAAAAGAATCGATAAGAAACTTTCCTGAGCTTGCAAAAAATACTGATATCAATCCTAGAATATTGATTAAAGATGCTGATATTAATGAAGTAGAAAAAGCTAAGAAAAAGTAAGTTATTATTTGAAAGGGAAGAAGTGAACTGCTTGAAGAATGAAATACATAATATTTATTGAAAGAAAAATTAAAAACCGATGAAATAAGGCGAGCAAAAACTGCTGATTGAAAAACATTCAGCCCTGAGGAATAAAATATTACAAAAAATGAAAGGTCAAGCAATAACGATGCAGTTGAAATTAAAAAATAGCGCTTAAAGCTACTCACTTATAATTTTCTTGCACAGTATTTCCATTGAAATAGGAAAAATCATCATTAGTGGTAATATTATAGGAAATCGGTATCGCCAATCATAGTCAATAATTGTGAATGCACTAAAAGCAGCAACAGAAAAAGAAAGCAACAAAATAAAAAAAACAGTTTTGTTCAATAATTTTATGTTCTCTCCTAGGAATGCCCATAAACCTATAGATAATAATATAATGATAGTTTGAAGGGAGTTGAGAGCAATATGAATTATTGAAAAAGGCGCGGCATATGGAGTAAAGAAACTTATCATCCTCACAAAATATAGATATGCAACATCACCAAAAGTGCTTGGAGGAGGAAGCCATGT
>ENA-OSJC01002298-OSJC01002298.1-marine-metagenome-genome-assembly--contig:-NODE-2298-length-14590-cov-2.826569_pt1 | contig 14590 bp, 23 predicted proteins | sample MGYA00237885_ERZ534234 | MGnify/ENA primary metagenome ERZ534234 (study PRJEB26413, sample SAMN06343907) | marine metagenome | isolation source: coastal waters | place: Atlantic Ocean: West Antarctic... | reverse complement strand
TCATAATATTTATATTTTAATTATTTCTAAATGTACATAAACAGATTGGTATTTCCTATTTTTTTAAAAAGGTGTTTCAATTGTTTGTTTTTCTTCGCCTATCATAAACCATCTAAATCCATTTGTTGAATTACTGTCATATTTTATACCCTTAAATTTAGCAAGTTTTTGAATCCAGATATTAAATTTCTTTCTGGTTAACCATTTATTAAAATCTTTGTATTCATTAATAAAATTGTCAAAATAAAGAACCTTATCATTTCGTATTCCAACTGGTAAATTATCAACATCATTTGCCCATTCATAAAATTCCATTGATGTTTCTGCAATTAACTTTCTTAAAATTAAGTTTTTTGCGTTTTGCTTAACCAATCCACTTTTTAAATACGATTGTAAGCAAAAGATCATGTAATTATCAAATGAAATAAAATCATTTATATTCCATTCATCAAATAATTCCCTTTTAAAATCATCAAATGGTGTTAAATTGTCACCATAATATTGTGCAATCTCCAATTCAAATCTTCTTCTGTTATGTGAATTCCCTTCACCTTTAATTGCGTAATTTGTAGAAATCAACATCTTTGGTGATTCTTCAACTGATAGCTTTATAGCATCTTTGTTTTTTCTTTCAAGTGTGATTCCTTCAGTAACTAAACTGAATTTTTGTTCAAAATCAAAGTTCTTCTTAACATCATCAAACACCAATACTTGTGTATCTTGTGTTAATGTTTGATAAGGGAAACTTTTTTTGTCATCAAAACTTTTACCATCCAATATTGCAACCCTTCTTATTTGTTTTATTCCTTGAACAAATAAACCCTTTCCTGTTCCACCTTCTGGATTGTCTGATATCACTTCATCATTTAAAATAATACATTTATTGTTCCTTTTATTCTTATAATTTGAGATCAAGTAACCAATTGCAGATTCAATTGATGTTGGTTTATTATTAGAAATATTTAAAATAAATTTTTTGTAATCATTTTCAATATTTTCTGAAAATACAAAATCTCTTTGAATAATTTGATTCTCCCAAATGTAACCATCAACATCAATATAATCAATCAACTTTACTTCGTGTTTCATCACCTCAATCACTCCATTTCTGTATGCAATGAATGAAATATCTTTTGTGTCTTTTAAAAGCATCAATTCAATTGTTTCAAGCAATAAAAGAAATGATTCTGAAAATAGATTTTGAAAATTTGCACAATATTTATACACTTCAATTTCATCATTTGACAAAAGGTAGTTCAAAACAAAATCTTTTATTTTAGCTTCTGAAGTTTCTTTTACCTTATTTGATTGCACCCTCACAAAAGTTGGTTTCTCCGCATCAGATGGGAAGTGTTTTTTGAATCCATTTGATTCTAAAAAGTATTTAAATTTTAAAACATCAACAATCACTTTATTTTTACCATTTCTTTGTTCTTCAATTGTCCAGAAATCATCCTGTTCCACATTCTCCTTTATTTCATTGAACAATGATTCATCAATTTTGTGTATTTCAATCACCTTATCTTTACCTTTTACCAAATCTTTCTTTATCCTTTCAACTTTTGAATAATCTTCAAAATATTTGCAATGTGGTGTTCTAATTCTATAAGCTGAAGCAACTGCGTTCTTCATTTCGTTTTCTGAAAATTCACCATAAACAACATTATTGTAAATGTAATTTTCAGCATAATATTGTGAAACTCCATATTCACAAAATGCACCAGCAAGATCAAAAATATAATTATTTCTTTCACCAGAAACAAAATCTTTGGACCATTTGAAATTCATTATTATTTCAACAATTTTATCTTCATCATTCAATGGAAGTAATGGTGTTTTTTCTTCAACCTTGTAACCTATATCAATTAACACTGGATGGAATTCTTCAGCATCATAATTGATATAGATATTTGGATCATAAGATTCAAAACAAACCCTATCCACATTTGAATTGGCAATATCAAAATAATTGAATTGAAATTTTTCTTGGAATGCAGCAAAGTATTTTGGATGCTCTATTTTGTCACATTTAGGAATCTTTACAACTCCTTTGATTCCATTTCCAGATGGTGAAATAAACAAAGAAATAAAGTGTTTGTTCTTTTTTAACTTTTTTAATTCAGACATCATTGTTTTTTCATCTGGGTATTTGTCAAAATCTGTGATCATCATTCCACTATGCTCAACCAATCCACTTTTACTTCTATTTGAAAATAATCCACTAAACATGATGCAAGGCAATTCAACTTTTGAAGATTTGTTTCCACTTCTTAATAATTCAATTTTATCTTTACTTTTACCTATTTTTATTCTTTCTAAGGTGTTTTCCAATGTCAATGTATAAGGTACATCTTTTGACTTGTATAAGTCCCTGTAAATGTTGATTTTTGTTTCTTTCATAAGTTATAAAAAAACATCCTCAAATTAATTAGCTCCTATTAGGTAAAACCAAACCTATCTAATTAATTTTATTGGATGCAATGTTTTTAAAAATTGGTTATTTGTATTAATAGGATATGCGAATATAGAAATAATTTAATTAAACACAAAAAAAAACAGATAAAAAAACAAGTTTTCAAAACGTTTTTATGCTTGTTATTGACAGTTAGTGTTTTATATCAAATCAAAATAATTGATTTCGATTTTTGCCACCCCCCTATAAAAAAAAACAACTTCTTCCTTAAGGGTATATAAAAAAGCAAAAAATAATTCAAAACGATTCAAAAAAAATACCTATCAAATTAATGATAGGTATTAGAATTAAATAATTAATTAAGTTTAGAAAGGATTATCTCCTTCAACTTCTTCTTTTGCTTCATCCCTTCCAAAATATGAATCCATATAAGTTTCTAAACTTCCAGCACATTCATTTGCCAGTTTGTCTTCTGCTTTATTGATGTTAGAACCAATTTCAAAGCTTGGGGTACTATATTTTACAGCTCCCTTTTTTCCTTCATCAGCCTTGTTAATTTCAATCCATTGGTTGTCTAACAAATGATTGTTATCATTGTAAAAATCTGAATACGCTTTTACTCCGCTTCCTTTAAGTTGAAGATTTATTAACTTTCCATCAGGTAACATTCCATAGACTGATCTATGATAAACTGCTCCAGCATTTTTAATGTTTTCCTTAATATCTCGATAAAGTCCATTCCCTACTTCTCCACCTTTAAATGCTTTTACAGAAAGTTCTTCTTTCCCAATAGAATAAACTTCGTTTGAATAGATTCCACTTTCTGAAGCATCATTCCATCCCTTAACTGTATGATAGTGTTCTAAAAATAAGAATTTCAAAGGTAATTGTACAAGTACATTTTCCCCTTTTTCTTTGTCGTAATAGGCAAATGCTTTGTCATTGGATTTCCAGTTTAAATACTGAGTTACTGGCGTACTCGTTGATGTTGTTGGTCGTTTTAATCGTGCCATCTTTTATATGTTTTTTATCACGCTTTCAAATTACATAGGTGAAAGCATCCTATTTTATTTTAAGATTATATTGAGTCACAATATACGCATTTTTAATTTGTTTACCAAGTTTAAAAGCCTTTTTTATCTCAACTTTGTTTGCTTGTTCAGTTACTTTGATGGTTTTATATTCTTTTGGAAGTAAATTTACATCTTCAATTTCAACCCTTTCAGATTTGCGAAGTCCAAAGGTATTAGTTCCAACTGTAAAATCTCCAAAAGTTTGAATTGCTCCAATCAATCTACTTTTAAGGTTTTCAATAACATTGTTGTTTTTTTTCTTTAACGCTTGTAACCTTTTGATCTCGGAATCAATCTGCATATTGAACGAATCCTTTGACAGAATAACAGAATGATAAGCAATTGCCTTAGTTTGTAACTCATTTTGATTGATATTTAATCTATATTCTGTTTCTGGAGTAAGTTCTCCTTCCATTTCTTCAACCTCTTGGATTAATTCCAAGTATTCTTGTTTGATGTCGTAAAGTGTATTATTCATTTGTTGTTTTTTTTAACTCTATTATTAAATTAAATAATCTTTGTTCTTTGTCTTTCCAATAACTCCATTCGTCAAGCTCAATTCTAACAAAGTATTTAATTGATTTCAATTCCTTCAATGCAAGTTCAATGATTTCTTCATTTGGCATTTCTTCAATTAATGCTTTGATAAAATATTCTCCAACGTCTTGACTGATCGTGTTCTTTACTAAATTATAAATTGTTTTTTTCATTTCTAAATATATAAATTATTATTGGTATTTCAAAATTATTTCGTTTCCAATTTCATCCAGTTCGTATTCTTTTAAATTAATCATTTTAGAATTGAAAATATTATGTAAAATTCCACATAATACTGAAACACTTTTGTCTACTTCAATCCAATTCTCTATCGTTTTATTTGAATGTATAATGGTTGCATGATCTTTCTTTATAAACTCTCCTATTTTCTCAAATCCTTCAATTGTGTATTTTCTGCAAAAGTAACCGTATAAATGCCTTGCATATACAAATTCTTTTTTCCTGGTCTTTCTGTTTTTAACCTCATCAAAATTCATTTCCAACTCTCTGCAAATTACTTTTAAAATAGTTTCTTTTGTCAACCTTCCAACTGGTATTGATTTTTTCAAAGTTCCTATAAATATTTCTGGTTTCATCTTAGTTTTGTTTTAAATGGTTATAGAAGCTCTTTAAGTCAATAAGTAAATCATTGCTTAAAATCCTATCATTTATAAAATTCGATAAATGACTGGCTGAGTAATTCAATTCTGTAAAGTTACTAAATGCAGTCAATGGAAACTTCTTAAATCCCATTGATCTAAACTTTGCTTTCTCTTGTAACAAAGTAAGTGTATATATTTCTCTTGGTATATCTGTTTCGATTTTAAAATCCATTATTTTAAGTTTTTTATAAAGTTTAATATTTCTTGATGTGCTTTTGCTTTTGCTAAATACTCAAATTTAATTGGAGATTCTGAATAATTTTCTTTTATTGTTTCAATCATTTTTAAACAAATGTTTCTTTCCAATTCCAATTTCTCTGTTACTTGTTTTAATTTCATAATATTATTTATTTCTTAATGTTATCTCTCTTTGTTGGTTTGAGATATTAACCAGTTTTTTATTTAATTCAATTTGTAAATCCTCAACCAATGTTTTCTGAATGCTTAACAAATCAAGCATTTTTTCATTTTCTTCTTTGGTTAAACTTTCCTTTGATACAAATGGCAGTTGGTTAGTTCTAATCATCATCAATTCAATATCTATCTTTTTAATCTTATCCATTGTGTTTGTTTTTAAATTAATATTTCTCCAGTTCCGTTACATTCGTTACATTCATATTCTTTGTAGCACCCTCCACAACAATCTTGAGCTGAGGAATTACAACTTAATACATCCACCGTTCCAGTTCCGTTACAATTTTCGCAATCTTCCATTTTGTTTTTCATAATTTTATTTTATATGTATTAGTACAAAAATCAAAAAAAGTTATTTCTTTATTTTTAACAAGTAAATTATATTGATTTTTAAGTTCTTTGTATTGCTTTTTAGTTACTAGTTTTTTTATACTCATAATTTTATTTAATAAGGGGTTTTTACACCCCTGTTGTTTTTAGTTCGCTTTTGTTATTTGCCCAGGCTCTACTCCAAAACCATCACAGCCATATCCGCCGTTTAGTCCTTTTGTATTGTATTTAATCATTTCAGTGTTAAACTTACAAACATAAATAGAGTGTATTTTTCTAGTAAAAGTACCCATATCATTAGTGAAAGTTATTTTCTGTCCTACTTGTAAATTTGTCATAATATTTGTTTTTGTTTGTTTGATCTGTATAAAAGTAGTTTGTTGAAATGAGACTACCTAATTTATTTGTATTTATTTTATTTGATTTTTTACTCTTTTTTTAATAGAATTAAATCTTTTTAATCCTTCTTCATAGGTCTCATATATATTAGAAGTGTGCAGTGAATAATCAGGGTAAACATCTACAAAAGTTTTACCGCTATATGTTTGACCTATTACTACTTTTTTATTTTCTCCTTTTGTGCTGTATGTGAACTCCATAATATTTGTTTTTTAGTATTTGATTATGTGTAAATGTACATTTAAATTATGACACCACCAAATAAAAAGGCATAAAAAAAGCCATTAAATTAATAATAGCTTTTAAGTAGTTGATTTATAAGGTTAGAATGATTCATCCTTTTTAAAGGTTTTATCCGTTTCTCTTGCATTTTCAATCTCAATCTGCAAGTTTGCCAATGCCCTCCAAGCCACTTTTGAGGAATGCCTTATTCCATCAGTGTCAAATGTTCCAGCATCCATTGAGTGACGAATTAAACAATCCAAGTGATCTTTGCTTTTATCCTTATCCCAATGTAATGGCTTTTCTGGATGGTGTTGCAAGTTCCCTTGTAAACTACATTTAGCAACCTCCTTTATTGCATCTGGAAAATATTTAAGTACCCCTGAGTAAATAGGTGTGTTTTTTCTTTTTTCTGATTCTGTCATAATTTATTTAATTTGTTGGTTTACTTAATCTTTGCAATCCTTTAAACAATTCTTCTGCATTGTCATTCCAAATGTATTGACAGGTTTCAATCTTATAATTGAATGGAGGAACTACAAAAAAAACTTCTTCTTTGTGATAATTAATTTCTGTGAATCTGTGACATTCGTATTTCAATAAACAACCTTCACCTGTGCATTTTGTTAATTGTTCCATTATAAAAATAAAGTTTTAATTGTGTTTTCTATTCCAATAAATGATTCTAATACAAAACCCCTTCTTCCTTTCTTGAAGTTATTTTGCACCCATTGAGATGAAGGAGAAAGAGCTGGATAGTTGTAGTAATAAAAATCATCACTTCCAGACATATCAAACAAACATTGATGCGAATCTCCTTTTTTGAATATTATCTTTTTAGATTGTGAATAAATATCATTATGCTTACAATATTGGTCTATTTTCTCAATCTGCTTTGAATCCAAATGTGGTTTAAATCCAAACTTTAAAGTTGAATCATCCTTTCCGTGTGTAATTACAAAGCAAACATCATTTACAAAATAATGACTTATAAAGTCCCTGTAATTGTTTACTGTTGCATTTTCGTACTTATGTTCAGCTAAACTCTTAAATGCTGAATTAACAAAATAGGCAAAATCACCAGAATGATTGTCATTACAAATATTGTTAAATTCAATTCTATTGTAGTGATGCACCAATTTATCAAGTATATTCATTTTGAATCTTAATGCACAATCAAATACTTCTGAATTTGTCATGTTCTGTGGCAAATCGTGACCACCTCTTGTTGTCTTTCCATTAAAACCATCCAACAAATCACCTAAATCATCCACAATCAACAAATCACTGGATTGGTTTTGAATTACTTTACTAACAATTTGATTTGATGCTTTCATCACCTCTGCTTCATTCCATAAGGTTGCATACATTGAATTGTTCTTTGAATTTGTGTCCATTCCAATATGCACATCTGAATAAGTTAAAACATCAAAATCAAATAAATTGAATTTACTTTCAATATCTACTTTGATTGGTTTAATATACTTTGAAACTATTGAATCAAAATCAATTTCATCTTTTGCAACTTCAATAGTATTTTCTTTAAATACGATATTATAGAAAGGTGTTCCAGTATGTGAAACTAATTTGTAGCTGGAAATGTCATTTCTTGGTAAATTGTAAACCTTACAATATTCATCAATATCCATCATGTGACCTTTGCTATTCCAAGCAGAAAGAACAAATTCCTTTTTAGGTTTATAATTATTTGACTTTGATTTGCTTTTTACCTCAACTTTTAACCCTCTAAATTTTTGAAGTTTTATTTCATCATCTTCAGAAACATAATATCTCGGATTTCTGTTGTCTGATCCTTTTGATTTGATTACAAATCCCAAATGAATTGCTTCTGAATTACTTAATCTTTTTCTTATCATGTTACAAATATAAGCAATTTTATATTATGTAAGGTTTTAAGATTAATATTACTAAAATAAGACCAGCAAAAAACCAAATCCACCAAGTTGATTTTGTTTCTTTATAATATTTAACTGGAATATTGCGAATTATTACTTTGTCAATGAAGATTGTATCACATTGTGCATTGATATAGATTGAATCCCTTATTCTAAGCACTCTTACTGTAAGATTATCTTTATTTAATGTGATTGTGTCAAACAGCATTCTTTCGTGTACCACAGTATCAGAAACAACCATTTTTGTTGTCAATCTAATAGTGTCAATTAACTTTACAGAATCAATTGTGTGTACATAAGGAAATCTCTTGACCAACCTGGAATGTCTTTTGATTGGAGAACAAGAAATCAATATAAGTATTAATAATAAATACTTCATACTATTCAATACCAATAAATTTACAAATAAATTCAAGGTGATAATTCACAATCTTATCCTGTCCTTTTTTAGTCATCAAAATTTCTTTGCATTCTTTTTCATTGGTATGAAATAGGTTTTCTGTCAAAATAAATGGGCAAATAGTGTTTTTTAATATGTAAAAATCAGACTTCTTAACACCTCTATTCAATATGTATGGAAATTCAGCATCAAATTTTTCACTTGATAAACTCGATAAAACCAAAGAATCAATGCTGCATTGATTTGCAGTGAACACTTCCCATCCATTTGCCATTGGACTTGTAAAAGCATTGGAATGAACAGAAATACCAATGAATTCAGAATCATTATTTGATTTTATTTTGTCATTTATAAGTTTAACTCTATTCTTCAAACTCATATCTTTTTCAGTAGGATTTGCATTGAATACATTAATCTTTTTATCCTTCAATTTAGCAGTTAGTTTTGAAACAATTTGCCTGTTTCCAACACCTTCAAAGTATTGTGAACCATCATTCCAAATTGGACTTCTTTTTCCAGATGTTTGATATTCACCATCAATCATTCCTCCATGTCCAGCATCTAAAATTACAGTTATATTCATTTCTTCAATTCGTTTAAATCCTTTTTGAATTCTTTTGCTCTTTTTACCAATGATCTTATAATCTCAACAAAAGGTTTATTCCCTAGTTTCTGACTTGTTTCATCAATTGACTTCATTTCAATGTATATCCAAAAAGCAGTAACTAATTTTACACTGAAATACTTTATTCCAAACAACTCACCTTCAAATATTTCTTTTGAAACAATAAACGCAAATAATACACTGAATGAATAAAAGAAGGTTTTGACAACAACATTAAACAATTTATCACTTTGATATTCTTTGTTTTTTATTGCATTGTATATTCCAAAAGTTGTATCAACTGCAATTGCCATTACTACCAATAAAACCATCCCTTTGATAGGTGCTAAAAATGTCATTATAATCATGCAAAAAGCTAAAAAAGATTCTTTTATATTAGTGAAGTCAATCATTTAATTAAACTGTAATTGAATCCATTATTTTTAATAACTGTGCATTCATTCCTTAAATGTCTTCCCTTTAAATTGTTGCAATCACATCCATTATCCCAAACATCAAATTCAGCATCACAAAGATAAGTTCTAACAATATCAAAGTAACTGTTTGCCCTTTGTTTTGATTGCTCCCAAATATCCTTTCTATCTTTGTTTTCAGTACTCTTTGAAAAATCACTTAATTTGACAGTGTTTCCAAATGGCGTATCATTATTTATTCCAAAATATGTGTACCTTCCCCAAACAAATTCAACTAACACCGCCTTTAATCCTTGTTGTTTCCATGTGCATGAATCCTTTGTGAAATCTGAACCATCCAATAAATCTGCATAAACTGGATTTGTAAGGTTTGCAAGAACATCAAAGTAAAACGAATTACCTAATAACAATCTCAAATCCTGTTCCTGTGCATCTCTGATGTACTCGTTTATCCTTGAAGTTGGTGTGTGCAAAGATATATCTTTGTAATTAGCCAAATCCGCTGCATCAATTATCAAATCAATCATTGTTTTGTGTTTTTTCTGTCTCAGGATCACCCAGCATTTTTCTAGCAACATCTGCATCAAATCCAAATATTTCTTCAATAATTGTAACCGCACTGCTCATGGTAGTTGTGCCATTAGAAACCCCTTGTTGAATTTGCAACAATGAAGTAACACCTCCAACCGAACCTTTCAATGTTGCTTGTGCTTCAATTTTCTTCACATCTGCTGCACTCATTCCTTCTTCAACTACAACTTCAGATATTAATTTAATTATTGAGAAATCTGTTGACCTCATCACCTCACTACTTGAATTTTTGTAAAAATCTGAAAATACTCTATCAATATACATCCTGTAATGTTCAGTTTTTTCTTGCAAAAATATTCTCATTTGTTTAATCAACTCACCACTGTTTCCAAATATACCACTTGAATTTGATGTGTCAATCAATGCTGGAGGAACTCCAAATGCTTTGATCACATTCTCACTTGCTTTCCTGTCAGTGTATTCAAATAATTTATCATTCACATTGGTATTCACTTCTTTGAAAAATATTTCTTTGTCAAGTTCATCACTATCCAAATCTGCTTCAATATGATTGAACACTCCTTGACCATCAACACCCAATTGACTCTTAAAGTTAGATTGAAATGCTTCCTTTTGTCTTTGGCTTTCAAACTTCTTAGTGACTACAATCAAGTTGTTTAAGAATCCTTTGTTTAATAAGTTATTCTTGAATTTAGAAGACTTGAATTCACTGTCTGCATCTTGTATTGCTGGATGCACCAATGACATTGGATAAACTCCAGATTCTAAGTCTGAATAAAAAATTTGACCTTTATATTCTTCAATTCCAACCTTTGAAATTTGAGTTAAAGCAACATTTGGATTGTAAACATCAAATTCAGAAACAGGATCTTTCTTATTATGCCAATTCTTTGACAATTGTAACTTTGATTTGTAACCATTTACATCTTCCTTTCCCCACCTTACCCAATTAAATGGGACGTGTTTAATAGAAGAAATCAAACCAAGTTCATTATATCCAATGTGCAAGGTAAACCCGTTAAAATAAGCAATATCTTCAGCAACCTTTGCAACAACATCATTTACTGAATCATTGTCTTTGTTCACAAAGAAATCAACATCAACACCTTTACCTTTTATAAACTTCTTAATCAATGCAACACAAGCGGATGCACTTACTGAATTGTTTATAACAGATTTCACTTCATTTGGGTAGTTGTTATCTTCACCAAAATTGAAGATTCCCTTCCTTTTATCAAAAGTTGGTTTATTATTCGATATGTTAGTTGAATCTGAAATCATTATTTTTCAGTATTAAATACTTCTTTTTTTTTAGCAACCTTCTTTTTTTTTGGTTTTTTAGCAACCAATAATTCTTCCCAGTTTTCTGGAAATCTTTTAAAGTGAACAATTCTTGCTTTATTTTGCTTTAAGTAATCAATAGCAATTTTATCCGTCAAAGTGTCATTTGTATGAATTTCTCTTGAATTGTGTTTTCTAATATTAGAAACTGACAATTCAAATTGTGTGGTATTTTCCATCTTAATCTTTTTTTGTTTATTGTAAAGATACGCATTTATCCTGATATGTGCATTTGTAAAACAAGCTGGACATCCTACCTTCATTTTTTCACCAAACGTATCAAAATAAAGATCAGCAAATTCTTTGATTAGAACTGCCGATCTCATTATTTCTTTGATATCTCTTTTTAAGATATCCGCCATTATTATGCTGTTGCAGTCAACAATGCTGTTACTGCTGCTTCTGTTGTCGTGTCATCAGTGATGAAGAATGCATAAGGGAAACCATTGTTTTCAAATCCATCTTTGTTTGATAGTGTAAATGGTAAACCTCCGTTTACATTTGCATCAAATACTGCTTCAGTCAAAACCATTCCTTGATCGTACCCAAATACTTTGTATCTTGAAGAACCAGTTCCATCTGAACCAATGTATTTCATTTCTAATACTGCAGTAATTTCTGCACCATTTGTGTATGCCTTAAGCTGATCCAATGCGTTTGGATTTAAGTCACCAATGTAACCTATTAATGTGTGTACCCATCCATCAAAGGTGTCATCTTTTGGTGCAAATGTTGCTTGACCATTTAATAGAGTTTTCACTCCTGTCATCAAGTAACCTTGTTTACCTCCTGATTTCAAAACCAATGATTCAATGATTTCTTCATTTGTAGAATTGAAAACTGTTGCACCTTTGTCGATATCAGATGTGTTCATGATCGTGACAGACTGCACTATCCCCTTTGTAGGGATAGATGTGCAATCTAATTCAAAACCACTTGTTATATTTTTTTCACAAGCCATGTTTTATATTTTTTAAAATTTATACTTAGTAAGCTACAACAATTTTGTAATCTTCCTCTAATAATTTGGCATCAACTTGTACTGCCCATCTATTGTAATTAAGATTTTCCTTTCTGTCATAAAAGAATTCGTATGAATCCAGATCTGCTTCAGATAATAATCCTAAACTCAAAGTTGTTGGAGTAACAAATAATGCTCTATTTGGCATATCTGCAACAGTTCCATCAAATGTTGAATCATATATTGTTTTAGACCAATCTGGTCTTTCAATTACATCAATTCCCATGAATGCACCAACTCCTGTGATTGCCCTTCCTCCAGTTTCTAATTGCTCAACTGCAATTGCTGAACCACTTGTTGATTCTTGCATGTAAAATAAATAGTTATCAAACATTTCAGAAGTTAAAGCAAAATAAGCATTTGAATCATTCTTCAATCTTGAATCACCAGCCATATACATTGATTTTAATGTATTGTAAGCAGTATCAGATGCAAGTGTTACTTGTGCTGCGTATGTTGCTGCTGCATTTTCAGTTATAGAAATTACTCTATTTGCTGGAATTGTTACTGCTGCAACTGCGTCAAATATTTGTTTCCAATATCCATTTAATCCTGTTACAAGTGTAGCATCAAAAGTGTTTCCTGCTGGGTTAACATACCCAGTATCTCCAAATGCTGAAATTCTGTAAACTGCATCAAGAATTTCTTCAGCAGTTTTAACCGCTAAAAATTGAGCAGTTTCACTTCCTTCTAAGTTATACTTCTCAAGAGTTGTTCTGTAGTTGTTCATCATGTAATCCATTGAACATTTAAGTTCATCTGAACAGATTGCCAATTCATCAGCAATTGATACAGGTGTCCAAGTTTTTGTTGATGTTGGATAAGATGTTCCAGCTGGGAATGAACAGTCACCTGTCATTGCTCTTCCTGATGCTCTATTTCCAATCAATTGGATTCGTTTGTTGCATTCGATTCCTGTGAAGATTGCATGTAATCTTGAAACTGGAACATTTGCGTTTCTGAATGCACTTGCAAATATTACTTCGCTTAATGCTGCAACATCTTTTTCTAGAATTGCTGGTTGTGGGTTAAATATAGCCATTTTTGTTTTTGTTTATTTTATTATTCTTATTGTATTATTAATTTCTTCTTCTTTTTTATTTGTGTTGATTTCTGGAGAAACCGATTTGTTCATTTTCTCAATGATTGGTACTAAGTTTTTCAAAGTTTCCATTGATTCGTTTTGACCATTGATTGAATTTTTCAATTCAGAAAGTTGTGCTTTTAATGCTTCAACTTCCAATTCCAATTCACTTGGTTCAACAACTTCTTCTTCAACTGCTTCAATTTCTTCTTCAACAACTGCAACTTCAGTAATGATTCCATCAACTGTTGTTACAATGTATCCACTTTGTAAAGTGTGTTCAGCATCCGAAACATTTGCTCCATCTTCTAATGTTAACTTATCACCAACAACTGGTTCAGCAACTTCAGAAGAAGATTCAATTTGTGTTCCATCTTCCAATGTCAACATCACGTTTTTAATTTCTTTTTTTGTGATTCCTAAGTCATCACTGATCTTCTTTAAACTATCTTTTATATTCATCTTGTTTGTATTTATTTTGGCAACCGCCTTTAATTTTTCAACTTTAATTGTTGCAAATCCATTTGCAACTTGTTGGTCTGAATTGAATTCAGTTTCAACTTTCATAAGTGACAATGATTCTTCTTTTGTTAGATTTGTTTTTGAAACGTAGATATCAGAAATTAATTCATTGTACTTTCTTAACCCTTCAGATTGCTTTGCCAATTCATCAGCATCACCAACTGTCATTGTCCAAGCATTGTGAATGAATAGTTGTGAATTTGGTGTTGCTTGTCTTTCTTCACCAGCCAAATAAACAACTGTTGCAATTGATGCGGTTAGTCCTTCGTTTACTGTTGTAACTTTTTTATCTAATGAATTAAGAAAGTCATAGATTGCAAGTCCTTCATAAACATCACCCCCAACTGAATGAATGTGAACAATAAATTCTTCAGCATCCTTTTGAGAATTTACTGCATTGACAACTGAAGACAATGAAACAATTCCATAATCGGAAGATTCTTTATCTTGAATATTTGCAATTTCACCGTAAATGTAGATGTGTCCTATCATATTTTACAAATATAGATTAAAATAAATTACTAAAATTATAGAATTTTCAATAATTATTGAAATAAGTTTTATAAATAAACATTTATCCTAATTTAAATACTTATCTACTAATGTAATAAAAATAATTGAATAATAGGTAAACAAACACATAAAAAAACTTACTTTAAAAACGTT
>ENA-OSJC01002295-OSJC01002295.1-marine-metagenome-genome-assembly--contig:-NODE-2295-length-14605-cov-12.183232_pt1 | contig 14605 bp, 14 predicted proteins | sample MGYA00237885_ERZ534234 | MGnify/ENA primary metagenome ERZ534234 (study PRJEB26413, sample SAMN06343907) | marine metagenome | isolation source: coastal waters | place: Atlantic Ocean: West Antarctic... | reverse complement strand
AAATTCCAATTTGATTATGAAACAAAAAGAATCTATGGATTAATCTCACATAAATTTTTAAGAGTTGGACATGAGAATTTTGATACGAGTAAAATTGAAGCTGGTTTTTCTTTTTATGAGACAGGCTATAAAAAAATACAACCCTGGCTTATTTTAAAAGCTAAAAGTACTAATAGCCTATTCAAAAAAGTTGAATACACCCCTACCCTAAGATTGATTAATAATTTAATATTTATGGATGCTGGGGTAACAACGGATGGGGATCCATCCATACACTTGATGTATACATTTTAGGAGATCACGTTATGAAAAAGTTAGCATTATTAACATTATTATTATTTAGTTTAAATAGCAATGCAGTGACACAAAAAATTGAGGTTCTTGGTATGGTATGTGCTTTTTGTGCGCAAGGCCTAGAAAAGAGTTTTAAATCAGCGAAAAATGTAAAAGATGTTTTTGTTAATCTAGAGAATTACTTTGTCGCAATAGAATCAAAGGATGATAAAGGCATTGACGACAAACTTATTACAACAATCATTACTGAGGCGGGCTACGATGTTAAAAAAATTGAAGTCGTTTCTGACTCTGTGATTCAAATCAGAGATAAGTATGGCTCTAAGTAAAGAGACAAATATACTTAAGTCAAATAAACTAGCAAATTATTTAGCTTTATTTACCAGTACTGGAACCATTTTTTGTTGCGCCCTGCCTGCCCTATTGGTTTCAATTGGTGCGGGAGCAACGCTAAGCTCTTTAATTTCAGTATTCCCACAGTTAGTCATCCTTTCTGTATATAAAATTCAAATATTTATTGGTGCTTTTATGATGCTTATTATTTCTGGAATGATTCAATACCGTACAAGAAGTTTGCCTTGTCCTGCAGATAAAAAACAAGCGGATGCTTGTATACGAACCCGAAAAGTATCGATGATCATTTACTTTGCATCGGTAGGAATATTTATAGTTGGACTTCTTTTTGCTTTAATTATTCCATTTTTTATGAAGCCCTAGTTACAAACCAGCTTACTCAATAATGATTATAAATCATCATTAATAAATTCATCATTCAAAAACTTATTAAGGCCTCCAAACTCATAACCACATGATTTGCATTTACTTTCAGGAGTATCGGGTTGAGCTATTTCATCATAAATTATATCTATAATCATATTAGATTTACATTTTGGACAAGCCTTCATAATAGATACACGCTTTATTAAAAAATTTAATACTCTCTGAGTTTAAAGAAAATCAATATTGTCTAAATGTTCATTTGCTTTTTTATTAATTTCTATCTTTTGATTGTCATCCATTTTTTTTAATTGGCTATTCACAATTCCCAATCTTGGATTTTTTGATAACTTGTCTTGATGCCTATCAAAAAAATTCCAATATAACGAATTAAAAGGACAAGCATTATCTCCAAATTTTTCTTTATAGTTATAACTACATTTTGAACAATAATTACCCATTTTATTTATGTATGCAGCCGAAGAAACATAGGGCTTGGTAGCTAATAGTCCGCCGTCAGCATATTGACTCATACCTAATGTATTAGGTAGCTCGACCCATTCAAAAGCATCAATATAAATACCTAGGTACCAATGATGAATATGCTTTGGGTCTATCCCTGCTAATAAACTAAAATTACCAATAATCATCAATCTTTGAATATGGTGTGCGTAAGAATTTTCTAGCGACTGAGATATGCTTTTAGACAAACATCTCATTTTTGTTTTACCAGTCCAATACCATTCAGGGATATTTTTAGTATGATTAAAAAAATTATTATTTTCATAACCAGGCATTTGTGCCCAATAAACCCCCCTTATGTATTCTCTCCATCCAAGTATTTGCCGAATAAATCCCTCAACAGATGCAAGTGGAAGCTTATTCTTATAGAGTGCTTCCTCAGCCATATTGATAACCTCAAGAGGGCTAAGCATCTTCGTGTTGAGCGAGAATGATAAAAAAGAATGGAATAAGCGCCAATTCTCATCGTGCATAGCATCTTGAAAGTTTCCAAAATTACATAGGTCCTTTTCAATAAACTGCTCAAGAAGCTTTAATGATTCGTCTCTATTAATAGGCCAACGAAAATTGGCAGCATGATCTTCTCCAAAATACTTAATGTTTTCTGCAACCACAACTTTGAACAATTCTTCATGGTTATGAGAAGGTCTAAAATCTATTGTTGTCTTGGGTTCACCATTCCATTTTTTACGATTCTCTGCATCATAATTCCATTTGCCACCAACCGGCTTGTCATCAGCAATTAAAATTGAATATTTCTTCCGCATATACCGATAAAATTCCTCCATCCGCCACTGTTTTTTTTCATTGAAGAATTCCTCTACAGAAGTACGTATTGTTAAAAAATGTTCTGAGCTTATTGTTTTAACATCGATGCTCAGTGAGTGAAATTTTTTAAACAATAAATCTAAACGATACTCATCAGGTTGTTGATATTCAAATATGTTTATATTAAATTTTTTAATAATTTTTTGAATATTTTTTTCAAAGCTATGCTCATTATCCTTGTCATCAATTTTTATATAAATCACATTAAAATTCTTTTCTTTAAGTTGATCAGAAAATGAACGCATTGCTGAAAAAATTGCTAATATTTTTTGAATATGATGAAGAACATAACTAGTTTCATCTTTAATCTCCATCATCACATAAATACATTCGTCCTCTGAACTATCGAACCATGAATGATTGATATTTAATTGATCCCCTAATATCAACCTTAATTTTTTCATGAATGAGTCCAGAAATTTACATACTTGGCATGAGGGTCATATGTTTTTCTTTGTTTTTCAATATCAAAATGTCTTCCACCTCTAGGATCTGTTCCGCAACCAGCAATATAAGCCCAATTACATTGGTTACTGCAGACATCATAATCAATTAATTGAGATTCAAACCAGGCAGCACCAGCTCTCCAGTCACAAGATAATTCATTCACTAAATAGCTAGCTACTATCTGGCGCATTCTATTTGAAAGAAATCCTGTTTCTTTTAATTCAGTCATTCCTGCATTAATGAAATTATTTTCTGTCTCTCCTCTTATCCATAAATTAAAATTTTTAGATGAATGTGTAATTTCTGCTTTAAAAAAATTAAGTCCTTGTTTATGAAAAATCTCTCTATTAAATTTTTCAACAATAAATTTAAAATAATCCCTCCACAACAATTCAAAAAAAATCCAGTATGTACTCTCATTCTTTGTTTCCCTATTTTCATATTCATCTAAGAAAAAGAATATCTGTCTTGCAGATACATATCCCATAGAAAGCCATGGTGAAAACTTGGTTGAAAAATTTACGCCCATTAATTCATTTCTTGTAATCTTATAGTTCGCTGGTTTTTCACTTTCAAAATATTTTTTTAAATACGAAATACCCAATTTTTCACCACCAAGAAAATCTTTATGTGTAATTGGGAAAGAGCTTTTTGAATAATCAATGGAGCTAACATCTAAAAAGACTGATTGATTATCTATAACAGGGCCTATGTTAAATATATTTTTTGAAAAAGTTATAGGCTCATTAGGCTTTATATCTTGCAACTCAATAGCTTTTCGAAAATTAGTGAAAATATTTGGTAACTTTTTAATAATGAAAGGAAGTTGATCTTGCATGAATAAAGATGACTGCCAAAAGGGGTAAACACTAATTTTCATCTCATTAAGTAATTCTATTTGTTTATTCTCATCAAATGCCTTGATAGATTCACAATAAATAGTATCTATTTTATATTTTTTAACTAATTTATTTAAAATACTTACTGAGTCATCAATATATACATTTAGCGAATGATTGTATTCACCTAATTGTAGTTTTAATTTTTCAAGGCCTTGGGATAAAAACAACTTTCGATGTTGCCCCATCTTCTTAAAACCCCAGGGACAATTTTTTTCATTACTAATATCATGAATATAAACAAATAAAATTTCATTAGATTTTTCTACTGCCAAATTTAAAGAAGGGTTATCATTTAACCTTAAATCATTTCTAAACCAATATATAGCTCTCATAGTATTCTCAATTCAGATAAATCATTATCACTATTAAGTAAAGCTCCAAAGATAACTTCTAATCTTGTTCTAATAATTAAATAAGAGAACTCAACTTGGGAACTATTTTGTTTTTTTAAATGCTATTTGGCAATGCTCAAGTTTATTGAAGCGATACTTTGCAAATTTTCCATAAAAGTAACTAGCAAATTGATAGATGCCTGGTAACGAAATAATATAATTTAAATACTTAAAATAAGGCAACTTACTCCATATTATTATAAAAGCATCCACCCCTATGTGAAAATTCCCCTTACAGTCTTTTGCGTGAAGGTACATAAGTGAGTCTACTACCCTTATATTTGCAGACTTTAAATCTTTTGATGATAATGAAATTCCAAGCCAATTTAAATCGGCTTTTGGAGCAATTCTTTTATAGAAGTTTATTTCTCGAGAACATAAGCTACATTTATCATCATAAAAGACTGAAATCATGAATTTATATCCTTTTTTTAAGTGGGGTCGTATGGATTTTTAATATGAGGTTGCTGGCACACTCCAATAAAATGGTAAGGCTTACTCCACCCTCTGATTATTTCAATTTTACCTGTTTTTCTATTTATATTAAGAGAAAACCCAATGGATCCATCTGAATCGATCTCTTCATAACTTACAGTATTCTTATCCACTTCTAAAAATTGATTGCCATGGATTTTATGAATCAAGGTGTTACCAGCAATTTTTATAATCTCTACAGCAGGCTCACTTCCACATTTTTTTGAGTCTTCACAATAAAGGGCTGACTCTCCTTCGCAAATTAAATCAACGTGCACTACTTCTGCTGTGACAAAATTGGGAAGTAGCAATAAAAATATTAGTAGTTTATTCATTTAAACGTGTAAAACCTTTTGAGATTAATTAAAGAGATATTTAATAAATGAAGCTATTCCTAAAATTAAAAAAATTACTGATACATAACACAAGGCCATAAAGGGTTTACATTTATGAGCTGGGCATTCTTCTTTTTGGTTACTCGTTGCCATCAAAAATTATCCTTTAGTTAAAAAGGTATGACCGTAATGAATATAAATAATTCACTCCGTACACATTTTTCTTTTAGAAAAATCTCGAAATTACTTCTCTTCTGATTGGATGGCTCTTTTATTAAAGTAGTGATAACCCCTGCTCTTTCTCAATTCGTCTGCAACCTTTAACGTAGTGAGTTTTGATCCTTCATAAGCTAGCTTTCTATATACATCGCCACTTAACCATTTTTCTCCAAAATAAATTTGATCAGAGAGCTTAACCTGGTTTAACCAATCATTTTGTGAAGAAGCGCTCGCTCCAAGCGCATGTTCAATAATTGCAAGAGGCGCTACTAATATTTCCCAGCCTCTTGACCTAGCTGTAAATGAATAATCTGCATCTGAACAAATGAATCGCATATTTTCATCTAATAATCCAATCTCTTTCACCATCTCAACTCTAAACATCATGCATGCACCGTTAGCCCATGGAGTTAGAAAAGGCTCAGATTCTATATCTTTATTGTCTTTAGTGCGATGCCGCCCCCAAGGAAAAGCTTCTAATCCTCCATGCCATGTACTATTACCTTTCTCATCAACAGCTATAGGCGTAACTATCCCACATTTTGGATTCTCTTGCATTGTTTGAATTAGCACTTCAAGGCAGTTTGAAGAAAGAATGGCGTCTTGGTTCATGACCAATATAAAGTCATACGAATTACTGAAGCAAAATTTTCTTAAGCCTTCATTAATTGCTTTAGTGTAAAGAATATTATCGTAGGAGTTATCGCGAATAAATAGCTCAGTGGTAATTTTTTGATTTACCAAAGATTGCTTTGCTTTATCTAAAGCATCATGATCTTTAAAGAAGGGAATGATTACTGGTATTTTTCTCATTTTTTTGATTATATCAAATTTTTATCGCATACATTTATTGCATACATTAATTTACAAGCTTCAATAATTCAACCTTAAGCTTTTCCAATACACTATCCCAATCATTTATCTTTTCTTGTCTGTACAATTTAACGGATGGATACCAAGGACTATCATCCCTATCTAGCATCCATCTAAAATCAGGAAAATAAGGTAACAATATCCATATTTTCTTTCCCATCGCTCCTGCTAAATGCGCCACTGAGGTATCAACTGAAATAATTATATCCATGGCATCAACCAGTGCTGCAGTATCTGAAAAATCAGCTATTTCTTCTTGGTGTTGGTGAATATTGGAAAAATCTTTTATCGTTTGAACATCAATTTGTCTTATTTCTTTTTGGAGAGAATGAAACTCGAATGGTAGTGTGAGTATAGTTGATAATTGTTTAAGCAATAAACTACGATTACTATCATTTTTATGTTCGGGGTTTCCTGACCATACTAACCCTACTCGCTTCATATGAATTTTTTTTGCACCTAATTTATTATTCCAAAATTTCTTTTTATCTTCATCTACGAAAATATAAGGGTTATTACCATATTTACCCAATAGGTTTGAAGGAATACTTTTTACCGTTGTTTTAAATGCTAACGGTAAACTCATAACTGGACAGTGATAATCAAAATCAGGTAACGGTTTTCCACTTTCAATAAGTATAAAATTTCCTTTTAAAGTTTTAATAACTCCCATTAGTGCTAAAGGAACTTCAAGAATAACGTTTACATCTAACCTCTCTAATAAAAGGGCGTAACGAATAAATTGAATATAGTCACCAAATCCTTGCTCTATGTAAATTAATAGGGTTTTGTCAGTTAATAACTCATCACCTAACCACAAAGGTTGTTGATATGAGCGAACAGTGTCAATTTTACCTTCTTGTAGAAATCGCCACTGATAGAGCTGCCACCCTTCTGTATATTCACCCTTAAGAAGTAAAAGTATAGATTTATTAAAATACGCATCGGCATAATCAGGATTGTGTCTTATTGCAAGGTTGTAATTTCCTAAAGCTCGATCAAATCTTCCAATTTCCTGCATTATATTACCTATATTATTCCAAGCCTCTGGATAACCTCTTGGATGTATTAATGCAGCAGTATCATAACTTCCTAATGCTTCATCAAATCGCTTAAGTTCTTGTAAGGTTTTTCCTCGGTTATAGTAGGCTTTTGCCTCCTCAATTTTATACTGATGACCCAAGCGCTTAAAATCATGTTCAGAATATAAGAATAAATCAATTAACATATTGTAATTATCAAGGGCTGCATCAAAATGCTTAAGCTCTTTTAAAACAACTCCACGATTATTAATAGCATTTATATAGTTTGATTTTATTGCGATTGCTTGATCGTAATTTACAAGAGCTTCATCAAAATGTTTCAGCTCTTGTAAAATAACACCACGATTATAATAAGCCTGTGAATAACTTGGTTCGATCTTAATCGCTCGATCATAACTTTGTAATGCATCATCAAAACGTTTCAGCTCTTTTAAAACAATGCCACGATTATTATAAGCATCAGCATAACCTGCTTCTATTTGAATCGCTCGGTCATAACTTTGTAATGCATCATCAAAACGTTTCAGCTCTTTTAAAACAATGCCTTGATTAAATTGAATACGTGCATCACTTGGATTGATTTTTAATGCCTTACTTAAATATTTTAAAGCTTCTGAATATTTTTTAACTTGAGCCAACAACGCTCCCATTAGTTGAAGTGCATCAAAATTATTTGGCTCTATTTTTAAAATTTTCTTATACGCTTCTTCAGCTTCATCAAATTCACCCAGACGATGACATGCTGAGCCTTTTTGAACTAAATCATCTATTCGATCTGATTTACTCATGCTTCCAAGTGCCTAAAGGGTTAATAAAATATATTATTCTAATAAAACAAATTAATATTTTAACAAAAATAAAAATATATAATTAAAATTAATTAACTAACTAATAATATAAATATTAGGAGATCATATGGATTGGCTATATCTTGGATTAGGAACGGCATTTGGAACAAGTCTTATTGGCTCAAGTTTTTTAACCAATATTTTATTAGCTTGGCTGATATGGGAGTTGAGGAAAATTAGAAGGCAGCGGAAAAATAATTTATAACGCTAATCTCTCCAATTAAAATGTTATACGTATTAAGTAATAAACTTGAGTAATTCAGCTTTAAGCTTTTCTAATACATCGTCCCAATAATCTATTTTCTCTTGTCTGTATGTCTTCAGGTATTGATACCAATGACTATCATGATGACCTATTAACCATCGCCATTCAGCAGCAAATGGTAATAAGACAAAAGATTTTTTTCCTAACGCTGCAGATATATGAATAGTTGAATTATCGATTGAAACGACAAAGTCACAAGCATCGATTAAGCTTGCAAAACCATCTAAATCATTAAAATTATCAACAGGCTCATATTGAATGAATTCAATGTTGCTCTTAGATTTTAAAACATTAAGATCATCAGTAATGTCACCATATTGTAAATTAACAAGGCAGATTTTTTCTGGGTCAAAAATACTTGCTAACTTTTGAAGCGGTAAGCTTCTGTCCGGGCCCGTAATTGGATTAGTGCTTTTCCATGAAATACCGCATATCAGTTTTCTTGAAGCAGACAACTCTTGTCGGATAATCTGAGTTCTTCTTGAATCTGAAATTAAAATGGTATTTTTTGATTTAAAAAAATCTTCTTTATTATTTCTTAAATGTATACCAAGACTCCCAATAGGTACATGGATATCGTAATCTGATTCATCTATAGCAATTTCATCTGAATAAAATTTTATATTAGGAAATGATCTTGTAAAAATTGGTATGAGTCGCCTATCAACTTGAACTAAAATATTTGGTGCATTTTCTATTAGTTCTGATAAAAGAGTACCAAAAAAAATATGATCTCCAATCCCCTGTTCAGCCCATACCAATAAACGATCCTCAGTCTTTTGGTAATTCCAAGCTGGCTTAGTTGTCTTAATTGGAACAGAATTGAAATCTTTAGTTGACCATCTCCACTCATAGCCTTTCCATCCATCCTCAAAGTTGCCACACATTAAATCACATAAAGATAAATTATAATGTGCATCTATATGATCAGGATTGATTTCAATCGCTCGTCTATAGCTAAGTTTTGCTTCATCTATACGATTTAGTTTTTGTAAGGCATATCCTCGATTGAGATGAGCACCTAAATAATCTGATGAAGAAGCAATAGCTTGATCATAAGAAGCTATTGCTTCTTCAAATCTTTTTAACTCTATAAATATAGCTCCACGATTATAGTATGGGCCTGCATTATTAGGATTAGTCTTAATTGATTCATTATAACTAACCAATGCTTCTTCAAACCGTTTAAGCTCTCGCAAAACCGACCCACGGTTAAAGTAAGCCTCAGTATAATCTGGGTCAATCTTAATCGCCTGATCAAATCTTGTAAGGGATTCATCTAGGCGATTTATCTCTTTTAGAGCCATACCAAGATTATTATAAGTCCCTGCTTGATTAGGATTAATTTCTATTGCTTTAGTTAAAAATTCAACAGTTTCATTTTTTAAATCAATCTTAAGCTCTTTCAATAAATTATCCCAAGAGTTTATTTCTTTTTGTCTATATAGTTTTAATGATGGGTACCAAAGGCTTTCTTGACCTTCTAATAACCATTGCCAAGAAGCCACGTAAGGCAATAGAAGTAAAGATTTTTTTCCTAACGCTGCAGATATATGAATAGTTGAATTATCGATTGAAACGACAAAGTCACAAGCATCGATTAAGCTTGCAAAACCATCTAAATCATTAAAATTATCAACAGGCTCATATTGAATGAATTCAATGTTGCTCTTAGATTTTAAAACATTAAGATCATCAGTAATGTCACCATATTGTAAATTAACAAGGCAGATTTTTTCTGGGTCAAAAATACTTGCTAACTTATCTAAAGGCAAACTTCTCGCAGCCCCCGTTTTTACATTCTTACTTCTCCATGACACCCCACAAAGTAATTTTTTTGATGCAGATAATTCTTGTCGTATCTTTTGAGTTTTAGTTTGATCCGAAATTAAAAAGGTATTTTTTGTTTTTGAGAAGTCGATATCAGAATTTCTGAAGCATTTTCCAAGACTTCCTATTGGTAAATGAATATCATAATCTGATTCAGGCACATCAGCGTCATGAGGGTAAAATTTAATTTTTGGGAAAGATCTCTTAAAAATTGGGATGAGCCTCTTATCAATTTTCACCAAAAGATCTGGCATAATATCCAAAAGTTCACATAAAAGACTTCCAAAAAGAATTTGATCTCCAATCCCCTGCTCTTCCCATATCAAAAGACGTTTATTTATTTTTTGATAATTCCATGCTGGTTTGTTTGATTTTAGTGGCTTAGATTCAAAAGAGCCATCTAACCAACGCCATTCATAAAATTGCCAACCAAGATCAAAATTACCCTTCATTAAGTTACAGTTAGCTGAGTTCCAATGTGATTCTATGTGATGTGGATCAATAGCAATCGCCTGATCGTAAGAAGCAATGGCTTCATCTATCCGCTTAAGCTCCCTTAAAATAGTGCCGCGATTGGAAAATGCATCAGCATAACCTCCATCAACAGCAATCGCCTGATCGTAAGAAGCAATGGCTTCATCAAAGCATTTAAGGTCATTAAAGACTCCGCCTCGATTGTAATAAGCAGTGGCATAGTTTGGATCATTGGCAATTGCTTGATCGTAAGAAACAATGGCTTCATCCGGTCGCTTTAAAGTTTGTAAAATATTGCCTCGATTGTAATAAGCAGTGGCATAGTTTGGATCATTGGCAATTGCTTGATCGTAACTATCAAGTGCTTCATTGGGTCGATTGAGGTTTTTTAAAGCAACGCCTCGATTACTAAATAAATCTGCATAACCTTTACCAGCTAAAATAGCTTGATCAAAGCTAGCGAGGGCTTCATCAAATCTATCAAGCTCCATTAAAGTATCTCCACGATTCTTATAAGCTATGCCGAACCTAGGATTAGTTGCAATCGCTTGATCAAAGCTAGAAAGAGCTTTATCAAACTGCTTTAGAGTATTGAAAGTATTACCTCGATTGAAGTAAGCAGAAGTAAAGTCTGAGTTAATCGCTATCGCTCGATCAAAGCTAGTAAGCGCCTCCTCAGGTCGACTAAGTGCCTGTAAGATGTTCCCACGGTTATTATAAGAATCTGCGGAGTCTGGATTAATCGCTATCGCTCGATCAAAGCTAGTAAGCGCCTCCTCAATTCGACTAAGCTCTTTTAAAGCAATGCCAAGATTGTTAAAGATACCTGCATGATTAGGATTAATTTTTAGTGCTTTAGAAAATAATTCAACAGCTTTTAAATAATTTTTAGTCTGGGCTGACAAAATACCAAATGATTGTAATACATCAAAATTATCAGACTGTATGCTTAATATTTGCTTATAGACTTCTTGTGCTTTTATCAAATCACCTTGCTGATGAAGAGTTGAGCCTTGCAGAACCAAAGCGCCTAATTGATCAGTATTAGCTAACATTTTTTTAGGAGTATTTGGCGGGTTAGACATAAGTAAATTTTAACTTATTATAATTACTATATCCATAAAGAAAGAAAATAGATGTTTTTTACAAAAAATGGAGTGGCTATATTAAGCAATTACTCAGTTACAAACTTTTCTGAATCTAGCCAATCTTGACCTCGGTAAGTTGGAAAGCTCTCTGTCTTTTGCCAATCAACTGAGGTAAGGAGCTGAATATAGATATTTGGAAATCTTAGTGCACAATTATCTAACTGCGCTTTCCACCATTTTCCATCCCTAACTGTGATATGAGCATTTTCCCCATTCGGTAGGAGTGCGTTTGCTGGGTAACAAGCTATATTTAAAATAACTAATTTTTTAGCACATGAAAATATATCATTTAAAGTATTTTCAACATCCGCTATAAAAACATGTTCGAGAACATCAAAACTAATAACACAATCTACTTTTGTTCTTTCATCAAATCCTCTCGCGGGTTCATATCTAAAGCACTTATCTAAATCATAAAACTCTCGGGCAGACTCCCCAGTTTCGCAAAAATTTTTACTAGTCCAATCTGATCCACCGCAACCATAATCTAAAATAGTCTTTATTTCGAATTGCGTAAACTGCTCCTTGATTGGAATTCGATAGAATCTTGATGAAAAATCAGAAAAGGCATCAGCTAAATCAACACCATCTTTTCGCATGTATCCGCCACTCACCATTTCCTCATACATTTTAATTAATTGTTGCCCTTTTTTTGATAATACAAATTGCATAACTACCCTTTTTTAAAATAAATTATTTTAATTTATTATAAAATAATAACATTTATAAATTAATTATTACTAACGTAATAGTAATTAAAACAAGCACTCCCCATCCAATTATGTTCATGTATTTTTTAAGCATAAAATCAATTTTATCTCCAAATAATCGAACAAGAAATGCTATTAAATAAAACCTTGACCCTCTCCCTATGATTGAGCCAATAACGAATGGCAAAAAAGCCATATTTAAAACACCTGCAGCAATTGTAAAAACTTTATAAGGGATAGGTGAAAATCCAGCTATAAGTATCGCCCAAAAACCCCAGTCGTAAAACCAATTAACTGCATTCTGATAGGCCATCATGTACCCAAACTTTTGAATAAAAGGCTCAATGTATTCAAAAGAAAATTTACCAATTAGATATCCTAAAACCCCTCCCAATACAGAGCCTATTGTGGTTATACATGCGAACCTCCATACCCTAGAAGGCTTGGCTAGGCACATAGGTGCCAACATAACATCAGGTGGGATTGGAAAAAAAGAGGATTCAGCGACGCTCAATACAAACAAATAGTAGCTAGATTTAGCATGACTAGCCAGGCGTAAAGTTCTATTGTAAATTTTTAGAAGTATCAAATTTTACTTATTACCTCTTATTAAAAAATATAGTCCAATTATTAAAAGAAATATTTGTTCGCTCATAAATAACTTAGGTGTAATAAACCAATCTCGATGGGCTAAACTTAATGCAAAAATCATAATAATAACAATTAGCATTGCTCCAAATCTAGTTACAAGCTGGCCTAAGTGACTCTTTATAAATCCACCTAAGATTAAAAGTATTCCTGCAGTAAGTTCTGATATTGCAACAAAAGAGGCTAAAGTCTCAGAAAATCCAAAATAATCAATCAATTTTTGAGGGGGTAAAGGAAATTTTCCATAGCCATGAAAAATAAATGAAACTCCCAACCCTAATCTTAATAGCCATGGAGTAATGAAGGTGAAATTATTAAAAATTTGATCAATTTTTTTACTTAAGCATTCCATTTTATCTTCCTTGTAACATCATAAATTAGTATTTATACAATACTCTTAATCTTTATCCAAATTTTTTTTAATATTACTGGAATCTATAGTAAAATATCGCTCTTCTAGTACGACCCCATCGTCTAGAGGCCTAGGACACCTGGTTTTCATCCAGGCAACAGGGGTTCGACTCCCCTTGGGGTCGCCAATTTAAATTAAAAGATGCAACTTTTTCCAAGTTTATTGGCTCCATAAAGAACTAAATTAATGCGGATTTATAAAATGATCAGTTTTTTAATAAAGCTTGCTGAAAAAAAAATTATTCCTGATTTTATAATTAGACAAGGCATCAGGGCACTCCTAAAAAAGAGAGTTCAATCCCTTGTTTCTAAAAATCCCGAAGAAAATATTCAAGATAAAATTCAATTTATTAAAAAAATGAATTTATCTTCAATTGCAGTAGTCCCAGAGTTAGCTAATGAACAACATTATGAAATTCCTGCAGAATTTTATAACTATTGCTTAGGTAAACACAAAAAATATAGCTCTTGCTACTGGAGTGAGAAAACTAAAAACCTAGATGAAGCAGAGTTATTATCGCTTAAGCTTACATCCAAACATGCAAAACTAACCAACGGGCTTAATATCTTAGAGCTTGGATGTGGGTGGGGCTCATTAACTTTTTGGATGGCAAAGCAATATCCTAAAAGTAAAATTACTGCAGTATCTAACTCATCTTCCCAAAGATTGCATATACTTGAACAAGCCAAAAAAAGAAAATTAAAAAATATTTCTGTAATTACAGAAGATATGAATACATTTAATCCGAAAGTTAAGTATGACCGAGTTGTTTCTGTTGAAATGATCGAACATATGAGAAACCATAAAAAATTATTTAAAAAAATAGCTTCTTGGCTAAGGCCAGACGGATTATTTTTCATGCATATATTTGTGCACAAAAGCCAACCCTACTTATTTGAGGTTGAGGAAAGTGATGACTGGATGAGTCAATACTTTTTCTCTGGGGGCATGATGCCTTCAGAAGATTTGCCATTATTTTTTCAAGATGATTTAAAAATTATTGATCAATGGTCTTGGTCTGGTATTCATTATGAAATGACTGCAAATGCATGGTTGAAAAATATAGATGCGAATAAAAATAAAGTTATGCCAGTATTGAAAAATATTTATGGTAAAAATGATTCAAAAAAATGGTTCCAACGGTGGAGAATTTTCTTTATGTCTTGTGCTGAATTATGGGGTTATGAAAATGGGAAAGAATGGAAGGTAGTTCACTACTTGTTC
>ENA-OSJC01002293-OSJC01002293.1-marine-metagenome-genome-assembly--contig:-NODE-2293-length-14618-cov-3.765903_pt1 | contig 14618 bp, 11 predicted proteins | sample MGYA00237885_ERZ534234 | MGnify/ENA primary metagenome ERZ534234 (study PRJEB26413, sample SAMN06343907) | marine metagenome | isolation source: coastal waters | place: Atlantic Ocean: West Antarctic... | reverse complement strand
TCAAGGCGGCATCTCCGCCGTCCTGCCTCCCGGACTTCGCGACCCCAGTGACACCTGCGAAAAGCATGTCGCAGACACCCTCGATGCCGGCGGCGGACTTTGCCATGAGGAGGCGGTCAAGATCATCATCGAAGAGGCTGCCGAGACAATTGATGAACTCGTTGCATGGGGCACCGACTTCGACCAAGACGAAGACGACCCCGAGCGCTACTCCCTCTGCAAAGAAGGCGGACATTCCGAACGCCGTATCCTTCATTCAAAAGATACCACCGGCCGCGAGATCGCGACCTCACTTGTCGAGACCGCGAGGAAGACCAAAAACATCACTATTTTAGAAGATCACTACGCCATCGATCTCATCACGACGGGCAAGCTCGGCGCGATCACCGATGACCGCATTCTCGGCGCCTATGTTCTCGATATCAAAAAGAACAAAGTCGGCGTGATCGAGTCGCCCCGTGTCATTCTCGCCACCGGGGGCTGCGGAAAAACTTACCTCTACACCACCAACCCCGACTCCTCGACGGGCGACGGACTCGCGATGTCCTGGCGCGCCGGCGCCTCCATCGCGAACATGGAGTTCATCCAATTCCACCCGACCTGTTTCTACAACCCCGCCGCCACCGGCCCCGAAGCCCGCTCCTTTCTCGTCTCCGAAGCCGTCCGCGGTGAAGGCGCGGTCCTCGTCAATGAGGAGGGCCACCAATTCGTCAACGACCACGACCCACGCGGCTCGCTCGCCCCTCGTGACATCGTCGCCCGGGCCATCGATACCGAGATCAAGCGCACCGGTGCGCCTTGCGTCTTCCTCGACGTCTCCCCTCTTGGCGACGAGTTCACCGAGCGCTTCCCTTTCATCCACGAGACCCTCCTCGGCTTCGGGCACAACGCGCTCGAGAAGCCCATCCCCGTGGTCCCCGCCGCGCATTATCAATGCGGAGGCGTCGTCACCGACCTCGATGGACGCACCAGCATCCGCGGACTTTTCGCCATCGGCGAGGTCGCCTGCACCGGTCTCCATGGTGCCAACCGTCTCGCCTCCAACAGCCTTCTCGAAGCAAACGTCATGGCCCGCCGCGCCCTTGCGCACATCCTCCTCCGCTTCCCGCCCGGCAGGCCCATCCCCGATGCTCCCGAGATTCCCAAATGGGAAAGTGGCAACGCCGCGCCGCCCGACGAACTCGTCAACATCTACCACGCCTGGGACGAACTCCGCCGCACCATGCAGGACTACGTTTCGATCGTCCGCACCGACAACCGACTGCGCCGCGCCGCCAACCGCATGCAAAATCTCCGCCGCGAAGTGCGCGACTTTTATTGGGGCCACACCGTGACGCCCGACATCCTCGAGCTCCGTAACCTCGTCGCTACCGCGAGCCTCATCATCGACTCCGCCGTCCTCCGGAAAGAATCCCGCGGATCCCATCATACTCTAGATTATCCCAAAAAGGTAAAGCGCTTCGAGAAGGACACCGTGATGAGGAGGTTCTAAGCTTCCCTTCGTCCACCAGCTAAAAAAATTCCCAATCCAAACGGACTGGAGATTTTTTACTCCGAATCTGGATCAAGCTGAAGTGCTTCAACGCCTCGCCGACCAGCGACGGAGAAGATCGAGGAACTCCGTTCGCTGGCCTTCTTTATCGTCACCTTTTCCGCTGAGGGCGAGCTTGGTGACGAGTTCTGAATTCCCGCTCCCGGCGTGTTTCGAATCCCGCAGGAGTATTCCCCAAAGGGCCACACCTGAAGCGAAACGGAAGTCCTCACTCGCTTTCAACCATGAGCCGTTTTCATCGGTGAGAGTCTGGGTAAGCTCCGTCGAGACGTCGCCATCGGGCTGTTTGTAGCGCAGCTTCACCGTGAGCATCTCCGGGGAATCGACGATCTCGCGAGGAATGACAACGGGCTTCTTCTCCTTCTGGTATTTGAGGCCATCGGGGATCTCGGTCGTGTCCACGCCCGTGGGAATAATCTCGTAAAAGGCAGTGACCCGATGACCGGCGCCAATGTCTCCGGCATCGATCTTGTCGTTCTTAAAATCTTCATCACGGAGACGACGGTTGGCGTAACCGATGAGACGGTAGTGAGCCACTTTTCCGGGGTTGAATTCAACCTGGATCTTTACGTCCTTGGCGATCGTTTGGATCGTGCCCGTGAGTCCGCTTTGGAAGACTTTTTGACCCTCACGAAGGGAGTCGATATAGTAATAATTTCCATCGCCGCCGTTGGTGAGTTTCTCGATGAGCCCGTCATTGAGATTCCCCTGACCGAATCCCAACACGGTGAGTGAAATGTTACCCTCGGCTTGCTTCTTGACCAACTCCAGAAGCGCTTCGGGACTGGTGGTGCCCACGTTGAAGTCTCCATCGGTCGCCAAGATGATGCGATTCACACCTCCCGGGATGAAGGCGCGGCGGGCCAACTCGTAAGCCGTCGCGATTCCAGCCGCTCCATTAGTGGATCCTCCAGCGGAGAGATTCTGAAGGGCCTTGCTCACTTGCAAACGCCCCCCCTCATCGATCGCAGTAGGATCGAGAAGCACGGCCTGACGACCGGCATAAACGACGAGGCTCACGCGATCGTCTTCATTGAGTTGTTTCAGCAGAAGCTCAAACGATTGCACCAGAAGCGGAAGCTTGTCGGCATTGCTCATCGAGCCCGAGACATCGAGAAGGAAGACGAGATTGGCCGCCTTGCGCTCTCCTTGATCAATGCGCTGACCCTGCAGGCCAATCTTCACCAAGCGGTGCTTCTCGTTCCAGGGACAGGAGGCGACCTCGGTGTGCACCGCGAAGGGATGTTCACCCTCCGGCTGCGGGTAGGAGTAGTCGAAGTAGTTGATCATTTCCTCAATGCGCACCGCATTAGGATTGATGGTCTGACCATGAAGAACGTGCCGACGAATGTTCGTGTAGGAGGCGGTATCGACATCAGTCGAAAAGGTCGAAAGCGGCGCTTGTAGAGGCGAGAGAAAAGAAGTCTCTACCAGCTGCCCGTATCGCTCTCCGTTGTTTCCTTTTACATCCCGACCAAATCCCTTTCCAGGAGTTTGATCAGAATCTCTAAATCCAAAGCCCTTTCCGGTCGAATCTTTAAATCTCGTCCTAGCGTCTTTATTACTACTACGACTAGGCGCGCGGCTCTCAGCCTTACTGGATTCCAGCGGAATCGGTTCTGCTGGTTTGGGAGGAGACAAGGGATCAGCTGGCATGATAAGTGCCGCCTCTTTCGGTCCTTGTTTGGCAGTCTCAACAATCGAATCCTCGAGCTCTCGTCGAAGAACTGCTAGCTCTTGATCAGCTTGCTGATCCCTAAGAGGGGTCCTCGCTGCAAGTACTTGCAGAGGTACGATGGGCGCTGAAGGCATCACAGCCCCACTCTCAGGTGAGGCCGATTTCTCCATCACTGCGAAATCACCATTCGAATTACTCCGAAGTCGCTCATTGAGCATCACGATGGCGAGTGCCGCGCAACTCACAAGAATGAGAGCAGCGACCGCGAGCATAGGAGATCTTCCTTTCCGGGGTTTCGTTTTATGTTTCATCATTTTCTGTTGCTGATTTTCATCAAGCGCTTCTTCGAGTTGATCGAGAAAGGCTTGGTCGTCTTTTGCTTCGAGACGGGCGTGCTCCTTGAGAGCTTGGTCGATAAAATTGTCGTCATTCATGGTCTTAGGAATGGGAAAGTTGTGAAGTGAGGCAGGTTTTAAGAGCGGCACGGGCGCGTTGCAGGCGCTTCCGGGTGGCCGCTTCCGAGGTATTGAGTTGGTCTGCAGTTTCTGCGGTGGAAAGGTCTTGGTAGTAGTGGGCTAAAACGGGCCCCAAAAGGGTTTCCGGAAGTTTGTCGAGGCAGTCCTTGAGCTGATCGAAGAAGCCGGACTGCGGCATCTCCTTCAGGGTGTCTTCGAGACGAGAAAGCGCTTCCTCATCCCACGCACTTTCACGCGAGTTCTTGCGACAGTGCTCGCGCCATTTGTTCCGAATGATGCCGCGCAGCCACGAGGAAAAATCGCGGGTGACATCGAAGCGGGACCAGTTTTGCCAGGCGGAAAGAAAGGCGTCCTGCGTGAGGTCGCGGGCCGTGTGCTCTTCCCCGGCTAAGGTGCGAGCATATAGAAGCGCCATCCGATGGTGCTCAGAGGCAAGCGCCGAGAAGGTCTGACGGGGGGAGATTTCTGATTCTAATGACATTGCGAGAGAGTTCACAGAGGGTATTGACCTCGGGATGCCTAATTGTGACATCAATCTCACATTTTTTCCGTCACCACTTTTTCAACCCGCTCATCGGCACTTAGGGAGCAGCCACAACGGCGACCCGCAGAAAGCGCTTGGCTGCGGATAAATCAACGGGAATGGACACCCGTTCGTAGCCACTTGGAACCCCGCTTTGGTCGGACCAAGCCGATGCACTTGCGGCGACCAAGGTCCAGCTTTCGAGATCGCTTGATTCCTCCACGATCACCGCCGGAAGACCGGAAACCACAGGCCGATTGAAAACATCGTGGCGTTGTCCTCTACGAGGTCACAAATACCCACTTCGAGTGGCCTCTGTGCCACCATCACTGAACTCCAGTCTCCAAAGAGTGGAAGGATTAATCTTCTGAGATATTGAGACGAAAAAAACGTGCCCTATCAAATAGGGTATCCTCCCAATCAGTAAGTGCTGAGGGGGTGAGCGGCATACCAGTATTATTTGGGATATTCCAAGGTTCCCAAGAAAATAAGTCTGTTGAAGTTTCCACAAATATTCTTCTCTGAGGAAAATTAGGTCGCTTGATGGTAGCTAAATTTTCTAGGAGAGAAAGACTGAAATCGTAACGATCAAAATTCGAGGACGGATCTGTTTTTGTCAGAAATTCATAGTAATTATTACCGCCATCAGCATCAAAGTCGAACTCAGGTTCCCCCTCAGGAGAGGTGCTGTTCCCAAAATGTGTGATACGCCATTCGTCGTAGGTTTGGTGATTGGGGAGCTCTTGTTCGATCCAGTCTCTGATGAGCTGAACACCTGCTTGGTCAACAACAGACGAGCCAAATGGAGGCATGCGGGAGTAGCCGTTGCCCTCTGAGGCACGGTTAAAAATAGTGGACCTGATGGCTTGTCCAGGAACAAGCAATCGGTCATCGGCATGGTGCGATTCACGGGTGGGGGCTCCGTTTACCATACCAGTGGCAAAGAGCTGAAGATGCGCCCGGGTGTCAAAATCGACGGGGGTATTGCCGTTGGGTTGGTGACAGAAGCTGCAGTTAACATCAAGGTAGGAGCGGGCACGCACTCCAAGCGTATAGTCGGTCTCGTTGGCCTGAGTATGACGTGGCATAGTGGAAGGATTGGCCAGTAAGTCCGTGAGATAACCTTTGGTATTGAGTAGATCGATATAATTCCCTGTGCTTCCTCCAAGTTGACCATGGCGATTGAGTTGCCGGGTGTTGAAAGATAGAGAGGAACCTGCCTGGGTGTTGTGGCAACTCATGCATTGGGCGCGTGACGGAATTTGCCAATGTTGAGTGCTCTGAAGTCCATCTTCTGTGATATCGAGATCAAATTCGACACCTTCATCGCTCACCAGAAAGGCTTCGGTTCCTTCTTCATTCCATCGGTATGAGACTCCGTATGCGGAGTCGTCGGTTTTCACAAAGGCGCGTGTTTCGATACGTTTGGAAGTGGAGGGGTCGCCCCGTGTCATTTCAAGATCAAAGTGTTTGATCCAGACCATACCGGATGGGAAAGTCCATGGGGCGTCTTTATTGAAACCAATAGTATCCACTCCATTGGGAATAGAGAACCACCGTTGTTTGTCAGCATGATCCGACCAAAAGGGGAGGTTGACGTCATAGGGAATAATTCCTGGATTGGGTTCGAGGGTGGATAGATCTGCAAAGAGCCCTGTTTGAGAGAGGGTCAGTGGCAGTGTGTTAGTGGGGGTAGTCACTACTAACTTGCGGATAAGCCGGTCATGATAGTCAACTAGCAAGATGTCCTTGTTGGATGGATTGATTCCCATGGAAACTATGCCGGCTTCGCCAGTCAGACGCTCCAGGCTGGAGGCCCCGATATCGAGGTCGATTGCCCAGATGTCACCGGTGACATAATCGCAAAAAAGATACTTACCGTATAGGTTAGAAATATGATCACCTCGATAAACGAACCCGCCTGTGACAGATTTTCTAGGGCTGTGAGGGTAGGCGAATGTTGGAGAAGTGAAGACGCTGGTATTGCTAGGAGGAACAGATTTCGGGCCGCTAATGTCGCCTTCGAAATACGGCCAACCATGGTTTTCTCCTTTGTTGACAATAGAGATTTCTTCTCGCGCATTTTGGCCAACATCTCCCACGATGAGGCGGCCCGTCTGTTGATCAAAAGTGAATCTCCATGGGTTTCTGAAGCCGATGGCAAAGAATTCCGTGCGCACGTCGACAGGAGTATTTGGCGGGGTGAAAAATGGATTATCCGAGGGGACAGAATAGTATGCCTTGTTCAATTCATCCAATTTGATGGCAGGATGAGGATTGGGTTCGACGTTTTCAAGTCGTTTTTCGACATCGATTCGCATGATTGACGACCAAAAATCTTGGTTGATCTTTTGGGCGTTATTATGGGCATCGTTGTCTCCGCCTTCGTCTCCCCAACTCATGTAAAGATAGCCGTCCGATCCGAAATGAAGATCACCACCAGTATGGCTATTGGGCAATGCCGTCTGTTCGAGCTCGATAAAAACAGTCTCAGAAGTGGGATCGACAAAATCCGGAGATGTCTCAGACATTAAAAAACGAGAGAGCCTCTCATAAGTGAGGTCATTGATCTTTACCGTATAGGAGATAAATAGCTGGCGGTTGGTGGAAAAATTGGGGTGAAAAGCTAACGAAAGTAGTCCGCGCCCTCCAATATCTTGGAACGTTTCTTCCGGGCGGCTATTCACTAGTAGTTTGAGCTCGAGTGAATTGATCAATGGTGAAAAAGGATTTCCGGCGTCTGGAATGAGAAGGATTCGTCCAATGAGCTGGGTAGCGAACAACCGTTTTGATTCGCCGGGAGGAAAGGTAATGGAGGTGGGGGACTGAATTCTAATATTTGGAAAGGCGATTTCAGCCGAGTATGAGTTGGCTGGTGGGGTTGGAGGGAAGGCGAGGGTGGTTGCTGGCAATCGTGAAGCATCACTAATCGTGAGGTTGACGGTCGCTGTTTCCAGCACATTGGATGAGTTTTCTACTTGGTAGGAGAACTGATCGAGACCAGTGGTGGTCCCTGTATGTTCATAGTGGATCGCACCATTGTGGATGGTGATATTTCCATCCATGGCATTGGTAGAAATGAGCAAGGTATTCGCCAGGATATCACCGTCATTACGGAGCACGGGAATGAGGATATTGTCTCCGATCCCCAGCGTTACAGCATCGTCCTCAACGGCGATAACTATGGAGATTAATGTTAGGAACAATACTAGAACTTGGAGACACTTGGACATAACTAATGAATTGTAAGACCTGTTGGAGCGGAGCAAGGGCTATTTTTGTTCGGTTGTCTGCCAGCACTACAGCAAACAACTTTCTATGCAACGGCATTTGATTGCTAGGCTTTGGTCGGACCAAGCCGATGCACTTGCGGCGACCAAGGTCCAGCTGTCGAGAGCGCTTCATTGTCGCTGGCAGTCGCACTCCCCGCAAGCTCGGCATAAGAAGTAAACCGTCCCGCTCGATTCATCGTCAGCGCGCCCGTATCGGACTTCACGATGTGCCCAACGCTCGTTCGCACTCGAAAGAGCACTTCGCCATCGCCATTGGCAACGAGATCCTGACCCACGGCACCGCCCACCTGAGTGACGATCCCTGGCGCACTCACAGAAAGCACACGTCCCTCCACTGCAATCGCTCCGACTCCAGAAGCGATCCCCTTTTCCCAGATTTCTTCGCGCATGACATCCAGTTCATCAAGCACGCTCCGCTGAAAGACACTCGCCGTGTAAAAAACACGACCTGCCCCTTGCGTTCTCACCCAAGACCAAAGCCGTATCGTTCCATCGTTGTCGAATTCCTGAATCAGCGTGATATCGGGATTAAAATCCTTTAGCACGTATGTCTCATCAAAAGCATTGATTGTGGGCGCTCCTTTGAGCAACGGGTGGGTATTCTCTTGGTAACCGAAGAAGAGAATTTCAGTCAGCGGAGCACTTGCCGACAGATCATGGATGAAAATGATCTCCGTGTTTCTCGGAACCCCAAAGGCCACGATGGGCAGCAAAGTCACTCCAATTAGTAAATGTCGCACCGACCCAGTAAGAATGAATTGCGCCATGAACTCAAGCCACGAGTATATTGGCGCGTGATGGGCCTGAGGGCTTTCGCTTCATTTCGAGATCAGGGAAAATGAAAAGGCCCGACGCATCACGCGACGGGCCTTTTCGGTGTAATTTTAGTAACCTGCGACCTTAAAGTGGCAGAGAGTTCATTTTTGAGCTGTCCGTAACGTTAAACTTCGCACGCTTGAGAACCTTCTCAACGGCTGCCTGATCATAATCGCTTGCAGAGCCGAGAAGAACCTCGATGCTCCGTGCGCCTACGAAAGCAAAGCTAACACCATTAATTTTTGTAAGAGCGACACGCGCTCTCTCATTGGTGGTTGCTCATCCTCCTCCTTTTCCAACGAAACGGTAGCCAGCCTGTGGCTTATCGAATTCACCTTTGGTAACCTTTTCAAGCTTGAGACCGGCAGAACCAAAAGCCTTACGGATCGACGCCTTCTTAAGGTCATCCTGATCAGGGCTCAGAATTACGATGGCGTTAGTTCCCGAAACGAGGACTTTTTCCACACCTTCCATTTTCGACAAGGCCACACGGGCCTTACCAGCAGCACCTCACCCACCTCCACTGAAGGAAATCGAGTGAGCCATCATCTTTTCTGCCACTGCGGCTTCTTTAGCATCAGCTGCGAAGGCAACCGAGCCAAGAGAGCCGAAAGCGTACATCATTCCAATTAGGACTGTTGTTCTCATAACGATGGGACAATATGGCGCTTTTATTGATCCGCAAGTGAAGTTTTTATAATAAATTCACAATGCAATACTATGCGCATTGTTGAAGATGCGACCTCTCCATCGTCACCGTGAACCATGGGTCCCAATGCCAGGAAGGATGCAGCGCGTCGGGGAAGGTCAGATGTTCCACCGGCACCTTCAGCGACTTGAGCTTGCTCATGAAAAGCGAATCTCGCTCCGGTGAATTTTCGCTGATCATGAAGCAGGGCGTCGTGGTCTCAATATTCCGGGCAACTGGCACACTCTCTCGGGGGACTCGTTTGGCTTTGTATATGATTCGGTCGCCGAGGCGGTGATCCCGAAAAGTAAGTTGTGTCGTTCCGGGATCCATCAGCAAAAATCCGCAAGCCGATGGAACGGGGATAATCTTCGGGATTCATTTCTTCGTAAAGATTTCTCTCCCTATTAGCGTAATGAGACCGTGTTCCGTCTCCTCATCCTCACACTCCTCTTCGTTCAGAGTTCATCTTCACTGTTCGCTGTTCAGAACTCACCGCAGCCCAACGTCATCCTCTTCGTCACCGATGACCAATCCCCCGTCGCAGGCTGCTACGGAAATACCGTCATTAAAACGCCCCACCTCGATGCCTTGGCAGCCGAGGGCGTCCGCTTCACCCAAGCCTTCGCCACCACTGCTTCCTGCTCGGCCTCGCGCTCCGTCATTCTCACCGGCCTCCACAATCACTTCAACGGGCAATACGGCCACACGCACGCCTTCCACAAGTTCGAGTCTTTCCCCTCGATGCGCGCCTTTGCTCTCCCTCCACAAATGGCGCAAGCCGGATACCGCACCGCCCAAATCGCCAAGCTCCACGTCGCCCCCGAATCAGTTTTCCACTTTGATCAATATCTCAAGGGGAGCGCCCGCAACACCCGCCAGATGGCCGAAAATTGCCGCAACCTCTTCGAGGAAAAATCCGAGAAGCCCTTCTTCCTCTACTTCTGCCCCTCCGATCCCCACCGCGGCGGTGGCGTCGACAAAACCTTCGACGGACCCCACAAACCCGACCTCTTCGGCAACCTCCCGAACAAGAAATCGCACAAGGGCGTCAAGGAAGTCTTCTACGACCCCGCCGAGGTCATCGTCCCTCCCTTCCTCCCCGACACCCCGGAGTCCCGCGCCGAGATCGCAAACTACTACCAATCCTGCTCACGCATCGATGATGGCCTGGGCCGACTCGTCGAGCTTCTTAAGGAAACCGGTCAGTGGGAAAACACCGTCCTCATCTTCACCGCCGATCACGGCATGGCCTTCCCCGGTGCCAAAACCACCGTCTACGAGGCCGGTCTCCGCGTGCCCTTCGTCGTCTATGATCCCCGTTTGAAAGAGCGCGGCACCGTCAACCAAGCCGTCATTTCCCACGCCGATATCACCCCCACCATCCTCCAAATTGCCGGACGCTACAGCGTCAAACGAAATGCCCCCATCGCAGCGGTCCCCTATGAAAAAGTGGGCAAGGGCGAGAACTCTGGCAAGCCCCCCACGCGCTATCACGGCCGCTCTTGGCTCCGTATCCTCGGCGAGACCAATCCGAAAGGCTGGGACACCGCTCTCGCCTCGCACACCTTCCACGAGATCCAGATGTACTACCCCATGCGCTCCTACCGCGACCGCAACTACAAAATCATCTGGAACATCGCCCACCACCAGCCCTACCCCTTCGCCTCCGACCTCTGGGTCGCGGCCACCTGGCAAGCCCAGTGGACCAGGGGCAAGGACGCTCCCTACGGCAAGCGCACCGTCGATTCCTACATCCACCGCCCCGCCTTCGAGCTCTTCGATATTTCCTCCGACCCCAACGAAACCCGCAACCTCGCGGAAATGCCCGAGCACGCCGAACTCCTAAAACGCTATCAGGAAAAACTGAAAGCCGCCCAAAAGGAAACCGGCGATCCCTGGATCATGAAGTGGAGGTACGAGTAATTTCTTATTCACCCACCACCGCCGGATTTCCCGCCAGCACCGAAAAAGTTGCGTGCTTGGTCATCTTTCCTCCCAGCTCCGTCACCTTATCGATGACCATGAAGTCCGTCTGATAACGCTCCGGCGTTAGGGTGCAGCGGAGATACCCTCGCTGACTGTTGTTGTATTTGATTCCCGGGTTGAAGGACATGAGATCATCAATCCCCTTCCACTTCGCAGACCCATCGCCCCCGCTCGTGAGAGAGCTCGCGATGAACTCAGTCGCGACAATTTTCTGATCGGGCTTCCGGTCGTCCACGCGCAATTCATTCAGCCAGTGCCGATGCACATCGCCGGTTAAAACGATAGGATTGGTCACCCGGCGATCCGCAAGGAATTTTAGAAGGGTCTCGCGCTCAGCCGCGTAGCCAGCCCAAGCGTCCATCGAGTAGACCGCTTCGGAATCCTTCTTCTTGTGACCGTGCATGCCCATCATCACTTGCTGGGCCAGGACATTCCAGGTTCCCTTCGACTTCAAAAGTCCGTTGTAGAGCCAGTTCCGCTGCGGATCACCCAAGAGAGTATTGCGCGCATTCAAAGCGTCGGCATTGAGCGGATCGCGGCCATCCTTATTCGGCTGATCGGTGCGATATTGCCGTGTATCGAGAATGTGAAACTCAGCCAACCTCCCGAAGGAAGCCTTGCGATAAAGATTCATGTGCGGTCCATGGGGAAGCGAAGTCTCCCGCAACGGCATCATTTCATAATAAGCCTGATAGGCATTCGCCCGACGCATTAAGAGTTGCGCCGCGGTGATACCATCCCGTTCCGAGGTCTCATTCGCGTAGTTATTGTCCACCTCGTGGTCATCCCAAGTCACAAACCAAGGACAGATCGCGTGCATCTTTTGCAGGAGCGGATCCAGTCGGTAAATGGCGTAGCGCTGACGGTAGTTCTCCAGCGATTCCGTCTCAGGCCCTTGCACCCGGCGGATCTTGCCGTTCGTGCCTTCGGCATACTCATAAATGTAGTCGCCCAAGTGGAATACGAGATCCGGCGCATCCTCGATCATTTGCTCGTAAGCCGTGAAATACCCCTGCTCGTAATTCTGGCAGGAGGTCACCGCCATCACCAATTTATCAGGATTGGCAGCGGGCAGCGGAAGCGTCCGCGTGCGACCCACCGCGCTCGCATGCCCACCACAATGAAAGCGATAGTAGAACCACCGATCCGCTTCGAGCCCCTCTGGAGTCACATGCACCGAATGGCCCAGCTGAGGCGTCGCAATCGTCGTTCCATGCCGAACTCCCTTCGTGAAACCCTCATCTTCCGCGACCTCCCAGTCGAGCTCGATCGCGTGGTGCGGCATTCCCCCATTGGGAACCAAGGGCTCAGGAGCCAGTCGCGTCCAGAGGACGACACTTTCATGATCCGGATCACCAGAAGCCACCCCGAGAGAAAAGGGATTACGCTGAAACTTGGGCGCCTTCTTCCCTATCTCCCCCCGTCCAAGATGAGGAACAGCAGCAATCGAGGCCGCGTAGGCCAGAAAAAGTCTCCGTGAGGTCATGTCCAACAACCTACCCACCCTCACTTCACCCCACCAGCATCAACTCCCTTCCTCAACACGCATCATCCGTCTCGTCATGCCTCAAACGATAGTATATCGCATCGCGCGTCTCCATGCTTGATCGCCCAGATTAGAAAGCCGAAAACCTTTTCTTCAATGCGCCTGAAAATCTGCTAGCTTCCCCCGATTCTTATGAACCGCATTACCCTTCCAGCCCTCATCCTCACTCTCGCGGCCTCCCTCGCCCCCGCGGAAGATTGGCCGCAATGGCGTGGCCCGAATCGCGATGGCCGTTCCACAGAAACCGGCATCAACACCGACTGGGAGAAGAACCCACCCAAGCTCCTCTGGCGCAGTGAAGGATGCGGCCGCGGCTTCTCCTCGGTCTCCATCGCCGATGACACCCTCTACACCAGCGGAAACTTCGAAAGCGGCCAAGGCGTCAGCGCCTTTTCCACCAAAACCGGCAAGCTCCTCTGGCAAACCGCCGTCACCGACAAGATCCCCAAGCACGGCTACGGCGGCGCTCGCTCCGTCCCCACCATCGATGGCGACAAGCTCTACCTCACCACTTCCAACGGCCTCATCGCCTGCCTCTCCACCAAAGGAAAAGTTCTTTGGACAAAAGACTTCAAGAAAGAGTGGGACGGCAAAATGATGTCCGGCTGGGGCTTCTCCGAGTCTCCCCTCATCGATGGCGACCGCGTCGTCTGCACCCCGGGCGGAAATGATGCCTTCATCGTCTCGCTCGACAAACGCACCGGAGCCACCAAGTGGAAAACGAAACTCGGCGATGTCGGCAAAAAAGGAAAAGACGGCGCCGGCTACGGTTCCCTCGTCATCTCCAATGCCGGCGGCGTAAAACAATACGTGCAAATGGCCGGCCGCGGACTCATCAGCGTCCGCGCCAAGGATGGCCGCTTCCTGTGGAACTACGATAAAGTCGCCAACACCACCGCGAACATCCCCACGCCCATCGCGATGGGCGACTACATCTTCGGCTCCACCGGATACGGCACCGGATCCGCCCTCCTCAAAATCACCGCCAAAGGCAGCGGCGCAACCGCCGAGGAAGTCTATTTCCTAAAACCGAAAACCTTACAAAACCACCACGGCGGCATGATCCTCATTGATGGCCACATCTACTGCGGCCACAAGCACAACGGCGGAGACCCCATCTGCCTCGAAGTCGAAACCGGCGAAGTCAAATGGGGGCCCGAAAAAGGCGTCGGCCACGGCTCCGCCTGCGTCACCTACGTCGATGGCCACCTCATCTACCGCTACCAAAGCGGCCACGTCGCCCTCGTCAAAGCCACCCCCGATGGCTACGAACTCAAAGGCTCCTTCATGCCCGTCCATCAAGAAGCGGAATCCTGGTCCCACCCCGTCGTCCTCGACGGCAAACTCTACCTCCGCGAACAAGACCACCTCATGTGCTACGAGCTCTAGAGCAGCCAAAAAAACCGGGCCACCGGCCGAACGGCACTGTGTTGAGCGCATTTTCTCTCTCTGCCCGCTGTCGTTCGGATGGAGGAAAACTACAAGGTTTCCTATCGGCACCTGAGGAGGTATCGTGGCATTTGAACTGCTCTTCTTATCCCACACTCATGCCACACCGCCTCAAGGACACCATCGGATTTACCAAAAACGGCCCCGCCATTGCCTCAGCCGACGAAGAAGAACGCCTCCGGGAGTTCGTCAACCTGAAGCTCGCAGCAAGAGGCCACGATATCGTGGGCTCGGAAGAGGACTACCCCTTCCTCGATCTCGGACGCTCTCTCATCGCCTCCTTCCAGGAAAAAACCCGCCTCCTTTCCGACTACCTTTGCCCGGTAGACCAAGCAATTCACGACTACCTCGCCAAAACCCTTGGCGATACCGAATCTCCCGCACTCGTCCCTGCCGGAGCCCTCGTTCTGGAGCGTCATGGGATTGGCCGCATGCTCTCGCTCCCTCCCGACCAGGATGTTTTTAAATCATCCATCTTGAGTTCCTATCGCGTCAATCAAGGCGTCTGTCACAATCCCGCTTCCGACCGCCGCACCACCAAGGGCGTCTTCCACGTCGCCGAAGGCGGCCTTCCGGTTCCCGCCGACAAGAAAGAAGTCCCCCTGCAA
>ENA-OSJC01002290-OSJC01002290.1-marine-metagenome-genome-assembly--contig:-NODE-2290-length-14628-cov-6.583396_pt1 | contig 14628 bp, 13 predicted proteins | sample MGYA00237885_ERZ534234 | MGnify/ENA primary metagenome ERZ534234 (study PRJEB26413, sample SAMN06343907) | marine metagenome | isolation source: coastal waters | place: Atlantic Ocean: West Antarctic... | reverse complement strand
TAGGCCAAGAGTTGCAAAGGATGTAAAAGCGTCCTTGTGATACTCAAGACCTGCTGTAACACCACCAGCAACTTGGGTCAGAGTACGTGCATCCCATGAGTAATACTTGCTCTCAGAGTAGGCACCAATCTTCTCGTTGCTCAGGCTGGCGTTCACACCACCTATGAAGTTCAGTGTCTCATTTATGGCTTGGCTGTATTGTGCGTCTACACCCACAAGGACTTCCGTGCCTGAGTAAGACGCTGTGACACTCTCAGAGCCAGTGGCCTTTTGGTTGTTCATGACCTTACGCTTACCGTCATAAGAGTTGCGACCCACAAAGCCGTAGGCATCCACGCCCCAGCCACTAGAGGGCGCTAGGTCACGCAGGATTGCACCAACATTATAGGACTTAGCTGTAATCTCTTGATCTTTGGTTGAGCCAATATCCAGCTTGGTATTAGACGTGTTAAACACCAAGTCCACATTAAGAGTGTCATTGACTGCCACGGGTGTACCGATGGTCAGGCCACGGTTACTGCTATCAAAGGATGATTGAGTTGCGCTTACAGCTCGCTTTGATGAGCCACCGTAGATTTTGGCCCAAGCATTGCTCTGAGGCGTCTGTACAAAGGACATAACCTCTACAGGGGCAGCAGTGTTATTCCCAAGAGACAATGAGCCAATCATTGAGGAGTTCATGCCAAACTGTAGTTCATATTGAGCTTCTGTGTTGCCATTGCCAACTGCTGTGACAAGGTTACAGGTATCATTACCCGCTCCAGTAATTGTTGTGTCACAGACCGATGCGTCTGCTCCTTCCAGAATGGATACACCTTGAGTACGTCCATCTAGATCACTGAATGTCCACCGACCAGCACTATCACTGCTTGTTACCTCGCCCTTGCCTGACACTGAGTAGGCGTAGGATGTGGATGCGCCAAGATTGAAGATTAGCTTGGAGTTGGTCGCATCAAAATTGGTACCCGAAGCATCTCTTGCTAGAATATCGCCGATAATTATAGCACCCTCATCTAGTGTGAAGCTGTTGCCAGAGCCTTTTCTATTATTCAAAGCGGCTGACTTTGCGCCTGTCGCTTTTACAGTGCCAGAGATGGTGATCTTGTTGTCGTCGCCATAGTTCCGAATGCCGCTTGCGCCAGTACCCCCTGTCTCAATGCTGCCAGAGACGGTGGTCTCGTTGAAGGCACCATTGTTATAAATGCCGGTTGCGTTAGTGCCCTCTGTCTCAATGCTGCCAGAGAGGGTGGTCTCGTTGTCGTCGCCATAGTTCCGAATGCCGCTTGCTTCAGTAGCCCCTGTCTCAATGCTGCCAGAGACGGTGGTCTCGTTGAAGGCACCATTGTTATAAATGCCGGTTGCGTTACCACCCCCTGTCGTAATGCTGCCAGAAATGGTGGTCGTGTTGGAGGCACCAACGTTTACAATGCCGTGTGCACTGGTACCCAATGTCGTAATGCTGCCAGAGATGGTGGCCGTGTTGGAGGCACCAACGTTTACAATGCCGTGTGCGTAATCATCATTGCCGGGCGTAATTCTGCCAGAGACGGTGGTCGTGTTGAAGGCACCAACGTTATAAATGCCGTATCCTCTGACACCCTCTGCCGTAATGCTGCCAGTCCCCGTAACTGTTACAGTGTTGCCTTGTGCTTCTGTATTATTGTTAGTGGTTTTGATACCTACGTTGGTTCCCGTGGTTGTCAAAGCAATCCCAAGGCTAACCGTATCAGAGCCATTGATTGCGGTGTCAGCGATAGCAGCAGCTGTACCACCGTTTGTCGTCCCAGTACCGTTTGTCGAGTTATTACTTCCTGTAATCACAAAGTCCTCAGCCATAACAGGTGCCGCTAAGGCGAGGGAGATTAAAGCAGATGTCCCCAGTAGAAAGACTTTACAGTGCTGAGAGTTCGCTGAGATGGCGTATGACATGGTTGTTCCTTAATTGAGGTGAAAAAACATATCATCACTTTTACTTTAATATACCACTATGATACTAATTGTGCACACGTGCAAGCGTGTAATGGCTAAATTCATCTAAAAATAGTGGATCTCAGTTTGACACATTTCTTATGAAACAATTAATCACTCTTATATCCGCACTCTTTTTTCTCACTGTAGGGGTCTCTCAAGTATGGGCACTTCCTTCATGTCCAACTTTTGGTTAAGCTAACATAATGATAATGACTGTTAATCAAGTTGATAGCCTTACAGACGAAGATGTTGAAAAGCTATTCAGCTCACAGGTCTATTTCTCAGACGAGGGGTACGGGAGTTACACACATTTTCGTATGTTGAAAGACAAGAGTGTTTCTTCGGAAATAATAATAGCTCTCACTATTAGATCACAGTCTATTGTCGGGTTCTTAGATAACGGAGAGCCTGTCCATATGTCTAAGCTATTTTCAGAACATGATAGCGAAGAGCAAGACGAAGATGACTTTGATGTTATAATAAACAAGATGATTAATAATGAGCCGTAACACTAGATATTTCCATCATGCTCAACTTTTGGTTAGGCTACAGCTCAAATAGAACAGATGAAAACGACTAAGGTCTTATTTGAAGATTTGAATTAGGTTTGAGTGGTCTAGAAAAAGTCATCAGATCACTATAAAAAAATTGCTGTTACTGAGTAAAAGTCAACGACAATACAGTGGCTAGAATTAGTGCAATACGGTTTATAGTAGTATCCTAAAATCACTTCATATAATTATAAAAAACGTTTGCTGTAAAGTATGAGTGGCTTTATCCAAGGTATCCTTTACCCCAGTGCCTTCAGATTGATATGATCAACAGGCTTATGGAGATATTCATTAAAGCGGCTAGCGTCAATAAAGTACCACCAACACGTAGAGGCATACTGAATCGTAAAAACCCAAAGCAAATACCGTGCATAAGTCGACCAATCAATAACATCAATCCAGTTATGTGCAAACGCAGGTCTGACAAGTCACTGACTTCCGCTAGATACATCAGGATCAACACCATTGGGACATATTCAACAAAGTTTCCATGCGCCCGAACAGACCGCTCTAAGGCCATTTCACCATAGTTGTTGAACGCTAACCATCGAAGAGGCCGCACCCCTCTTAAGGCTATCACACGAGATGATAACACAACGAAAAAAATCCCCAATAGAGCTGCATAAATTACTGTCACCATTGTATTGATCCTTTAGTTTGGGACTTAAATCGTATACCCAATCAATCAGTGGTACAATCTAATTTTATCTTGGATATACAGGTAGAAACCAGCGCTAAAAATAATATAGTTATAAGTAGTTTTTTTATATTAATACCCACACCTTTTGTAGCCACTACTCATGCATTTTCTAGCCATAGCTATAGCACTTTTAATATTAGCAGGCTTCATTAGAGTTGCACGTGCATCTCTGTACTCACTTGCTCTTTTATCTCCATTAGCCGAAGCAATATTATACCACATATAAGCTATTACATTATCTTGGAGAAGGCTATTATCATTGGCGTGAATAGCTCCAAGATTACGTTGTGCAGAAGCATCGCCTTGTTCAGCTGATAGTCGCCACCATTTTACTGCTTCATTTGCGTCTTTAATAACGCCATAACCTTGGTAGTACATAACTCCAAGATTGTCTTGTGCTTGAGCATTGCCTTGTTCAGCTGACAGTCGGTACCACTTCACAGCTTTAGCGTAGTCTACAAGAACGTCTTTACCTCTCTCGTATATAATCCCAAGATTTAATTGTGCAGAAGCTTTGCCTTGTTCAGCTAAGGGTTTCCACTCCTGCAGGGCTGTAGCGTAATCTCCAGCGTTGTATGCAACAAAGCCTTTATTAAAATCCTGAGCACTTAATTGGGTAAAAACTAATGACAATACAGTGGCTATCGCTGATGTAATAAGCCTCATAGTAGTACCCTTTCTTTGCGCCCTTTGCGCCAAAGCTAGTATATCAAATTTAGATAATCAATATTCAAAGAGTTATTGCTCTATGGCGTTCACCTACACTCCTTATAATCAAAACTTTCAAGTAGGCTTAAGTAGCTTTATGTTGTTGCTCTAAGAGCCTTAAATCATAACGCCTGACAGTACCCATATGCATGGTGTTGGACATTATCTCTTCAAAAAAATTTCTGGATGTACGGAGACGCAGAACCCAATAGTCCATCCAGACAATATTCCAGTATGTTAGAGACAATTTCTTAGTGTTTTAGCCATGTTTATTATGAGTTGCGTGTATAACTTAGGTCCTGTCTTTAAATCAGCACCCAGTGGATCTATAACACTCGCATTAGCTTCACTACCTTCCATGACTGTCGCGACTAAGCCCCTTTTAAATTGTGGTTCAGCTAATACACACTGAATTCCCTCATCACGAATTCTTTTTTGAATTTTAGCGACACGTGCAGGACTTGGATCCGATGCATCACTCAAGGAAATCGCACCCGATGCATAAAAATCAAAATCATTTTCAAAATATTGATACGCATCGTGGAACACAACAAATTTACCACCTTGAACCGGCTTCAGTGTAGCGCTGACTTCAGTGATCATTTCCTCAATTTCCGTCTGCCCTGCAGCCGCATTCATAAAGTAAGTTGCTGCATTTTCAGGATCAGAAACAGATAATTTAGATGCAATAATATTCAACCATAATTTAGCATTTTCTGGTGATAACCATGAGTGGGGATCGTGACCACCATGATCATCGTGGTCGTCATGGTCTTTGTCGTCATCATGGTCGTCATGGTCTTTGTCGTCATCATGGTCGTCATGGTCTTTGTCGTCATCATGGTCGTCATGATCTTTTTCGTCATCATGGTCGTCATGATCTTTTTCGTCATTATGGTCAGAATGATCATGAGCTTCAAAAAGAACACTTTCACGGAAGTCATGTAAGATAACACCCTCTTGATCCATTAGCGTCGTTATAGATGCTTTGGAAGCTAGCGTTTTAAGTGCGCCATCCAACCATGGTGTCAATTCTTCACCCATCCAAAAAACTAAGTCAGCGTCTTGTAGCGCCTTAGCCTCAGATGGCCGAAGTCTATAACCATGAGGTGATGCACCTGATTGTACGACTAATTTCGGCGCACCAATACCATCCATTACCCTAGAAACGAGGGAATGAACTGGCGCAATATCTGCAGCCACATTCGGCACATCAGCCATGACGCTAGTACTCATTAAGGTCAAAATTGTTGATATTGTTATAAGTTTTCTGGACATTACTTTTCTAACGTTATATTATTACATTAATTGTTAGTAATGTAATATGTTATAACATTGCAATAGGAGATTTCCCCATGAATAAAAAAACTTCAACTTTAGTTGGATTTAAACATCATAATCATGGCGCTTGCCTAGAAAATGCAATTAATTCAGCTGAAGATTATTGCATTAAAAATAAGCTGAATCTAACGCCAATACGAAGAAAAGTTTTAGAATTGTTACTTCAAGAGCATCAAGCACTTGGTGCGTATGCAATACTTGCAATGCTGCGCGATCAAGGTTTTAGCAATCAACCACCAGTAGCATACCGTGCATTGGATTTTCTTGTAGAACACGGATTTGCCCATAAAATAGAAAAATTAAATGCATTTGTTGCCTGCTCACTCCCTGGTGCAAATCACTCTCCAGCGTTTTTGATATGTAAAAAATGTAACACAGTTGCTGAAACGCAATCCTATCCACATAATATTTCATTTAAAGAGACAGCTAACGCTACAGGCTTCCAGATTGAACATACGATTATAGAAGCCCAAGGTATCTGCCAATCATGTATAGAAGCAAACCAAATATGAATTTAATTTCAATTGAAAATCTATGCGTAAACTATGGTGCAAAAACTGTATTGCATGGCGTGGATCTTAAGGTTGATGCAGGAGAAATTATTACAATTGTGGGCCCTAATGGATCAGGAAAAACAAGCCTCCTTCGCGCAATCATTGGCGCTACACCCCTTAAAGAAGGAAAAGTGACCTTAAAGACTGGCCTTAAGATAGGGTATGTTCCCCAAAGATTGAATTTTGATTCTAGCCTACCAATGACCGTCGAACGGTTCATGAATTTATCAAACAACATTAGTAAAAAAGAATGCTTTAACGCCTTAGAAAAAGCAGGTGCCCCTGATATTTTCAGAAACCAAATATCTCAGCTCTCAGGTGGTCAATTCCAACGCGTTCTTTTGGCACGTGCAATAATGAATAAACCAGATATTTTATTGCTAGATGAAGCAACACAGGGACTTGATCAACCAGGATCTGCATTATTTTACAAACAAATAGAAGAGGTTAGAAGAGATACAAACTGTGCTGTATTAATGATTAGTCATGATCTTCATGTAGTTATGAGTGCTTCAGATCGAGTAATTTGCCTAAACGGACATGTTTGCTGCTCTGGGACACCTGCTAATGTTGCCTCTGATCCAGAATATAAGGCAATGTTTGGGGCAGAAACAGAAGGAACATTGGCATTATATCAACACCACCACGACCACGACCATGATTATGACCACGATCACACCGATAAAAAGGTAAAGCATAGTGCTTGATGATTTCATGACAAGAGCGGTGTTGGCTGGCATTGGTGTTGCATTAGCGGCAGCTCCGCTTGGTTGCTTTGTGGTTTGGCGCAGAATGGCCTATTTTGGTGAGGCAACTGCCCATGCGGCAATTTTAGGTGTAGCGATATCACTTATGTTACAAATTTCAGTTTTTGCTGGTGCATTAATGGTTGCACTTCTCATGGCTTGGATTGTGACACTTCTTTCTGGAAAAAATTACGCCATGGATACACTGCTTGGTGTTTTAGCTCACTCATCACTAGCATTTGGACTTGTATTTGTGTCATTTCTTTCAGGTATTAGAATCGATCTGATGGCATATTTATTTGGTGACATATTAGCAGTCTCACAAAATGATCTTGCCATAATTTGGATTGGAGTAATACTAGTTCTCTTACTGATGTATTGGAGATGGTCTCCACTTTTAATAAGTACATTAAATGAAGAAATGGCATATGCTAATGGTCTCAAACCCAAGCGTGATAAAATGATACTTACTCTTTCATTAGCTATAACTGTTGCCGTTGCCATAAAAGTTGTTGGAGTTTTATTAATAGTTGCAATGTTGATTATTCCAGCCGCAACTGCAAGAATTTTTGCGCGTACTCCAGAAGCAATGGCAATAATTGCAGCAATTATAGGAAGCCTATCTGCATTTTGTGGACTCGAGGCAGCTTATGTTTTTGACACACCAGCTGGTCCAACTATAGTATGCACTGCTGCAGTTTCGTTCATTATTTTCAATTTAATGGGCTATATATATAAAAAAATAAATTCAATTTAGTTCTTGGCAACGAAATCAATCAGAGCAGACATTCCATTGTGACCTTGGCCCTCCTCGATAACGATGCGGTACTCATTGCTTATGATTATTTTCATTCCTGAATAAATCTCATTGAGCAGTTCTGTAGTATACATATGATCAGTATTTGGTGGACCTCCTGTTTTCAGAGCGACCTGTTCAGGCGTATATCCATGTACAAGTAAAGTGCCCCCAAACTTTGTCGCTTTTCTCAAGCTATTTAGTACTGAACGCTGTTTTTCAGGCGGAACAAATTGGATAAAGATGGCGATAACATTGTCATACTGATTATTAGACCAGTTAGTCTCATATATATCTTGAACTAAATAATTTACTTTCTGACCCTGCATTTCTGCCAGTTTTCGTGCTTTTCTTAAGCCAACTTCGGAGTAATCAGTCGCAGTAACCTGAAAACCTTTGCTTGCTAGGTATACAGAGTTACGTCCCTCACCATCAGCTACTACAAGAGTTTTTCCATTGGGCAGAAGGTGCTCTTCAAGTTTCACTAATGCTTGAGCGGGTTCTGTACCAAATAGATATTCATCTGATAAAAAACGTTTATCCCAAGAGTTCATTTATGCAGCCTCAACTTTTAATACCCCTGATTCATGCTGGCATTCGATAAATCTTTAGTTTCATCTTATCCAGATGAAAATGCAGAGTGGAACTTTTGCCCCTGCGTATAGTAAAATTGCAAATGAAACAAATGTTCCTGTAATTTAAAAACACTATGTAAAATTAGATATCGGAAATAAGATTTCTCCTGATTAGTAAAGTTATAAATGTTGAATTAGGGTAAAATTCTATTAGCTCTGCTGACTAATACGAAGTGATTAAATAGCGCGGGCTGCCATGGCTCCTTCTGCAATTGCGATATGAACCTGACGTGGAGCGACACAATCGCCAATAATATTATGTGGCAAGCCACGAGCCTCAACTGCAGACCGCAACGTGTCCTCCACGAGGCCACCACGCCAGTCCACTACAATATCGACATCTTGAATATCCAATGCTTCACCTGTGTGAACTGAGCGGAGCGTTAGAGTGTTCCCGACAATGGCATGAATTTCCTGTGATGGGTGCATCACAACTTTTCCCGTAAGAAAACGTTTGTAGATAGGTGCACGTACCGTTGGGGTGACCAATTCGCCTATGGCATATTCAGCAGTGACTAATGTGATGCGGTTCTGGTCCAGCAAGGCGTCGGCAGCTGACAAGGCGGCGCGGCCTCCACCTTCATCATTGATCAGGATGTGCTTTCCGGTAGGACTATCGGCAATGGCCTGCCATGGGTCAATGACAGGAATTGCATCAGAGCCAGTCGCAATCAACAGGGGTTTTTTGGGGATTGCACCCGTTGCCAAGATTAATACGTTTGTGTCCAGCACGGCAACATCTTTTGGTGTAAGGCGTTGGCCCGTACGAACATGAACTTGGAGCTGGGTTAACTGGATTTTGTACCAGTTTAGTGTCTTGCGAAATTCTTTGGTCATTGGGGCCTTAGACCAAATTGCCAACTGGCCACCAATATCGCTAGATGCCTCAAAAAGAGTTACTCTATGACCACGTTCAGCCGCGACGCGTGCGGCTTCCAGCCCTGCAGGGCCACCACCGATAACGGTAACGTTCTTTGGTGCATCAGTTGGCGATAGATCGCCCCAAGATGCATCACGTCCAGTCATGGGGTTGTGAATGCAACGGATTGATTTTGAAGCCATTCCTTGCGCGATACAAAGATTGGCGCCAACGCAAGGTCGGATGTCTTGTGGGCGCCCTTCGATCAGTTTGCGTACAAGGCCAGGGTCAGATATTTGCGCCCGAGTCATACCAACCATGTCAGCGTCACCTCGTTCGATGATGGCGTTGGCCATTGCTGGATCGGTAATACGTCCTGCGGTAAAAACGGGCACTGCAACTTGGGATTTAATGCCGGCGGCTAGTGGCACGAAAAGACCATGAGGTGCGGGGGTAGGTGGCCAGTGATCCATGCGTCCCGCACGTTCGTAATTTGTGCCAACGATGATGTTGAGATAATCGACTAATCCAGTCTGAGCTAGCAGTTTGGCAATTTCCTGCAGGGCAGATTGTGTCAGCCCACCTGCAACCTTTTCATCGCCAGGAAGACGCACACCTAGAATGCGGTCACGCCCGACACCAGCACGTACAGCATCTATGATTCGGAGTAGGAACCGCATACGATTTTCTAATGAGCCGCCATAATCGTCAGTGCGTGTATTTGAATAGGGTGATAGGAACGCAGCTGGCAGATAGCCAAAGGCAGAAAGCAACTCAACTCCGTCAAGGTTACCTTTGCGTACTCGAATTGCAGCAGTTCCATGTGCGTCAACGATCTCGTCAATTTCAGAAATGGTCATCTGTTTCGGCGTCTCACGTGAAATGCGGGACATGATTGGAGACGGAGCAATAAGTGGGCGACCTGCACCAGTGTCTACCACATTGGCTCCTGCATGACCGAGTTGAACCAGAAAGCGCCCGTCATGTCTGTGAATTGCATCAGCCAGCCGTTGATAACCATCTATGCAACTATCATTGCTGGCATTCAATCCACGTCCTGCGCCAACCGAGCCAGAACGATGAACAGCAGTAGAGCCAGTGATTTGAAGCGCAGCACCGCCCCGTGCCTTGGCACGCTGATAGGCTATGTAGTCCTCATTGACGTGACCGCCAGCCTCAAGTCCAGGGACATGGGCTGTGACCAGAATCCGATTGCGAAGTGTGAAGGGGCCAATATCGATTGGCGAGAGAAGATGCCTATATTGTTCGGTCATCGCGGCCCCTTGTTAGTTGCAGTTAACATTCCATTGCGACACAACAATGAAAAAAGAATTGCTTTAATTAATCTCAATTATTTAGATCTATTTTTTATCTTGGCTTTGGTAACTGATTCGAATCAAGCATTATTTTCTCTGGCTTCTTGGAAGAATCGTTGGAGGTTGCTTTGTCTGACAAGGTCCAGACATGCCTTACCTTTCAGCCCAATGCGACCATTTCCACCATTTCACTTTAGCCCAAATTCCCATGAATAGAATCGGTTGGGTCGGCATGGATAAGTCTTTGGGGATGAAACGCCTGCTTGATCGCTTAACTAAAACCCAAGTTACACTGGAGTAGCCTATACAGATTCCCGCCGAGGGCGATTTGGCGGTCTACATCCGAGTAAGTCTGCAAGATGGGCATGTTGCTTGGTCTAGCCGTATCTGTGTTAACCAACGACAGCCCAATCACCCGTAGCGCCGAGACTGGTTAGTATATTAAAGAACGCCTTACTGCCTCTAATTAAAGCATCATGTTCAAGTTTAATAAGATCTTCGGAATCAAATTCAGATTGGTTAAGAATAACTACGGACGGATCAAAGGGAGGTGTAGAATAGGCAAATGACCCTTCACCCAGGATCACATCTGATAGTGGCTCTCGGCCAGTGCAGATAGTTGCAGTATAGGCCCAGACATTTTCAAACGTTATCCGGCGCAGACCCTGATCAAGCAGACGGCGTGTTAGGCTTTCCAATGGCAGGAAACCGTCACCTATTGGGACCCCAGCCACTGTCAATTGACTGGCGTGTTCAGCAGAAATCATGACATGATCTTTAAAATGAACTGAGTGGACATGTGGCAAAACGGCAGTAAGTGCTAACTCAGGATCCTCCAGGACCATCTGTGAATTGCCATAATCATAAAGAATTTTTAAACTCTGATGATCCACCTTTTCAATAACTTGCACAAGTTCAGGGCCCGTAAAGTCTTCATGGTTTTCTAGAACTATAACTATGCCAAGGTCGTTAGCTTCATCCACCACCTCTGCAAGATCGGAGGCTGTAGCCTCTATCATTCCGGCAATATCTCCAAAATGGCGCGTATAGGTGCGAAGCGATGATGCGCCCATACGATGGGCAACTTTTAGCATCTCAGACATGTGTGCGGGAGCCGTGTCTGAGGTATCCACCTCAAGGCTCATCTTATGCGATACCAAATGCGCACTCAGGCAATCCATTCGATCTGTATCTTTTCCCCCGAGGTGGCGATAATTTGCATCGTTTAGCGACAGGCTGAGCCCCTGAAATCCGAGTGATCTCGCTAACTTGGCAAATTCAATCGCATCAAAGCCTGGTTTGTGGGCAAAGTGCTGCCGGAGGCTAAAGCTGTGTATGGTTGGTTCAATAATCATTTGATGTTTCCATATATCTGAGTTCAGCATTTAATGCGTGATTATACATAGCGCAGACATCGGCATCGTTTAAAATTTCAGCACGCCATGCACAATAGCCAGAAAATCGCCATGCAAACGCGGCGCGTAACTGCGTATATCTTTGAGCTAAGTCGGGTCGCTGCAACGCATCCCAAAAATTTCTAATTTGCAGTGCGGTTAATGGAGGGCGTTCACCAAGGATTTGAAAAGCGGGAGATAGAAAACTATAAATATCCTCACAGATGTCGCCAACTGCGGGACATTGCCAGTCAATCAGACGCAAACCCACACCTGCACCCACAAGGTTCACACCTACATCAGTATGTATCAGCGATAACTTTTTAGCCCTAGAGACATCTGTGAGATTTGGCCGAGACGCTTCTGGTATACGCTTACATCGCGCAAAAAATGCATCACCCTCTGCAAGAATGTCCTCACACGTTAGGACCACATGGCGAAAGCCAGTTGGGTCAGCGGCCTCTTTGCGCAAAAGGAGATCAGCAACACCCACCACATCATCATCCCACATCTCACCCTCAACATAGTCATAAACTAGAAGTTTAACTTCGGGCCAAAATCCAATCAGATCAGGTGCCACCTTAAGGCCTGCAAGTCTGCGCAGCGCGGCTGCCTCATCTTCAGGCGAATTAGGAAACAAGGTGCCAGTGGCAGCTGCTGAAAATTCCTTGGCAACAAGACTGTGGTCGCAAGTGGACACACGCCAAACTGAATTATGCAACCCACCCCTAAATTTGTGAAGCTGTGCACTGGAACCAACCAATCCAATCTTTAAAAGGAAACTGCGTAGCTCTGCCTCAGTCATATGTGGAATTCCTTATTTAACCAGATTTGGAGCCCTTCAAAGATGGTATTGTAGGCATTAGAAATATGTTTGAGAAACGCCAAGCTAAAAACGCCATGCTTGTATTTACTTAAATCAATATTGCTATGCAGTTTGTCAGCGGCAAAAAACAGCTTGGCTTCAAACCCTAAATTAGATGTTTGTGCAGTATTGTTTAGATTTGCTGCCATCTTTCAGGGTTCCTAATATTAGTTTCAATTAAATATAATATGTAAAAAAAATACAAAGTGCCAGTTATTACCTTTAGATTTATTTTTAATAAATTGTATATTTTTCAAACATTGCACCATCAATTTTTTGTAGGTCTTTTAAATATTATCAGTGCCATGCGCTTTAGCTAATATTTCTGCATCCAATGCCAACTGAGTGCAGGTAACACAATAGGCTGTATTTGCCGCTATACCCGTTGCGTAGTTCGTGTACCTTTGTCTGGCAGCACCCTTCAGATAGGTGGAGCTATGCGCTCAGTGACTAATTGTTTAGCAGTGACTCTTTCTCGATGTATCATATAGAGCCCTGCGCTAATAATGATCATAATTCCAATGAGGCTGAGCGTATTTGGGAAATCATTAAAAACTAAATATCCAAAAAAGGTGGCCACTGGTAACTCAAAATACTGCAGTGGTGCTAGTGTGGCTGAAGGTGCCAAAGACAATGCGTAGGTTATCATCATGTGGCTTAGTGTGGCAAAGAAACCAACCCCTAGGAGCCAGAGTAACGCAATCTCTGTAGGCCAAACGGGATCAAACAGTTCTGAGCCAGAGCCGTCGGCTAGTATTAGAATTGGGGTACAAAACAAGCTGGCAATTAGACCAGTATGGAATTGTAGGGTAACCGGATGGATCTTTCGTGATAACCCACGCGTCACCAGAATGTAGAGAGCGAATGCGATGGCTGTACCTAGTGGAAAGAGCGCCACCGCACCAAAGGCTGTGAAGCTGGGTTGTATGACGAATAAGACACCCACAAACCCCACTAGAGCGGCCCCAACACGGCGTGGGCCTACATCTTCGCCAAGGTAAAATTTGCCCACCAACAACACAATGAATGGAGCGACGAAGACAATCGCGAGCGCATCTGCAAGTGGCATAACTCGGATCGTGGCAATAAATAAAAAGGTTGCGAATAGTAAAAGTAAGGCCCGTGATACCAGCGCTATCCATTGCTCACGCTCTACGTGTAAAGATAACCCCATGACCCAGATAAATGGTGCCATCAGCGCGCATTGAACGATGAAGCGCGCCGCCGTAATTTGCCCAATGGGTACGGTTGACGATGCGAGCTTTGCCGCGACATCGAGTAAGGGTGCGGTCAAGCAAAATCCGAGCATGAGCGTAACGCCAGTAAGCACGCTGTCTGAGGATGATATGGAAGATGTAACTTTTGCCATGTTCGCATATAAGTATGTCTACAAGTGTCTGTCCAGACGTTCTATCTGACAAATTTTGTATGACACTCCACTTTCAGCGGTTACTTAGCTTAATCCACCCAAACCAAGAGCGCAGGACGATGGATTGGGGTTTTGTATCATATGCACTGCGCCTCAGACAAAGGCTCTTTAATGTTAGCGCGGTGGATTCATTTGGGTGGAGTTTTGTTTGGGTAAGAAAATCAGTGGCAACCATTGGGGTAGTGTATGGGAAAGGATATTGTCTTGAGGCTATATGAGAGGTTATATAAAACTTATTGTAAGTTTCACAACTTTATGAAGTAATTATGCAAAGCTTAAAATGAGGTAAGCCATCATGATCAATAAAGTTAATCATCTAGCTTTCAGTCATTGTTTTGATAAGTTAAATTCACCATAAAAGGTATTTTGAGATGCAAAGCTTTAATGTAACTGATCCAAAAAAAGTGGGCGTCGAAGGAAAGCTACTATCAAAAGCGATAAACTTTGCGATTAAGAATGAGTCTACGATGAAACGTGATATAGGCGCTGCTTTGAACCAGGGACATTTCGAAGAGCCGTGGCCTATTGGAAAAACGATAGGGCCAGTGAAGACTAGAAAGTCTGGTTCAGGAGTAATTTTTCGTAGAGGTCAACTCATTAAAACTTGGGGCGATGTTGACTATGTTGATATGACTTTCAGTATCAGCAAAAGCTATCTTTCGTTGTGCATGGGAATTGCAGTCAAGGACGGTATTATTCCTGATATAAATGCACCTGTAAAAAATATCGTAAAAGATGGTGGTTTTGACACTGAACAAAACAA
>ENA-OSJC01002287-OSJC01002287.1-marine-metagenome-genome-assembly--contig:-NODE-2287-length-14643-cov-8.158726_pt1 | contig 14643 bp, 9 predicted proteins | sample MGYA00237885_ERZ534234 | MGnify/ENA primary metagenome ERZ534234 (study PRJEB26413, sample SAMN06343907) | marine metagenome | isolation source: coastal waters | place: Atlantic Ocean: West Antarctic... | reverse complement strand
CGTAAAAAGGTATGCTCCAGATGGGACTCTGCGTTCAACAGGTCAGCGGCCACAAGGTGTGCTAGATGAAGAAATAAACAATCCCAAAAGCCGAGTGCCTTCGTGGTTCTCGGCTGCAAGCGGTGTTGGTGGACAGCCTGATGCTGCAACCCCTGCTCTCACTCAAGGTGGCGCTGCACCAACAACACACACTATGCCTGATGGCACTGTCATGGAAGGTGCAACCCATGAAGCGTATGAGCAAGCCAATTCTCCACCCAAGCCAGCTTTAGATTTCGAAGACGAATACGGCAGCCTTGGGGCAGAGTTTGATGATCCTTTAGTTCCTGGACAAGTAGGCTATATTGCCCCAGTTGAGGATAAGTCTGTATCGTCGGGTGCGCTGTCACAGAGACTGCAAACGCTAGGGCAGATGGATGCTGTTATTCAACCAGACAACACTTCTAGAAAGCGTGACAAAGGTATGTCAGGTGAAAACTTGATGCGTATCGGTGGCGCAATCATGGGTGGTTCTAGGCAAGGCAATATGGCAGCCATGAGCGCAGGGTTAACCAAATATGGAGAACTCAAAGACTATGACCGTGAGCAAGAGCGGTTAGGTCTAGAGCGCGATGCCGATTTGGCAGAGGCAGGAAGAAAACAAAAAGCTGATCAAGCAGAATTAGATGCAGAACGCTTTGGTTCTCCTGCTGAAATCTATGCAGCCCAAGAACTCACAGGAAAAATCACTAGTCTAAGAGCAGACTTGGCTAACCCTGACTTCAATGCGGTAGGTGCGACCAAGAATTTCCTATTTAACAGAATAGGGGGAATGGCAGGCACTGACGAGGCTTCAATACGCCTGCGACTTCAAGAGTTAGTAGTGGACAAAACTTTGTCTAACACAGCGTTTACGAAAGGTGCAATTTCTGACAAAGAAATGGCTTTATTCCGTTCTGATATCCCTCAGTTCACAGATTCTGAGGAAATTTGGGAAAAGTGGCTCAAGGACTATGAGGCGGCTACGCGCATGATGGAACACAACCTCCGTACAGGCTATGCCCCATACAAAGAGCAAAACGCTCGTAGTGGTGGTAGTGGTGAGGTTGACGATCTACTTAGTAAATACGAGTAACACAGCGGAGTCTATATATGTCTCAAGATTTACAGCGCATTGAAATGGCATTACGAGCCGCAGATAAAGCAGGCAATACAGAAGACGCTAGAAGACTTGCACAGGCATACCGCAACGCACAGCAATCTGTACCACAACAATCTGCTCCACAACAGCCGCAAGGCAAAGACAATGCCTTTGAGTACTCTGTAGACCAAGCACAGCGTATGGGCGGTAAAGGTCTGGAGGCCATTGGTCGAGCCACCGATATACAAGAGGTGGCAGACTATGGTACTGGAGTTGTCGAGCAGCAAGACAAAGACATAGCCAAAGGTGGATACACCCCCAAATACAACAAATCCCTCAGAGATACCTTCAATGAAGATGGTGTTGAGTCGGCAGTAGGTTGGCTAGGTGAGAAAACAGCAGAAAACTCTGTGTCTGGTGGTGTTGCTTTAGGCGGTGGACTAGTTAGTGCCGCAGTAGCAACAGTGTCAGCCCCTGCGGCCGCTGTAATAGGGTTAGGAACAGTAGTCGCTAGTGGCGCTATGGGCGCAGGCGAGGCCGCTTTTGAGCAAGAAGAGAAAGTAGGTGACTATGATGCCGCACTGGCTACAGGCCAAGGTATTTTAATCGGCATACTAGATAAGTTCGGTGCAAGTAAGGTAATCCCTGCATCCAAGTTATTGAAGATGACCCCTAAAGAAATAGCGAAGACCTTAGAAAAGAAAGGCTTTGCTAATGCCGCTAAAGAGGTACTTCAGAGAACCGCAGTAGAGGGAGTAACAGAAGTTGCTCAAGAAGGTGTCTCTATGGCAGGCGCGGCATCTCGCGGTGGTGAGTACACCCAAAAGGAAGTAGAAGACAGATCAATTGATGCCTTTGCACTAGGCTCTACTAATGCAGGCGTAGTACAAACAGTAACAGGTGGCGCAAGTCTTGTCCGTGGCACTCCTGCTAATCTCAGTGACAGGTCAGCACAAGCTACATTTGCACAACGCCTTGATGCTTTGGCTAGAGAAGGTAATGCTGACGGCAAAGAGTTTAATCTAAAGGATTTAGACACAACTTCAGTTACTGGTGTCAGAGCCTTGATGGACTTAGCCCACGCTAATATATCCGCAGACATCACTAATCTAGAGAGTGACCTAAGTGCTTACCTTAATGTAAACGATAAGTCTCTTACGTCACAGCAAAAGGCAGAAAGAGTAAGAGTTAAAAAGCTGCTCCAACAAGCAAGAAATAAAACTAAGTCTGTATTAGGCAATAGTGATTTTGATCTACTTAAGTCTATGGTCGGTGGTACTGCCGATGGTAAAAGGTTAATTAACGCAGTCCAAGAAAGTCAAGAGCAGACCAAAGTTTGGAATGCAGGCATGAAAGGTGGTGTGTCTAAGTTCACCGATAACGTCAATCCTTTACCTCAAAGTAATAATTACAGCGGCCAAGCCGCTTTAACTAATGCTATCCGTGGAGTTAGTGCCGCAGGGGTTGCAGGAGCAACCGCAGGCGCGTCAATACCTTACCAAGTAGGCGCGGTCGTAGGCGGTAGGTTAATTGACGGTGTTACAGGTAGGCGCTCTAAAGTACAGCGTTACATCAAACAAAATAAAGCGAAGCCAGGATTAAGCGCAGTTTATGGTCTAGGCGAGAGAGATAAAAACTTAGCAAAAGCCAAAGCCGCTAATGAAAAAGCCAAAGCAAAATCTGAAGAAGAAACTCAAGCTAGACGAGCCAAGAGGTTCTTCTTATATACCGAAGGTGCGCCCCCAGTAGACAATAGTCCAGAAGATATCTACCAAAGATTCACTGGTATGGATAGAGCAGGACTTGAAGCAACAATAGCTGAAGCATTGCAAAATCCTCAACTTGATCCTTCAGTCCGTAAAGACTTAGAGACGCTAGTAGAAAGCATGAAGTATGGCGAGAAGGTATCTGGATTCGCTGTGAACTACATTAACCTCTTAGCAAACAACAATCCTGAAGTAGCCAAGCGCAGAGTCAGACCCATAGAAGACCCACGCGGCCTAGCCACAGCTATTGCTGTAGGTGGTGCTTCTGGTCGGCCTATGACTCCTAAAGAGCAAGGCAAACTAGATAACAACGCCATCGTAAATCAGCTTAAAGAAGATTTAGAGGCTGATGGGTCTTTGAACACTAGAGAGCGCGAACAAATTAGTAAGGCACTAGACAAGATGCTCTACGACTTAGGTAAGAACCCTGTAGACGCTATGGTTGCTATAGAGAAAGTCTTACAAGTTCAGCAGATACCTCAATCCGCTATTGCTAAGTATGTTACAGCTTATAAAGATAGAGTTATTCAGCAACAGGAAGCACGTAAGGGCGGTGGAGAGACAACTCCTCCTCCTGCGACTCCTCCTTCTGGTTCTCCAATCGTAGGCGTGGATGGCCAGCCGATACAGCCAGAGCCACAGCCTCCTGTAGTTCAACCAGAGCCTCAACCTCAACCAGAACCTCCTGTAGTTCAACCAGAGCCTCAATCAGAGCAACTACCGCCACCAATTAATGCTCCCACTGCGCCTGAAGTAAAGGCTCTGCTACCAACTGCCGAATCGATTATCAAAGTATTTGATATCGGTAACAAAGGTTCTGTGTGGGAGAACGGAATTTCTAATGTTGATGATTTTCTTGCGTTGGGTAAAGCACTTAACTTGTCTATCAATATATCTAGAAGCCAAGCCGCCTTTGATAGGTACAGGAAATCTGTTGGCTACTACGGTGTCAACGGTAAGACTCTTATGGGGTTTAACGCACAACCCCATGATGTTACCAAACGCGCTAAAATTGGAGTAAAGGATACAAAAGATCAGACTGATTTAGAGGTATTGATTTTTTTAGCCCATGAAATTTCCCATACTATTGAGGGGACGAGTAATGCCTATGGTTTTACTGAAAAACCCCAGTGGATGAAGAAACTTTCTGCACACCCCGATAGTAAAGTGAGAAAGCCTATTCTCGAAGGTAGTTTTAGAGATGTTTTAAATGATTCTATTAAAGATGCTCAGTCTAAGGGCGCTACCGAACAGCAAAAAGAGATACTAAAAGAGATTAATTACATACAGAACCAACTTCTAGTCTCTTTTGCAGGAAACCCTGCCGTGGGAAGTGACTACGCAAGGTCTTTCTCTTACCAGAGGCGCTTCTTTGACAAGGTATTAAAAAACACTGGCAATGACTTGAGTGGTAGCGCACTTACACCAGAGCAAAGAATTGCGATGAACAACTATAAAAATGGCCTAAGTAAAAAAGGAAAGAGCCATCTTAGCTACATTACCGATGCTGCCGAAGTAGCTGTAGACCCAGTATGGGTGTACTTAGCTAACCCTAAACTAATGAAAGAAGTAGCACCTGAAACTTCTAGACTAATACAGCAGTACTTCCAAACTCAAAGCAAGGCTTTCCCTGTTAGTTTCCATGCAAACCCAATGGCAGCGATATTGGCTATTGTGATGGCAGGCATGGCGGCAAAAGAAAGAGAAGAGGAGGAGAAACAACAGCCTCCTATTCAGCCTTTGCCTGAAGGTCAAGGGATTCTATCTGTCTAAACAACCACATAAGGAGAGTTATGTGAGCAATACTAAAGTGATGGACTTAGTGCCATACCTAATAGCAATACAAGAAGTGAAAACTAGCAAACTTCTGTCCTCCTCACAGCGCATTGATGTATTAAAAGAGATGCACTATGAGTTGCCCCCTGAGTTGTACTGTAACTCAAGTGTGGTCACACGGAAGCTAGTTCAATCAATCCTTGAGGATCACATAGATGACGGAAAGAAAGAAGAGGCCGAAAGCCCCACCCAAAGACCTAAAGTACCCAAAGAAGTCGGAAGTAAAAAAGAAAAACAATTACTTCTCGACCCTGATGTCAACACCAGAGGGAAGGGCGCTAAGAAAAGAGTGGTCAACAAAACCGCGCAAAAACGCAGGCAGGCCGAAGGGAGTACCTGACGGCTATCGTAAAGAAACGATTGAACCCCTGCGTCAGAAAGCTAAACAAGAAGCAAAAAAGGTAGTAGAGATTATGAGTGACAAATACAACATTGAAGACGAGTATCAAAAAGAAGCTCTAACTACGGCTGTCGAAGTCATGCGCCTTGTAGGCGAGACTAGAGAGCGACTAGCAGCGGCTCGTCTAGTACTGGACTTCACCAAGTCAAAGCCAGTAAGTAAGTCTGATGTCTCTATTTCTAGAGCAGAAGATTTCCTTGCTTCACTATTGCAAGAGGATGAGCAACCCGATGCACAAGAAACTAGCACAGATACGCAAGAGGCTGCTGATTGATTTCAGCTTTTACTCTAATGCCGCACTAAAGATACGGACAAAAGCAGGCAAGATATCCCCTCTAAAGTTAAATTCAGCACAGAAAATTCTAGACACCGCAGTAAAAAACCAGATAGCCACCGAAGGTAAAGTCAGAGTCATTATTCTGAAGGCAAGACAGCAAGGTTTGTCTACCTACACTGGCGGCTACCTGTATTACTCTGTGAGCCAGAAGCAAGCCTGTAAGGCAATGGTAATCACACACCATGCTGACTCTACTCGCGCTCTGTTTGATATGACTAAGAGATTCCATGAGCATTGTCCTGATATCTTAAAGCCACACACTAAATATAGCTCTCGAAGGGAGATGAACTTTGATGTCCTTGATAGCAGTTATGTGGTTGCGACAGCAGGCGGTGATTCTATCGGACGAGGCGAAACGCTCACTCATGTACATGCTTCAGAGTTGGCCTTTTGGCAGAAAAGCACTGCATTGGATAATTGGAATGGTCTTACTCAGGCCGTACCTAATCATTCTGGCACTGCGATTTTCGTGGAGTCTACCGCTAATGGTGCTACAGGTATTTTTGCTGATCTTTGGCGCGGTGCTGTCGATGGTAGTAACGGCTATGTTCCTGTGTTTATACCTTGGTTTACTGATATTGAGTATCGTGAAACAGTCCCTGAGAACTTTGAAAGGACTCCTGACGAAGAAGACTTAGTTGACCTCTATGATCTAGATGATGGGCAGCTAATGTTTAGGCGCAGGAAGATTGCCCAGAACGGCCTTGACCTCTTTAGACAAGAGTACCCCAGTGAGCCAGATGAAGCCTTTTTGACTACTGGACGGCCTGTATTTAACCCTGATCAAATTGTGAAGTCCTTAGATAAAACTATAGACCTAAAAGAGCGACTAGCTCTGGAGGGTGGAGAGTGGGCTAACAATGCGCGTGGTGAATTAAGTACTTACCGTAAACACGTAGAGGGCGAACAGTACGTTATCGGTGCTGATGTCGCTATGGGCGTTAGAGGCGGTGACTATTCTGTAGCACAGGTCTTGGACTCCAAGAAACGACAAGTAGCCACTTGGCGAGGCCATGTACACCCTGATTATTATGCAGAGATACTGTATGCCTTGGGTGAGTACTACAACGAAGCCTATATCTGTGTAGAGAACAACTCTCACGGCATCCTGACCTGTACTAGGTTAGGTAAGGATATGGCTTACCCTAACTTCTACACTGAAACTCAGATGGACAAGCTCACAGACCGTGAGACAACAAAGCTAGGTTTCACTACAACTTCTAAAACAAAACCCTTGATTATCGACCAACTCAGAGCCGCCATGCGCGAGGAGACGTTGGAGCTTAATTGTAAGGTGACTTTACGCGAAATGCTTACCTATATCGTCACAGAAAGTGGCGCAATGCAGGCAGAAGCAGGGTGTTATGACGATTGTGTCATGGCATTAGCGTTGGCAAATCATGTACACACTGGTGCTTGGACTCCAGTTGAATCCACAGACTCATTCTATATTGAGATGGTTTAATTATGGCAAAGAAAAAAGACTACAAGAAACTCTCTGACACAGAGATAGTCGCTCTAGTAGATGACAATGTTGGACGATCTGTCGGATACCACGATAGCGAACTCAGCCGTGAGCGATCCAATGTAATGGAGTATTACACTGGCGCAAAGCCTAAACCTATCCACGATGGTAACTCTAAATATGTATCTCTAGATGTCTACGATGGTGTATCCAGTATGACTGCGGCTTTACTTGAGACATTCTCTAGCGGTAATAAGATTGTCCATTTTTCACCCCAAGGTGAAGAAGACGTAAAGATGGCGGCTATATGTTCTGAGTACACTGATTATGTAGCCCACAGGCAGAACGATTTGTACTCCATTATGTCTTCAGTGATCCACGATGGCCTAATGGCTAGAGCAGGAATTGCAAAGGTATTTTGGCAAGAGCAGACTGAGACTACTTCAGAGTTCTTTGAGAACGTCACTGAGAATGAGTTAGATGTGATCTTGTCTCAAGACGATGTAGAGCTTGGAGAGTATGAAGAAGATGAGTTAGGTCTACTTTCCGGTGAAATTCTAGTTACTAGAGACACAAGCCAAGTAATCATTGAGAACATTGCTCCTGAAGAGTTCTTAATTGAGTCACAGCCTAAGTCTGTTGAGAGCGCCTTGTTCTGCGCCCATAGGACAAAGAAGACTCTCTCTGAACTACGCCTAGATGGCTACTCAGAGAAACTAATAAATAAGATCGGTGATCATAGTGATGTCACTATGGGAACAGACTTAGAAGTGCTGTCGCGCCATGATTCTATCAGTAACGACAGGGGCTTTAATGCCCACGGCTACCAAGACCAAGTAAGAGAAGTAATGGTTTATGAAGTCTACATGGAAATGGATTGTGAGGGATCGGGAGTTGCAGAACTCTATAAGATAATAAAAGCCGGTAACGTGCTTCTCGATAAAGAGAAGGTTAATAGAAAACCATTTATTACATTTGTTCCACTGCCGATCCCTCACGCCTTTTACGGTAACAACTTTGCTGACAAGCTAGTAGCTACCCAGAACGCAAGGACAGTACTTACTAGGTCTATCCTAGATCACGCGATGGTTACTAATAACCCTAGATACACCGTACTCAAAGGTGGTCTAAGTAATCCCAAAGAGCTAATCGACAATAGAGTAGGTGGGCTAGTCAACGTGACTCGTCCTGATGCTATTGCTCCGATGATGCAAGCACCTTTGAATCCCTTTACTTTCCAACTTCTAGCGACACTCCAAGAAGACAAAGAAGAGACAAGTGGAATCAGCAGTCTAAGCCAAGGCTTAAACAAAGATGCTATCTCCAAGCAGAATTCGGCTGCGATGGTTGAGCAGTTAGCTACCATGTCCCAACAGCGTCAGAAGATCATTGCGCGTAACTTTGCGACTCAATTCTTGAAGCCTTTATACCAAGCTGTCTATCAGCTATGTATTGAAAACGAAAGCCAAGAGAAGATCGTAGAAATTGGTGGTGAGTACATTGAGATAAACCCAAGTGATTGGGCTGACAAGCGTGATGTAACTGTAGAGCTTTCTCTAGGCTATGGTGAGCAAGATCGTGAAGCTCAGAAGTACATTGGTATGCACCAAACTTTCCAAGCTGACCCTGCACTACAAAAGATGTACACACCTCAGAATCAATTTCAGTTGATCTCCAAAGTAATGGAGCTATCTGGTATTAAGAATGTTGCTGAGTACTTGACTAGCCCAGATCAACTACCTCCAGAGCAACCTGATCCTGCTCAAGAGCTTCAGTTGGAGATGATGAAGAAACAGCTAGAAGTACAAGAGCGCCAAACTGCGTTAGGCGAGATGAAAGCCAAGATGGATATACAGAATGCTCAGATGAAGTTGGAGCTAGAGAAGATGAAAGCAGAGAACAACTTTGCTATTCAGTCTGACAATGTTGATCTCAAAGAAGCTCAACTTAACCATAAGAAAGTAATAGATACCGCAGAACTTGTGCTTGCACAACAAGCAGATGAGATCACGGCTATCGCAAGCCCGAATGGATAACCCATTCACCAACCCCATGCCCTTAAGGAGAGCATAAGTTATGAACGAAGAGCAACTAGTAGCACTAGGAACAGACGCAGAAGCCTTATTAGCAACAGAGGCTTTTAACAAAACTATGAACACTATGGTGGACGTAACTGTTCAGGCGTTCTTAGGTTCAGCGCACGATGAAGAATCTAAGCGTACTGAAGCACACGCTCACTACAGAGCATTAGTCGATATCGTCAACACTCTACGTCAACAAGTAGAAGTGCGTGACCAGATCAATGCTAAAAATTCAGAAACTGAAGTAACAACTGAAGAGGAGTAAGCACTATGTCTAACGATAACGTGCAAGACACTTTTGACTCAGGTACTACCGCCCTTGATTTAGATGGGGCGGCAGATGCCATTTTAGACAACTGGAAAGACGCTGAAGAAGATCAGCCATCTATAGAAGGTAATCTAGAGGCAACAGAGGAAACTACTGACGAGACTCAAGTAGAAGACTCTGGTGAAATTGAGGATGATGAAGAAACCGAAGAAGACGTTGAATCTGGCGAAGACCCTGTAGATGAGGAATCTGAGGAGACTGAGGAGGAGGTAGAAGAAGTTAATCTATCCGATGACACTATTGTCGAACTCACAGTTGACGGAGAAACCAAGCAGGCATCTTTGAAGGAACTCAAGCGGCTCTACGGCCAAGAAGCATCCCTCACTAGAAAGTCTCAAGAAACAGCAAACCAGAGAAAAGAAGCTACTGAAGCACTGCAACGCGCAGATGCGTCATTACAAGCTATGCTGACTCGCGCTCAAGACCGCTATAAGCCATACGAAGAAGTCGATATGTTAGTTGCCTCGCGGCAAATGAACCCCGATGACTTTGCGGCTTTACGTGCTGAAGCAAAAGCGGCAGAAAGCGATCTTAAGTTTCTTCAAGAAGAAGCTAATGGTTTCTATGGTGAACTACAGCAGAAACAAGCCGTACAACAGCAAGAAAGTGCTAAAGCCTGCATTGAAGTTCTCAAAGAAAAGTTACCCGAATGGAATACTGATTTATACAATGACATTCGAGAACACGCCATAAGTAGCGGCTTGCCTGCTGAAGCTGTCAATACATACACCGATCCTAATGTGATTATGCTTTTACACAAGGCAATGATGTTTGACAAGTCTAAGCAAGTAGCCAAAACGAAGAAAGCTAAAGCACCCACCAAGATACTCCGAAGCAAGAAAGCACCGCCTACTAAAACTGATCAAAGAGTCAGCAAGCAGAGGGCAGCGCAAGATCGCCTACGGAATAGCCCAAGTGGAGGTAATGACATTGATGACATTGCAGATGCATTGATGGCTAACTGGGATGTTGGATAACCCCCTTTTAAATAATCTTTCTACAAGGAATAAACCTTATGACTACATTAGTCACCTACGCAATGGTCGGAGTCGCTGAAGATGTGTCTTCAACTATTGCAAACATTAGCCCATCGGCTACCCCATTTCAATCTATGATCAAAAGCGAAAAGGTACACTCACGTACTTTTGAGTGGTTAGAAGATAGCTTACGCGCTTCTGCTGCTACAGCTTTGGTGGAAGGGGCAGATAGCTCCATGACAGCAGTTGGTCAGCCTACTACTCGCTCTAACACCACTCAGATCATCGGTGAGTCTTTTCAAGTATCTGCTACTTCTGATGCTGTGAAAACCCACGGGCGTGCCAAATCTACTGCGTACAATTTAGCTAAGGTACTTAAGCAAGTTAAGCTCGACGTAGAGAAGTCTATGGTCGGTGTCTCACAAGCAGCAGTAGTTGGTACAGCTTCAGCGGCTCGTAAGATGGCCTCTATTGATCAGCAAATCTCTACTACAGTAGATGCAGGCTCTAATGCTACTGATGCCCTTACCGAAGCCAAATTGCTAGAGTTAGGTCAGACTTGCTACACCAACGGTTCTGATCCTTCAGTACTAATGATCAAGCCTGCTGATTCTACTATCATTGCAGGATTCGCCTCTAGTTCTAACCGTCAGCGTGACTTAGCTGATAATAAGACTTTGGTGAACGCAATCGACGTACTAGTAACTTCATTCGGTACGTATCGAGTAGTTCTAAATCGTGAGTGTCTAGCAACCAACGCTTACCTCATCGATCCATCCATGTTTAAGCAAGCTGTACTACGTCCGTTTACTCGTACTCTATTAGCCAAGACAGGTGATAGTGATAAGCACATGGTCGTAGGTGAAGTATCTGTAAAGCATTCTCAGTTTGCAGATAGCGGCATGATCACTGGACTTTCTTGAGTCCAATAGGGCTTCTATAAGTCCTAGTTAGAAACTAGGGGGTGTTGCTAGAGATAAGGGTTTTGCTCTCCTTAACTTATCTTTGGCTTCACCCCCTTTTTATTTTTTAAGGAGCAGCTAATGTCAAATATTGAAAAAGATACTAAATTCCACGATATACAAAATAGAGTGCTGATGGATAACGATGAGAATAACTTTACGATCCAACATTCACAGCACATACCTCAGTCATTTATAGACGATATCCGATACCAACGAGAGAACTCTCTTAACCAAAAGGAAGGTGAGTTTATGCGAGTTGCCTCAGTACCAGTACAGGTACATGAGCAGTGGCTACGCGAAGGATTCGACATGATGAATGAGACACCAAAGGCCATCTTAATGCGCCTTAAGCAACAAGACCTCAATGCCTTTATAACCACGAAAAAACAGGTATAAACAATTATGAACTATGGATCGATACGGACTCACTTTAAAGCCTTACTTAATCGCTCAGACATAACCGATTCCTTGGCTAACACATTTATAGAGCAAGGGATTACTAGAATACAAAGAAGCCTTAGAGTCCCATCGATGGAGAAGAAGATTAACTATGGGTTCTTCAGCGAAACAACTCGTATCAATTTACCTTCTGACTTCTTAGAAGCCATAGATCTGTACTATGACCACACTGCGTTGACGCGCTTACCAATGGCAGAGATGGCCGCTATAAAACAAGGCAATGAAGTTGGTACTCCTGCGTATTTCGCTAGAGAGCAGGGCGCACTCTTGGTTTACCCACACCCTGCCTCCGGTGAGATAACTTTAAATTACTATGCGACTTTCACCCCAATGGTTGCCGATGCTGACGAAAGCATTCTTGCGGCAACGGCCTCAGATTTAATTATCTACAGCGCACTAACGTATGCGGCTGACTATTACCTTGACGAGCGATCCCCAGTATTTACTGATAAATACTTAGGTTTCATGACAGAAATACAAGAGCAAGCTAATGATGAAGAGACTAGCGGTACTCTCCAATCTATACGTCCTGCATACAATCTATAGAGGCTGAAAATGACTAGTAAAACTTCTTTCTACGCGCAATCTGGCGCAACACCTACAGAACAAGCAGCCATAGAATCTTCTGTCAACACTTCAGCCGCAAGTGCCGCTGCTGCTGTCATATCGGCTACTTCAGCAGCACAGAGCGCAACACTTGCGACCTCTAACATTGCGGCTAACCAAGCGTCAGCAGCAGCATCCGAAGCATCCAGAGTCGCTTCAGTTGCCGCACAAGCTGCTTCTGAGACAGCAAAAACGGCAAGTGAAACTGCCCAAGCAGCAGCCTTAGTTTCTAAGAACGCAGCGTCTACTTCTGCTACAAATGCAGCGAGTAGCGAGACTACTGTATCAAACAACACTGCGACATCGACCACCAAAGCAGCCGAAGCAGCCGCTAGTGCTACTGCCAGTGAAGCCTCTAAAGTGACAAGTGTTGCTAGTGCATCTACAGCTACAACTAAAGCAGCCGATAGTGAAACTGCAAGAGCAGCCAGTGTGGTCGCTAAAGATGCATCCGTAGTTGCTAAAAATTCTTCTGTAGTTGCTAAAGATGCGTCGGTTGCAGCCCAAGCTGCTGCGGAAACTGCTGAGACAAATGCAGAAACTGCTGAGACTAATAGTGCTAGTAGTGCCACAGCTTCAGCGAACTCAGCGACAGCTTCAGCGAACTCAGCGACTGCTAGTGAAGCCTCGAAAGTCACTAGCGTCAATAGTGCATCCGCAGCCTCAACTAGTGAGACAAATGCAGCTTCTAGTGCTGCCTCTGCCGCTGCTACTTATGATGCTTTCGATGACAGGTTCTTAGGTGCTAAATCCTCTGCGCCTACTCAAGACAACGATGGTTTAACACTCGCAATCGGCACAATGTACTTTGATACGACTGCACAGATAATGAAGGTCTATGGATCGTCTGGGTGGCAATCGGCAGGGTCAGCAGTCAACGGTACAGCGGCTCGATTTAAGTTTGTGGCTACCGCTAATCAAACTACTTTCAGTGGTAATGATGCATCATCTAATTCATTGGCTTATGACGCAGGATTCCTAGATGTTTACCTATCAGGTATCAAGTTAGTCAACGGCACAGATTTCACTGCGAGTTCCGGTACGTCAATAGTGCTTGCGTCAGGTGTGGCTGTTAATGAGATTTTAGAGATTATAGCTTACGGTACTTTTGTACTAGCAAACTTCAATGCAGACAAGCTAGACGGTCAGCATGGTGCTTACTACACAAGCTACACAGATACTGCTGTTGCTGCTTTGGTCGATAGTTCGCCTGCTACTTTAAATACGCTAAATGAACTGGCGGCTTCCTTGGGTGATGACCCTAATTTTGCAACCACCGTAACAAACAGTATTGCAACTAAAGCAGCATTAGCAGGGGCTGCTTTTACAGGCGCGATAACTACTAACAGCACCTTTGATGGGCGCGATGTTGCTACAGATGGAACTAAGTTAGACGGCATAGAAGCCTCCGCAGATGTCACTACCGCATCAAAAATACAGACTGCCGGAGGTTTACTAGACTCTGAGTTGACTTCTATTGTAGCCGTCAAGGCGTTGAATCAGGGTGTTGCTACGGGTGACAGCCCTACGTTTGCAGATGTTACTGCAACATCCCTCGACATTAGCGGCAACATTGATGTCGATGGAGTAACTAACCTTGATGTCGTGGACATTGATGGTGCTGTTGATATGGCGAGTACTCTTACTGTTGGTGGCGACATACGGGTAAATGCGTCTTCATCTACTGCGGGAGATGGTTCAAACATTGAGTTAAGTTCTGGTTCTTCTAGTCGTATCATCTTGGGCAACACAGCAACTAACGGCCATAACTACACAATGGCTTCAAACTCAGCCGGTGGGTTAGACTTCTATGATTATACTGCTTCAGCTTATCGCCTCCGCATAGCCTCTGACGGCTCACTCAGCACCCCAACCGCAGGAACCTCTAACGTCCGCTTTGGTGTCAACGCAGGTAACAGCATTGCAAGCGGTGGTAATTATAATGTTGTCGTGGGCGATGAAGCAGGTACTGCGATTACTACGGGTGATAAAAATGTATTTGTAGGAACTTTAGCAGGTGACGCTACAACAACAGCAAGTGAAAACGTTGCAATTGGATATGATTCTTTAGGTACTAATATATTAGGCTCTGCCTCTGTTGCGGTAGGCCCTTCAGCATTACGCACTCAAAACTACAGCAGTGCTACAAATGCTTTCAATACAGCAGTCGGACATTTTGCAGGATACGCAGTAACCACAGGCGTTCAAAATACCCTTATTGGTGCGCTTGCAGGTGATGCGATTACTACTGGCTCCTACAATAGTTTAGTGGGTGTAAATGCAGGTGGCGCTCTGACCACAGG
>ENA-OSJC01002286-OSJC01002286.1-marine-metagenome-genome-assembly--contig:-NODE-2286-length-14654-cov-6.862386_pt1 | contig 14654 bp, 14 predicted proteins | sample MGYA00237885_ERZ534234 | MGnify/ENA primary metagenome ERZ534234 (study PRJEB26413, sample SAMN06343907) | marine metagenome | isolation source: coastal waters | place: Atlantic Ocean: West Antarctic... | reverse complement strand
ATAATTTGTAATAAATAAAAATTAGAAAACTACCTAAAAATATATTGTCAACAAAAAAAATAGATTTATTTTTTAGTAAAGAGAAAATAAATTTTCCAAAAAAAAAGTTAAATAAATATTTAATTATTTTCATAATTTATTAATAACATATCCAAACTATATTACTTGCAAATATAAAACTTACTTTTAGGAAAGATAGAAAAAAAGAGACTTTTTGGATTAGTTTTAAGAATATTATCTTTAATTTTTTTATCTAATTCTGGCGGTGTTGCGACAACTACAATTGGTAATTTTAGAGATGTAATAATATCACTGCTTGTAATTTTAGACTTAATATTAAGAGGCCATTTGCCCATTTTATTTTTGCCATCATCAATAATATTAATATTTTTAGAATTAATTTTACAAATTCTTAAAAAAACTAAGAGGTTGTGTCCACAACCTAAAAAAAATATTTTTTTGTTAAATGATAGTAATTTCTTATTAACTGAAGCAATCTTTTTATTAAAATTATTTTTAAATTTCAAAAAGATTTTATTATTGTTTTTTTTAAGAATTAGATTTTTTTTAGTTTTACCATTAAAAACTTGAAACAAACCATACAAATCTGACTCTTGAATTCTTTTATATTTTTTAATAAATATTGTATTAAAAGATAAAGAGTCAAATAAGGATCTAAAATTGTACTTGTTAAAATAAAATAAATGATCTTCCCATATCGTAGAAATATTTACACTATTTAAACAATTTTCAGTGTCAGGTACATCAATAAGGATTTTTCCTTCATTAGATAATAATTTAGCTAAATTAGTAATAATTTTATTTGGTTTTTCACTATGCTCTAACAACTTAGACATAATAATTAAGTCAAATTTTTCAAAAATAATTTTTTCTATATTGCAATTTGTAATTTTTCTTTGTAAATGCTCTTGTCGATATTTAAGTTTAGAACTTTTTTTGAATAAAATGTTATTTAGTTGCAATATCTTTGTACTTTTTTTATCAAAAAAATTTACATAGCCAGAATCATACTGGGAGACTAATAAAATTTTTTTAATTTTTTTTAAATCAATTTTTTTTTTAATATGATTAAATATTGTTAGTTGATGATTTGAATTTTCATTATTAGGTTCTTGATTTCGATTAGTAATACTTAAAAAATTTTTATTTGTAGAATGTAATTGAATAAGATTACAAAAATTACAATTTAAAAAATTGTAAATGTAATTTTTTTTTACAACAAATTTAGAAAATAGCTCATTGTTTACTGGCATTTTTGATAGAAAAAACTTGTTATTTGGCTTAATAGGTGTATTGCAATTTCTACATATTAATCTCATAGTAAAATATTAACATGAAATGTTTGTTTTGTAGTAATAAAAAAAAAATAAAATTTAGTAACTTGCCTTTATTTAGGCATTTAGATTTTAAGAGTACTCATAAAAGTTCAAAATTTATAATCTGTAAAAGATGTGGTCACTTATCTACCAAAGAGATAAAAAAAAACCAATTTTTAAAAACATTGCAATACGCAAACTCAAATCAAACTAACAAAAAGATTTTAGTAAAAAATAAACTAATTAAAGATAGAATTTATTATCAAAATAAAATAATTAAAGAAATTGTTAAGAAAAAAAAGAAAATAAATTTTCTAGATATTGGATGTTTTGACGGATTGCTATTAAAAAAACTGAGTCAAAATTTTAAGGATTCAAAATTTTATGGATTAGACAATAATAAATATTTAAAAAATAAATTTCCTACAAAGAATAATTTTTACTTTAATTTAAACATTAATGAACTAGATAAGAAAATTTCTTTTGATGTAATTATATTGTCACATTCAATAATGTATATTGAGAAGCTAGATAAGATATTAAATATTTTAAGGTCAAAATTAAAAGATAATGGAAGAATAATAATTCATACGCCAAACTATGAAAAAAATCCCTATTATTATTTAATGAGTGATAATTTTCATTTTATCAATACAAAAAATATTCAAAATATTTTCTCACTATTTAATCTTAGTGTTACAACACTCAAAAAAAATTACCTTCAAAATGAAAGTATATTTATTGCCAAAAAAACAAATAAAAAATTTAAAATAAAGAAAATTGAAAAAAATTATTACGAAAATTTGTTAAAAAAAATTATAATTATAAAAAATAAAATAAATAAAATAAAATCTAATAATATAATTGTTAAAGGTACCACTATTAAAAGCGCTTTCGTAGATCATTTCCTTAAGAGTAAAGTTTTATTTTTTATTGATGATGATAAAAAGAAAATAGGCCAGAAGTTTAGATCAAAAAAAATCTTAAATATTTCAAAAAAAGAAATTAATAAAAGAAATATGCATTTAATTGATACAACGAAAGATTTCTGATGGCACATATGATATGTCAGGCTTGTAATAATAAAAAAAATAATTTTGAAATTAAAGATTATCGCAAAATTATCAAAATATCATCTGATGAACGATACTCAGGAACTGATTGTAAAATTTTTGTTTGTAAAAAATGTTCTTTAATACAAAAAATAATTAACAAGCAATATTTAGAAAAATTAGCAACAATTTATAAAAAATATCGAGCATTCCCGATAAAAAATGGTCAAGAAAACATAATAAATTATAACAATAAAGAATATTACAGAAGTGATTTGATATTACAAAAAATTAATAATCATAAAAAATTAATTGGTCTTGATATTTTGGATTTTGGCTGTGGTTCTGGATTTACCCTTAGTAGAGTCTCTTCTTTATATCCTTCAAATATTTTGTACGGATTTGATTATGATTTAAAAAATATTAAAAATTTAAATAAAATTAAAAATTTCAAAAAATTATATTCTCAAGATATTTTAAAAATAAAGAAAAAATTTGATGTAATTATCCTTAATCATGTTTTTGAACATTTAGTAAATCCTAATTTATACTTAAAGAAAATAAAAAATTTGTTAAAAAAAAATGGTTTAATTATTTTACAAATGCCAAATATAAGTAAAAATTTTACAGATATTTTTACCTTTGACCATATTTGTTATTATGATCAAAATACTTTACAAAATCTTTTAAATAAAATTAATTTTTTTGATTATTCATTTAAAGTTTGCATTCCAAAAGAAATTACATGTTTTTTAAATATCAAAAAATAAAAAAAAAAAAAAACTAGATATTAATTAAGAATAAAATAAATTTTAAAGCAAAATTTTCTCTTATTAACACTTTTACTAAAAAAATATTAAATTTAAAAAATAAAAAAAATTATATTTTTGGGACAACAGTTCCAGCTATTTGGTGCTCTAAAATTTTAGGAAATAATAATTTTATAAATTTTGTTGAGGAAGATCGTAAGAAAATTAATAAAAAATTAAATAACAAAAAGATTATTTCTATTAAAAAATTAAAAAAAAATTATAATTTAATAATTCCATACACAAAAAATTTAAAAGTAAAAATAATAAATAAAATTAACGAAAATGAAATTATATCTTTAGATCTTTAAACTTATTAATTATTCAAGTCTTTTAATTTTGAAAGATAAGATTTTGGTATATTTGCATATGGTTTTAAATTAACTTTATACATTTTGTTATTATTCTCAATTTCTTTTTTACATATTATTTGATCTTCCGACCAAATATTTTTTCCATCTATAGTTTCATTTATTTCTTTTGTAGCCATATACAAATCTTCACTAGAACAATTTGTGTATTCAAGTTTATAATCATTGCCAAGTTTTGCAACTTCAACACTAACTAACCCTTGGGGAGGCTTTAAGTATTTTTCTACTGTAGCATATTTTAAGCTATCTCCAGTTTTCAAAAATTTTGGTAAGAAAAAATCTTTTTCTGTCAGGCTATAATAATCTTGACAAGTTTGAGAATTTGTCATTAAAACTGGCTTATTAAAATAATAGGGTATAGTCCAAAATCCAGAGCTTGTTGCAATTGTAAATTTACATCTTGCTCCAAGATATACGTCTAAAAAGTCACAATTTTCTTCATGATTTGCGTAATCTATTACATTCTTCATTTTAGGCAAATTTGACATAGTGGAATCTCCAACCCTAAAAACATAACCTCCTTTTTCTGTGATATATTCAATTGCCTTGAAATATTCCTGTACTTGAAAATTTCTATAAAATTCATTACTTCCTTCTGCTTTTGAACTAGCCTCTCTTACATGTAAGCATACAAACCATTGGTTTTCATCTATGCCAAATTTTTTAATTAATTCTCTACCTTTGTTAAGATCTTCTTGCTCAAGCTCAAAACAACCTAATTTTTTTTGATTTATCCTTTCTTGATAAACTAAGTTTGAAGCTAAATGTATTTCAGTTGCTGTGTCTTTGTGTGGACAAAAAAAACCTATAGGTATTGATAAAATTTCTATTAACTTACTCGCTACATTAAAATAGTTTCCCTCAACCACTTTAATATGTTTTTTAAAATATCTGGCCAATGTATCATTAGTAAATTTGTTTTTTGCATCTTTTATCAAAATGATTTGCTTAAACTTAACACAATTCAATTTTATAGAATGAATCAATGTAAAAACATAAAAATAATTACCTAAACTTCCGCACATATTACTTTGATCAATCAAACCTATATCAAAATCTTCTAATTTATTTTTTGATATATATTTTTCTCTTTGTTTCCAATAAGATTTAATTTCTTCAAAACAATCTATTTTACCACAAAGATAAGAATACATTACATATCTCAACTGTATTAGAATGTTATCAGGAAATTCTTTTTTCAATTTTGATAATAATTTAAAATTATCTCTTATCGGATTTCGCTTACGAGTGACATCAAAGATGTTTAAAGAATATTCATCTTTAGAAATACTTGAAAGAAATAATGATTTTTTAAAAAATTTAAATAAAAATTTATGTAAAGAATATTTAAATATTCTTATTATGCCTTTAAGGGTTTTATTTTTTTTAAATTCAATAGTGTGGATAATTTTTTTCATTTTAGAATATCATTGTATTCATAATTTTAATTATTTTTGTAAAATTTTTTTATATTTGCGATTACATAATCTAGCTGATTTTCACTCATGTTATAAAAAAAAGGTAGAGCTAATGTCTCATTTGAAATTAGGGTGGCATTAGCAAGATTATTTCTTGTGTCTAAGAATACTTTGAATGGTTTAGAATTTATAAGTAGTGGACTATAATATGTTTTTGATTCAATGTTTTTTGAATTTAAAAAAGATTGTAATTCATTTCGCTTTCTAAACCTTGGCATATATAGATATTTTCCATGAACATTTTTTTTAAAAAAATTTTTTTGTAATTTGCAAAGATTTTCAAGTTCAGAATTATAAATTTTTAAAATTTTTTCTAATTTTTTCATTTTTTCAGCTAAATAATTTATTGAAATATTTAATAATCCTGCCTGAAGCTCATCTGGTTTATGATTTAAGGATATATACTCTGCTTCATTCACATATTTTTGTTTTGACTGAGTCATGCCAGCATGTAGTAGACTTCTAAGTATTTGACTTTTTTTGTAGCTATTTGTTGTAACAAAACCAGTCTCACCAAAAGCTCCAAAAGCTTTCATTGGATTTAAACTGTAAGAAGCTATTTCTGAAAAAAAACCACTTTTTCTATTTTCTGCACTGGAAGTAAATGCATGCGCACAATCTTCAACAATAAATAGCTTATGTTTTTTTGCAATATTTTTTATCGCAATCATATCACACATTTGTCCTGTCATATGAACTGGCAAGATTGCTTTTGTTTTTTTAGTAATGTTTTTTTCTATTTCTAATGGGCAAATATTATAATCCTCTCCTATATCCACAAAAACAGGCTTTAATCCTGCAGAAACAATAGCACTAGCTGTAGTTAACCAGGTGTAAGGAGTAGTAATTATTTCATCTCCTTTTTTAAGGTTTAACGCTCTTAAAGACAAATACAAAGAGCTTGACCCGCTACTAGTTAAAATACAATATTTTTTTTTAAAATATTTTTTTAATTTTTCCTCAAAAATATAAATTGAACTCTGTTTACTTTTGGAAATATACATTCCTGAATCTAGTAATTTAGATAACTGATTTAAATATTGGAGCTTCTTATGTTTATCATGAAGCTTAAGTGATAAAAAAGGTACTATAATTTTAGAATTTTTCATCATTTTATAGATTATTTAATATTAATAATTTTTTTACCTAATGCCTCGTTGGTTAAAAGATCTACACCACCATCAACTGCTATAGTTTGTCCAGTGATATAATTTGCACCCTTGTTGCTTAAAAAATATACACAATTAGCCACATCTTTTGCATCGCCTATTGTATTTAAAGGAGATAGTTTTTTTAGAAAATTAGTAAGATTATTTTTTTTATTAAAATATTTTCTATTTGTATTTTTTTTAATAGTTGCAGTTGAAACTCCATTCACTCTCACTTGTTTTTTTCCAAATCTAACTGCATAAAATTTTATTAAACTTTTTAATGCAGAGTGGACTATATGATAAGCAATATCATGATTATTTAAAACACTTTTGCTGGCTTGTGATAGTAAAAAAGTTACGGAAGATCCCTTCTTAAACTTTGATTCAAACTCATTTAATATAGCTAAAACTGAAATTAATCCCACATTTAAGTGAGTTTCCAATGAAGAACCTCGATATCTTTGAGCAAAAACTAAAACATAAATTGATTTTTTATTAAACTTTTTTTTTATAAATGATAAAGTTTTTTTAGGATCTGAGAGATCTACCTGTATATGATTTTTTTTTTGGCTTGTAGAACTAGAGATTGAGTAACAATCAGATTGAGTGTCTTTTTCAAATAATTTAAATATTTCATTTCCTATTCCAGAAGTTGCTCCAAATACAATAATTTTTTTTTTCATATTAATTAGTTAATATTTTTATCAATTATTTTTATTTTAGGAAATAACTCAATAAAACCACTATTTTTTGAAATGAATTTACTAAAGTTTTTAATTATTTTATTATTATGCTCCCAAGCAAAAATAATTCCATAATAATTTTTCACTTTATCAAGATAGGAAGAGGGATAAATAGGTATGCCTCCACATGCATGGTACATTCCTTGTTTTAAAGGATTGTCATCAATTATAAAATCAACTTTTTTAGTCAGATTAAAATAAGTAAAAAATGATGTTGAAGAAACTGAAGATCCAAATGCAAATATTTTTTTTTCTTTTTTTAGACAAATCTTATCAATCTTTTTATCTAAATCTTTTTTGAGAATTTCTAGTTTTTTAATATATTTTCTAATTTTTTTAGGATTTAAAAAACCATCCTTTTTTTCTTGTTTAAGAATTCTTGATACAGATTTATCTACTTTAAAAGTACTATTTGATTTAGCAATAAAGCAAACAAGACTACCTCCTTGCAATTCATTTGGCTCACACTTTATTATTTTTAAATTTAACTTTTCTAAAAAGGAATTCAAAGGTGTTAAACTGTGATAGCTAGTATGTTCATGAAAAACTGTGCCTAAAAAATAGTTTTTTTTTAGAATCGTAGGGGCATAAGAAATTTCAGTAACAAAAACAGATTGATCAGTCATAAGATTTTTTACTCCTCTAGCGAAAGAAGGAAGGTCTGCATTGTGGCCAAATACGTTATTAGCAGTAATTACATCAAATTTTTTTTTATATTTTTTTGCTATTTCTTTTGATGACTTAAAGTTAAAATAATTATGAATTGTTTTAATACCAGCTTTATTAGCAATTTTAGAGATTGCGGCAGATGCTTCTATTCCTAAAATATATGGAACTTTTTTTTTTTTAAAGACTTTAAGAAGGAAGCCATCATTTGAACCTATATCTAAAACATTTCGAATTTTTTTTTTGTAAAATTTAAAAAGAGAGTCTACGTATTTTTCATAATGATTATTATTAGACATTTTTTTTCCTGTTTGAAAAAAATAATTACCCCAAGTATAATTTGTTTCCATGATTGTTTTTAGTTGAAGGTGTCCACATGCATTACACATGTACACTGAAAAATCATAAGTTTTGTTATATTTATTTTTTTCAGATGGATTTTTTAAATACAAATCTGGCAATCTAGAATTATGTAACGGTAAAATAGTCTTAAATTTATTTGCATTACATAGAATACAATTTTTTCTTACAATGTGAGAACGATGGTTTTTTTTTGAAAAGGCCATAACACTATACCTAAAGTTAAAATTGCTATTATTTTATAAGATTTTTTAAACCTTTTTTTATACTTATAAAAGGATAATTACCAATTATTTTCTTTAAAAAACGATTATTCATTATTTGATCAACTTGCTGTCTAGATCTAGACTTAGAAATTACATTTATTTTACTTTTGGTTAGGGAATTTAAGGTATTGATTAAAAATCTGAAAGAGCAGTTTGCATTGCTACAAATATTAATAAAACCAGAAAAATTTTTAATCATCAATAGATCAATAATTTTTACTACATCACTAATATATACATAATTTCTTTTTTCAGATCCATCGCCCCATAAAATAATACTTTGTTTATCATTAAATTTTTTGGCAAACATTGATGGCCCATAATTTCCAGGATCATCTCCAAGACCATAAATTCTTGGGGTTCTAACAACTATAAAGGGAGTCTTTTTTAAAATAAAGATTTTTTCCACTAACCTTTCACAATTATATTTTGCTATTCCGTAAAAAGAGGTTGGGTCTGGCAATGTTTTTTCAGTAATATTTTTATTATCAGTATCCTCTCCATAAATTGATTGGGTGCTAAAAAATAAGAGTTTTTTTATTTTTTTTGTCTCTATATAGTTTAAGAAATTAGTAATTATCTTATGATTAATTTCATAATCTTTAAGAGATGAATTTTTTTGATTTTTGTTAAATGCTAAAAAATAAATTGTTGTATTTTTTTTTATAAATTTATCTATTTTTTTATAATTTTCTTTTTTTGTTAAATTTAAAAATTTTGAAGCAAACCCAAACACATTTTTTTTTTTGTATTTTGCTGCTAGATATTGCTCAAGGTGTTTACCAACAAATCCTGAGTTACCTATAATTAAATGTTTCATATTTTAAACTTGTAATTAAATAAGCAGAATTTTAAACCTTAAAATAAGATATTTTAGATATGTGGCTAAATCGCTTAATTTCTATTTTCCTTATATCAAAAACTTCCTTTAAAGCATTTGTCACAGGCTTTGCCATATCACAATTCAATTCATCAAAGGCAATGATACTTCCCTTGGTCACATAATTAGCTAATATTTTTAAACAATCTTTTGTAGGCTTATAGAGATCCATATCAAAAAATGCAAAAGCAACAATCGTTTGCTTTTCTTTTAATAAATATTTTTTCAGTGTTTTAGAAGCATCTCCTTTTACAATTTCAAATTTTTTTACATGAGAAACTGGATTAAATTTTTCTTGCACTTCTAAAATATTATTTAAAAAAAATTCATAGTTCTCTGGAAGTTTTAATCCTCCCTTTTCATAAAAAGTTTTTTTGCCATCTTCTTTTCCTGTTCCCGCAAATCCTTCGAAGGTATCAAAACCAATTACTTTTCTTTTAACATTATAAGGCTCTAACATTGCTCTTATAGCTATCAATAAAGATAAATTTTGCCCCCATCTAACGCCAAATTCCATTACACAACCCTCAACTTCTAAAAATTCTTTATATATCTCGTAGAAAAAAAGTATCCTTGAAAAATTTTTTGTATTTAAAAATAGACCTAAATTATCAATTAGTTCTTTTTTATCTATTGGGTTTTTTTCTAATAAAGATAATAATTCATCTCTATTATTTTTTTCTAATGAACTATATCTATTAAGTAAATTTTTAATTTTCATAAAATGTGAAATAACGTTATAAGTGTAATCATTAAACTGTCAAACTATTCCCACCATCCCCAAAACCATTTTAATTATATTTGTCAATTAGAGGAAATAACTTTTTTAATGCTAGAATAGAGAGACTTCTCATCTAGTCCATATTTAGCTTGAAGCCAGTCTCTATTTCCACATTTTAATATATATTTATCAGTAATTCCTAGTCTTTTGAAATTAACGTTAATATTATTTTCTGCTATAATTTCTGCAATAATAGAACCAATTCCACCAGGTAAATTTTGCTCTTCAATAGTTATAATTTTTTTATATTTTTTCAAATACTTTGGTAGATCTTTATGAGTCTGTTTTATTGAAAACATATTAAACAAATCAATATTATGATTTAATTTATCAAATTTTTTAATTATTTTATTTATTCTATGAACAATAACACCTGTAGTAATAATCAATATTTTTGATTGTTTTTTTTTATTTAATCTAAAAAGTTTATCTCCTGGCTTAAGTGAAATATTTTCATAAAATCCTTTATCTAACTTGATATAAACTGGTGATTTTGATTTATAAGCTAAATTAACAGAATGTGCAGATGAAATATTGTCATATGGATGTAAAATTTTAATATTAGGTAAAGATCTCATCATTGCTATATCTTCTATTGCCTGGTGTGATGGGCCATGAGTAGCATAAGTCAAAGAGGAACCATTACCCACTATAGTAACTGGCAAATTACCCAAACAAATATCTAGTTTAATTTGTTCTAAACACCTTTGAGTAACAAATGGAGTGATTGAAAAAATAAACACTTTTTTTCCTTCTAAGGCCATTCCAGCAGCGATACTGGCCATGGCTTGTTCTGAAATGCCTATATTTAAATATTGATTACCTACGCTATTTTTAAAATCTTCTAAAGCCCAGGCCCCATGATCTGCTGTAATAAAAAAAACATTCTTATCTTTTAGTGCTACATTTTTTAATTGATGAAAAAAAGCAGTCATTAAATCTATCTTCATAACTAGATTTTCTCCAATTCTTTTATCGCCTTTTTATATTCTTCGGCATTTGGTATTGAATGGTGCCATTTAGTATTTTTTTCCATAAAGCTTACACCCTTGCCTTTAATTGTGTTTGCCAAAATAATAGTTGGTTTTTTATTTTTTTTAGATTTTTTTAATGATCTATTTAAGGATGCATAGTTATGTCCATCAATCTCATCGACTATAAAATTAAATGAAGATAATCTTTTTTTTAGGTTGTTAAGATCACCAACATCTTTTGAGCGATCCATTACTATTTGATTATTATTATCAATAATTATAACTAAATTATTCAATTTTTGATGACTAGCAAAAATAAGCGACTCCCATATTGAGCCTTCGAATAACTCACCGTCACTAATTAAAACAAATACTTTAAAATTTTTTTTATCTTTTAGGGCTGCAAATGCTATTCCACATGCAATTGGCAGGCCGTGCCCAAGAGATCCTGTTTCTATTTCAACTCCTGGAACTAAATGACTGGGGTGACTTCCTAATCTAGAATTATTTTTACAATATGTTTTTAATTCTTTAAAACTAATATATTTTAAATGTGCAAATAAAGAATAAAGTGCTGCTGTAGCATGGCCCTTGCTTAATATAAATCTGTCTCTATTTTGAAGTTTTGGTTTTTTTGGGTCAAAAAACATAATTTTTTGAAAAAAAAGAACTATTAAAATATCTATACAAGAAAAGCTTCCTCCAATGTGGCCAGTTTTTGCATTATAAATAACTTCAAGAATTGTTAATCTTATTTTTTTGGATAATTTTTTTAAAAGCATTTTATAAAAAAATCTTTATAACAACAAAAAGCATAATTCAATAATAATAAAAATTAATGATTTTATTATTGTAGATGTTGCTACAATTTGACACAAAATTAGCTTATTGATACTAAAAATTATAATGCCATTAAATTTCTTTAAACAACAAAAAAATAAAAAATTATTTTTAGATAATCAATTGATGAGCTTTAATTTAGGCAAAAAAAAATTAAATGTAGTTAATAAACTTGTAAAAAATTTATTTGAACTAAATGAAGATAAAAAATTTAAAGATCTGAAAGATGTGCAAAAATTTCTGAATAAGACAAAATATTATAAATTAGAAAAAAATCTTAATATAATGACAAGGCTTGAGAGTTTTATTTTGGAGTGTTTTAAAAATAAAAAACTATTAAACAAAAATATTATTGGCATGGAATTTCCTATTAATGTAAGAATTGTACATCCATCATCTCCGTCTCAGATAAAAACAAGATACTCTACCAGCAGTATACATTGTGACCCTTGGGCAGGAGAACCTGATGATATGATAAATGTTATTATTAACCTAGCTATTAATAACAAAACATCAGAAATTAAAATATTAAAAACAAGTAATAATGAAGCACAATTTTATAAAAAATTAGCTAATACTTATAAAAATAAAAATTTTTTGAACTCTAAAAAATACTTTAATATCATTGATCAATTAGAGAAAAAAAATACTTACGATTTAAAGAATATACCTGGTCAAGTATTTATTTTTGGAGGCTATCTTCCACATCATACCTATAGAAGAGGTGATCAAGTTCGAATTGGTCTAGAGTTTAGGTTGAGAACTCAAAGTCCATTTCACAGCACAAAAAACTGGAATAATAGACTAAATAGAAGTGGTCGGTATTGGCATTTGCCAAAAAAAAGAATTTTAAATTTTGAAGACAAACTGAAATTTGAATACTCAAACATAGATAAATACATAAAAAAAAAATTATTTAAAAAACTAAGAAATCAAGAAGTTTTGAAAAACCTTAAATATCCAATTAAATTTCAATAATTAGATCTCTTACTGCAATTAAAAAAATTTAAATCAATTTTTACTATTTTTTATAAATTAAAAAAAATTATCAATAATGTTTTTTAGATACAATATTTTGTCATTTCTAGAATAAATGCTCCAAGGACCACAAATTAAGTTAGTATTAATGGTTTTTCTTTTTAGCTCATTGAAAATTCTTTCATCCTTTTTAGTTACAATGTTGAAACGAACAGATAAATTTTTAAATATTTTTTCTCCAGTTAACTGATAATTGAAATTAATATTTTTTAATAAAATATTAATTTTTTCTTTAATATTATTTTCATTTCTATCATAAATAGATTCTACAGAAATTTTGTTTTTATTATCTAGATTATAAGAAAAAAAACGTAAGAAATTTGATTTTGTAGAAAAAATTTGAGTATAAAAATTATCAACTTTTTTTTCAATATTTGCACTATATTGAACAATTTTTATTGGAAAGGAGTCAATTTTTTTGTTCAATATTTCTTTAATCAAATGAGTAGGATTACCCGTCCATATAATATGATCAGCTGAAAAACTTTTACCATCATTAGTTTTTAAAAATAATTTTCCATTAACCCATGATGGTTTAAGTTTATTTTTAAAATAGATATTTATTCTTTTTTTTTTAAGAATTTTGCAAAAATCATCAAAAAAATTATTATATCCTTTAACAGGTAAAGCTGCATTGAAAGTTTTATATTTTAAAAAATTTTTTTTTTCTATTGCATAAATATCATCTATAGTTTTATTTTGAGTCTTTAACTCTTTTAGTTTTTTTTTTTCATTTAAAATAGCAACTCTTCCTATATGGAGAAGAGAAGCTTGGTTCCATGAAATTTTTTTAGAACTAATATTAAATTTTTTTAAGTATAAGTTTAAAAAATCAAATATTTTTTTTGGATATAAAGATATTCTAGAATTAAGATCTTTTTTTATAACTCTTTTTAGAGAATTAAGCTCAATATTATTAAATACAGGAACTGCAAATTTATTAGTAAAAAATGTTGAGTTTTCAGTCTCAGTTATTGATCCATAATTATGGCTAAATTGATTTAATTTTTTTCTAAAAAGTTTTTTTATTTCATTATACCAATTAGTATTAACATCAAGATACTGAACACCATTTAAAAAGCTTTCATCTTTATGTAAATAGTCTGAAAGAACTCCTCCTAAATTATTTTTTGACTCATAAATACTTACATCAAATTTTTTTTTATCTATATACAAAGCCGCCATGCAGCCCGTAATTCCACCACCAACAATTATAATTTTTTTTTTCATTGTTTTTATTTTTATAATTAAACAATTTTTAATTATTTTGTTCTTCCATAGAAATGAAGATCTATTCTTTTATTTTTAAAAAAAATTTGTTTTTTTAATACACCCTCAAGTTTAAAATTATTTTTTATTAATATTTTTTGAGAGCTTTTAGCCACACTATATGTTCCAGCTATAATTTTTTTTAATTTAAGCTTTTTAAAAATATAATCACATATTTTTTTAATAACAATCGTTGCAATTCCTTTATTCCAAAATTTTTTATTACCAATAATGTAGGAAATTTCTGCTGTTTTGTGCAAATTGTTAATCTTCCCAATTTTTATTGTTCCAATTAAAATTTTTTCATAAAAAATACCATAAATTTCTGAAAAATTGTCCAAATTGGTTTTTTTTAAAAAAAGGCCAATATTTTTTTTAGTATGTTTTTTATATTTTTGTTCTGTAAATTGAACGACTTCAGGATCATTCATCCATTTTATATAGTCTAAAGATATATTTTTTGATGATATTTTTTTTAGGATAATTTTACCTTTTGATGAACTTGGCAACATTATTTTAGATAAATTATATTTTTTAATTTAAGTCTTATTCTATATCGTTGTTTTTAAAAATTTTTTTCAGTGCATAAATCAAGCCAATTGAGCTATTAGTACTGGTCAGCTACACGCATTACTGCGC
>ENA-OSJC01002284-OSJC01002284.1-marine-metagenome-genome-assembly--contig:-NODE-2284-length-14658-cov-5.748303_pt1 | contig 14658 bp, 12 predicted proteins | sample MGYA00237885_ERZ534234 | MGnify/ENA primary metagenome ERZ534234 (study PRJEB26413, sample SAMN06343907) | marine metagenome | isolation source: coastal waters | place: Atlantic Ocean: West Antarctic... | reverse complement strand
TTCTTTTAAAGACTTTCAAAGCTGTAGGGTTTGGACTAGAATTAATAATTTGAATGTTTCCAATATCATCTATTGTCTTGAGTAAGAACGATAATGAATATTTTCTATACCTTTTTTTTACGAACCACACACTCAAACCGATTGTTATTTCACTACCTATCACACCAATAAAACCAACATATTTATTGTCAATTTTTAATAAATACCCGATGTGACTGAGCTCAGAATCTTTAAACCTCTTTGTCCAGTATTGCTCACCTCTATTTTTAATATCATAATGGCTACTAAGTAATTCAATCGCAATTCCATATAACTCACTTTGTTTTTCAGCTTTAACAATATTCATTTCTATTAGTTATTAATAAATTTAATATATCTAAAGAATCCATTAAACAGATAGCACAAAGTATAATAAATCGATTTAAATAATGATAATCCAACATATTTACTTCTTAACAAAATAAAATGAGAATAAACAAAATTTAGCCTATTAAATGTCTTAGCTCTGGACTGCTGCCTATAAAATCCTGTAACAGTATGTATAGGAATACTTTTAAATCCCTTTTTTAAAATATTCAACCAAACTACATAATCTTGTTTTCTCTTGATATCTGGAAAATATTCCAATCCTATTAGCTTTCGATTATAGATAACTGTCAAACAACTAATTTCAGTTCTTTATTTTCACTAATTATATCCTTAAGAAAGTTTAAGTTTTCAATAACAGAATCAACAACTTTATTTTCATTAGCTAAATCATATAAAGCAGATGCATAACGGTCTGATATTAAATCTCCTGAAGCTAGTTGCGATGTCATTAAATTTTCTCCAATTGTGGAATTTAGATTGGCTATTAGCACATCAAAAAATCTAGGTAAACCTAGAGTTTATGCGACAAATAATATAATTGCGTCTAATTTTTCAAACCTGTGGGTAAATTACATAAAAGAATAAGGGTCTACATCAACTATAAGCTTTATAGTAGAGGGAAGCGGGCACTTTTTAAGCAAATCTTTAGTGAAGTTATTAAGCATTTTTCGGCTATTTCCCTTAATTAATATTCTAAAACGATATTGACCTCTCAATAAAAAGATTGGGGCTTCAACAGGACCTAAGAGATTTATACTTTCGGGAGAATTTAAAGCTTTAGCCAGAGTTCTAGCAAACATTTCTGTCTTAGTTCTGGTTGAGCCTAAAATTATAAGAGCTGTCATAAATCCAAATGGGGGAATAAGAAATTCTTCCCTATCTTTTAATGACTGCTCGACAAATTTTTTCCGATCTCTGTTTTTCAAAGATTGAATAACTGGCTGTTGAGGAAAGTAGGTTTGAATAAAAACACGACCTTTTTGTTTTGATCGTCCTGCTCGTCCACTTACTTGCTGAAGTAAATTATAAGTTCTTTCAATTGCTCGCATGTCACCTCCAAGCAAGCCTGTATCTGCATCAATAACACCAACAAAAGAAAGGTTGGGGAAATCAAATCCTTTTGCCATGATTTGAGTAGCTACCAAAATATCTATTTTTTTATTTTCAAAATCATCAATAATTATTTTAATTTTTGCAGGAGTATTAGTGTTATCACTCGACATGATGCGGATAGACTTATCAGGCAATAATAGTTTTAATTCTTCTTGTAAGCGTTCTACCCCAGGTCCGATTAACTTAATAGAATCTCTTGTTTCACACTTAGGGCAATTTGGTTCAACAGGATGAATTGAGCCACAATGATGACAAAGCAATCTATTTTTTTGTTGATGCATGACAAGCCATGAGGTGCAATGCTCACATTGATAACGATACCCGCACTCGATGCACAGACTCAATGGTGAGTAGCCGCGTCTATTTAAAAATAACAATGCTTGTTCACCTCTTTCAAGGCAACTCTTTAATTCAACAAAAATCTTATTTGATATCCACTTATTTTTTTCTAATTTGTTAATTTTCAAATCAATAAGTTCTATCGGAGGAAGTTCTAATCCTGAAAATTGAGAAGGCAAATAAACATGCTCATATTTTTTCTTATTAATATTATTTTGAGTTTCTAAGGATGGTGTAGCTGAAGATAAAATAATAGTCGCTTTCTCAATTTTAGCCCTCACTACAGCCAAATCTCTTGCTTGATAACGAATATTCTCTTCTTGTTTATAGGATGCATCGTGCTCCTCATCAACGACAATCAAACCTAATTTTTTAAATGGAAGAAATAAAGATGAGCGAGCTCCTATTACTATCGTTGGAGTTCCTAAGTAACAGCTATGCCAAATTTCCTTCCTTTTTTTTTCAGAAATTTTAGAATGCCAAATGTAAGGAATAAAACCAAAACGTTTTAAAAATCTTGTTTCCAGCTGAGGTGTCAAAGATATTTCTGGAACCATTATGAGAACCTGCTGCTGTTTTTTAATCACACTTTCTATTGCCTCAAAAAAAACTTCAGTTTTTCCTGAGCCAGTAACTCCTTCTAAAACAATCGGGGTAGAACTTTTAAAAAGTAATTTTTTAATTGATAATGAGGCTTTTTTTTGCTCATTATTTAACTGAACAATATCAAGATTTAACAACTCCACTCTTTGTTCGGCTGAATTATAAGAAATAATTTTTTCATTAATCAAAAATAATTTTAATACCAAGCCTATCGGCGATAAAGTGTAATCACTTATCCATTGAATAAATTTTATAATATTTTTATTTAATGTGATTTCCTGAAAAACTGTTTCAACTTCTTTTATTTTAAAATTACTAGAATTTAAAATATTTTTATTTATTTGGGACACCATGCCAATTTGATTTTTGCTTTTTCCAAAAGGCACTAGTACAACACTACCTTCTTTTGCAGCCTGTCCTTCTTTCAGTTTATACGTAAAAACCTGATCAAAGGGTCTGGTAATAATGACATTGCAAAACATATTCTTACTACTAAATCAAAAATAGTTTATTTCTTAACTTTTTAAATATTACTTTTATGATATAGATATATCCATGAAGTTTTTTTTAGATACAGCTAATATAGAAGAGATTGAAGACTTAATCCCAACGGGATTAATTGATGGAGTAACAACCAACCCTTCGCTAATTGCCAAACAAGGTGAAGATATGGCTCAAACAATCAAAGCAATCTGTTCTATAGTTTCAGGACCAGTTTCTGCCGAAGTAACGGCTACGGAATTCACTAAAATGCTAGAAGAAGGTGAATATTTAGCATCTTTAGCAAAAAATGTTGCAGTAAAAGTCCCTTTAACAGTGGACGGGCTTAAAACATGCAAAGCTCTACGCGCGAAAGGAACGATGGTTAATGTAACATTGTGTTTTTCTGCTGCCCAAGCCTTGCTTGCAGCAAAAGCCGGGGCTACATTCATATCGCCATTTGTAGGTAGGCTAGATGATATCGGTGAAAAAGGAATGGATTTAATTGAAGATATTGTTGTTATCTATGAAAATTATGCTTTTGATACCGAAGTATTAGTTGCATCCGTTAGAACAAAACAGCATTTAATTGATGCTGCAGTTATTGGGGCTCATGTTGCGACTCTTCCTCCAAAAGTTATTTACGAACTATATGAACATCCATTAACAGACAAAGGACTAAAGGCTTTTCTTGATGATTGGGCAAAAACGGGTCAGTCTATTCTGCCTAAATAAAAATGGTCAAAGAATATGACAACAACTCTTCAGAAGAGATTGTCATTAATTTTCTTAAAAAAAATAAAAATTTTTTCATCAAATATCCGGATCTAGCAACTGAACTAAATTTTCCATTAAAAGATACTGGATCAGATAAAGTTATCGATTTAGATGCTTACCGTTATAAAAAAATATCCCAAGAAAATATTGATTTACAGAATCAAATGACAGAAATACTTTTAGCCGGTAAAAGTCATATATCTTCTCAGAAAAGAATACTCAAATCATCACTTAAGATACTTAATTCAAAATCAACAGATAAAGTTATTGGTGTAATCTTAGCTGATTTTAAAACTCTTTTAGGCTGTGAAATTGTCAATTGCTTTTCAAGTGACAGTAATATTGATAATGTTCAAAAAATTGATATCAAAATAGCTAAAAGTTATTTTAAGGACAAAGCTATTATTAATTTAAACCAAAATCCAAAAGGTATTTTGTTATTTTTTCCCAATAAATCAAAAATTATAAAATCATATATTTTGCTTAATATTAACATAAATGAAAATTTTTTTATTATTGCTATGGGGTCAAAAGATATTACGAAATTTTCTCCTGATCAACAAATTGGGCTAGTTGAATACTTAATAAAAATAATAGAAATAAAATTAAAAAAGGAGTTATTATGAAAGGTTATAGGTTTATTACAGATGATGATAGCTCAGAGTTTTGTCATCGTGTTACCGAGGCATTATCTAATGGGTGGGAATTATATGGAGAGCCAAAAATGACCTACGATAATGAGAAAAGAGTTATGCGTTGTGGACAAGCAGTGATTAAAAAATCTTCGAAAAAATATTCAAGAGAAATGAGTTTGAGTTCAATTTAAATTTAGTATAATTAAAGATATATCGTTTATGCTATTCATGGGGAAAAAATTTTTAATAGTTTTATTTATTTTTATATTTATAAATATTGGCTCTCACGGTGGAGAACCAAATGTTTTACAATGTAAAAAAGATTGTGGGACTCCAGATGTTAATAATGAATTTTCATTTCAGGCAAGACTTTCTATGGGTTCAGAGAAATTTGGTGGAAATGTTACATTTATAGAAGATGATATAATCATTACCTCTGCCCACGTTTTAGGTATTAATTCTGAACGAAAAATATGTTGTTCTTCTGAAAAAACAAAAAAAACAGCAGATGATTGGAAGCGTTTTAAAAAAGAAATGTTTGTTGTCGAAGGTAACAGCTGGCAAGGAAAACAAAAAATTATAGCTAAGGTCTTAGACATATCAGGAAGAACCACTGGTATGCCTGAAGGCGGAGGTTATGATTTACTTGTCGCTCATGTTGATAGAGATTGTAAACAATGCCAAAAAAATAAAGATATAATTATAGTCCCCATACCTCTTGCAAATAAACTACCTGAAATAGGAACTCCCGCACAACACATCTGTATAACTGATAGAAAAAAAGCAGGGGAAGGAATTATTTGGAGGGCAGAGAATTTAAATGGTCTAATTTATGGTGGAGAAACAACTCAGTGCTCCAGACAAATAGTGAAGCATGACGGGGTAAATAATCCCCCTATGCTCTTTGATGGCTGTTCAGGTAGTCCTGTTATTTTTAAAGAGTGTGGCAACAATGTTGTCCATGGTCTTCATGGAAATGGGATAGGTGATGATAAGTATATGTATGAAATGCTACAATTAGTTCAAACTCAAAAAGAATGGATACAAAGTGAAATTTTTAAATGGACAGGTAGAACCGATATGTTGGATTCTTGTGCTGATACAGGTAGAAGATCTTTTATGGATGGAGAAAAATTTGATATTTTACAAAATGGATGTAGCAAAAAGAAAATTAAAGAAAATGACGGCTTTGTTCCTTGTGATTTGGTAAATTTGGAAAAAGCAGTAGGGTTTCCTTTTTAAATATAATTAAAATAAGCTTTCTAAATATTTAATAAAATATTTATTTTCTTTTATATAATTTGTAAAACAGCTTGATTCTGGAATGTCGTGACCTTTTCCTAATCGCATTTTTTTATTTACATTAGCTCGAGTGCACTCTGTTGCCTCTAGTTCACTATAATCAATTATATTAATATCATTAAAAGAATTTAAAAAGGAAAGAGTTTGTGGTGTTTCAAATTTATCATCATTATGAACAAAAACTAAAGCATTTAAAGTATCAGATTCTTGTAATTCTTTAATTTGCTCATTTCTAAAAAAACCCCAATGTGGAAGCTTCTTATTCCACTCTTTTATAGGCCCTGCAAATGCAGGATGGAGAGCGATAACCCCCTTAAATTTATCAGGATATCTTGACATCAAGTTTAAAGAAGCCCAACCCCCCGCTGAGTAACCGCCTATGATAATATTATTGTAACCTTCTTCAATAAATTTATTTACTTTGTCTAAAATTATATTTTGTCTCATTTGCTGTTTTAATTCAGAATAAGTATCAATTTTTTTTCCCTTTTTTACCAAATCTTCAATTTTTTCTAGTTCTTTAATATTCATACCTATTACACCAGAACAAACTCTAAAAATTTTAATTTCAAGTCCATTAATTTTTTTGTTATGCAAAACTAGTATTGCTGGAGGTACAGCACCGTGCCAAGTATAACCAAATTTAGGTTTTTTTTTACATTTATCTTGTTTGTCTTCATATCCACTTCCATGATTCCAAATTAAAAGCAGGGTATTTTCTTTATCAGTAATTGTATCACTCAAATAGGGATTACCTTTATCATCCATAAAAGAATTGTTTTTTGAAAGTTTTTTTAAACCTTGATATTCAGCAAAAGATGGGAAGCAAATAAAAGTTAAAAGTATTAATATATATCTGAACATATAAATTTATTATATGTGAATGGCTCTCCCATCAACATTCATCGCTGCTTCTTTAACGGCCTCACTTGTCGTTGGATGCGCATGGCAAATACGTGCAATATCTTCAGCACTACCACCAAATTCCATTGTTGTTACAATTTCAGCAATTAATTGTCCCGCATCATGTCCAATTATATGTGCTCCTAGAATAGCATCTGTTTTTTTGTCAGCTAAAATTTTTACGAAACCTTCAGAAGTTGATGTTGTTAGAGCCCGGCCATTTGCCATAAAAGGAAACTTACCAACTTTATATTCTATATTTAATTCTTTTAATTGTTCTTCAGTTTTGCCAACAGATGCAACTTCAGGATTTGTATAAACTACAGCAGGTATCATATCATAGTTGATGTGTGTTTTTTGACCATTAATAATTTCAACGCACGCGACCCCTTCTTCTTCAGCCTTATGAGCTAACATAGGTCCTGGAGCAACATCACCTATTGCAAAAATCCCATCGACACTTGTTCTAAAGTCCTTGTTTATTTCAATTGCTTTTCGTTCAGTTAACTTAACACCAATTTTCTCTAAATTTAATCCAGTTGTATTTGGTTTGCGACCAATCGACATTAACACCACTTCATATGTTTCTTTTATTTCTTTTTTATCTGCAGATTGAATGGAGACTTCAACATCATTTTTATTTGCTTTAGTTCCAACAACCTTCTGTGATAACTTGAATTCTAATCCTTGTTTTTGAAGAGATTTCATAAACTCTTTTGCAATTTCACCGTCCATTGTTGGAACAATTCTGTCAAGAGCTTCAACAACCGTTACTTTAGAGCCAAGTCGTGCCCATACCGACCCCATCTCCAATCCAATATACCCTCCACCGATAACTAACATAGATTTTGGGATAGATTGAAGAGAAAGAGCACCTGTAGAAGTGACAATTTTTTTCTCATCAATCGGTATGCTTGGAATTTCAATAGAGCTGGAGCCTGTTGCAATTATAAAATTTGTCGCAGTTAATTTTTTCTCTTCTTTTGAAGACTTAATCGCAACCGTATTTTTATCTATAAAAGATGCTTCTCCACTTAAATGAGTGATTTTATTTTTTTTAAATAGAAAGCCTATTCCTGTTGTTAATTGCTTAACAATTTTATCTTTACGTTGCATTAATTTAGATAAATCAAGATCAATTTTAGAAGCTGTAATACCGTGTTCTTTAGCATGGTGAGAAAAATCAATAAATTTTTCTGATGAATTAAGTAAGGCTTTCGAAGGGATACAACCTATATTTAAACAAGTGCCTCCCAACGTTACTTCTTTTTCAACACACGCTACTTTCATACCTAGTTGTGCGGCGCGAATTGCGGCCACGTATCCTCCAGGACCGGATCCAATAATAATAATATCAAAATCTACCATTTAAATTCCTAATACAATCTTAGATGGATTTTCAAGTAAAGTCTTAATATTAATAAGAAATCCAACACTTTCTTTTCCATCAATAATGCGGTGATCATAACTAAAAGCCAAATACATTATTGGGCGAATTACAATTTCATCATTAATAACAACGGCTCGTTTTTGAATGTTATGCATACCCAAGATACCTGATTGTGGTCGGTTAATAATTGGTGTGCTTAGCATTGAACCATAAACTCCTCCATTTGAAATAGTAAAGGTGCCGCCTGTTAAATCTTCCATTGTTAGGCTTCCCTCTTTAGCTTTTGTACCCAATTCAACTATTTTTTTTTCAATATCGCCAAAAGTCATATCATTTGCATTTTTTAAAACTGGAACGACTAATCCTTTTTCAGTTCCAACAGCTATGCCAATATCAAAATGATTTTTATAAATTATATTATCATCTCGTATCTCTGCATTAACAGCAGGAAATTCCTGCAAACTCATAACAACAGCCTTAACAAAAAAAGACATAAAACCTAATTTCACTCCGTATCGCTCCATAAAATCATCTTTTTTTAAATCACGGACTTTGATAATTTCAGACATGTCTACTTCATTAAATGTAGTTAAAATTGCTGCAGTATTTTGTGCGTCTTTTAGACGTGTAGCAATCGTGCGTCTAATTTTTGACATACGAACACTCTCTTCTCTATCAGAAGTCTTTAAAGCTGTTTTAGGGCCGCTCATATAATTTAAAACATCTTCTTTTGTCAATCGACCATCTTCACGATTTGATTTAATTAAATTAGCATCAAGCTTATTTTCAGTGATCATTTTTTTTACAGCAGGTGATAATTTTAAAAAATCATTTTTTATTTCAGAAGATTGTATTTTCTCTTTTTCTTGAGAGATATTGCCTTCTTTAGATTCATTTGTTTCCTTAAGTATATTTTTTGGTTTGGTGGACTCTTCTTTTTTTGCTTGATCTACATTTGATTTATTGGCATCTGATTTTGTATTCTTAGCCTCTTCGATAATACCTAATACGCCACCTATATTTATGTCTGATCCTTCTTTTACATTAATTGAAGATAAGGAACCAGAGCTTGGAGCGGGGACTTCAACTGTGATTTTATCTGTCTCTATCTCAACAAGAGCCTCATCAATTTCAAAGGACTCTCCTACTTTCTTCAACCACTTGGATACCGTTGCTTCAGTTATGGACTCACCAAGTGTTGGCACTATTAATTCAACTGACATAATTTATATTCTATCTATCATTTTAATCATTTTATTCAATTGGCAGTTTATATTGAATTAAAGAAACGCCAAGTTTCTCCTTTAATATTTCTTTGATATCTGCATCAATTGCAAGACGGATAATATTATTTTGATTGGCAAGATGTCGTCCAAAAACACCAGTCGCTGGAGATGCGGCTGCTCGTCTTCCTATAAAATATAACGATTGTTGTTTTGCTTGTATTTTTTTTAATACTTCTTGAATTCGACTTCTTATAAATCCCCAAGCACCCATATTTTTAGGTTCTTCTTGGCACCATATAATTTCACAATGAGAAAATTTATTAATTTTCTCTTCGAGAGCATCATAAGGAAAGGGGTATAGTTGCTCTATCCTGACTATGTGAATATTTTCTTTATTAAATTTATCAATATAATCTTGTAATTCAAAATATATTTTTCCTGAACAAAGGACTACACGTGAAATTTTATCTTGTTGTTTTTTAGAATAGACATTATCTAAAACTCGATGAAAGGTAGATCCATTAATAAAATCATCAATTGATGATGTATTCTTTTTGTGACGTAATGTAGATTTTGGTGTCATTAAAATCAAGGGCTTACGAAATTCACGGAGTTGTTGACGTCGCAAAATATGAAAATAATTTGCGGGACTAGTGCAGTTAGCAACTTGAATATTATCTTCAGCACACATTTGCAAAAAGCGTTCTAACCGTGAACTTGTATGTTCGGGTCCTTGTCCCTCGTGACCATGAGGTAACAATAATGTTAAGCCTGACATCCTTAACCATTTTCTTTCACCCGTTGTGATAAATTGATCAATAATCGTTTGAGCACCATTTGAAAAATCTCCAAATTGAGCTTCCCAAATTACTAAAGTTTTAGGATCAGTTTGAGAGTAACCATATTCAAAGCCTAAAACACCAAATTCAGAGAGAAAACTATCAACAATTTCAAAGAGACCTTGTTCTTTTGTAAAATGACGAAGAGGTACATGTCGGCTTTCATTTTCCTGATCATATAAAACTGCATGTCGGTGACTAAAAGTTCCTCTTCCAACATCTTGCCCAGACATTCTGACCCCAAAACCTTCATCAAGCAATGTTGCAAATGCTAAACTTTCCGCAGTTGCCCAATCAATATTTTTTCCGCTTACAATAGATTGCTGACGTTCTCCAAAGATTTTTTTTATACGCTTATGCGCATTAAAATCATCTGGAATTTTATGTATTTTATCACTTATTTTACGCAAAGTATTTTCAGGGATAGACGTTTTTCCTTTTCTAGCACCCAACGAAGCAGTTTTAAAGCCAGCCCACGTACCATCTAACCAATCAATTTTGTTAGGCTTGTAGTTTTTTGCAGATTCAAATTCCTTATCAAGAAAATTTTTAAAATCTATCTGTTCTTTTTTCGATTCTTCTTCTGTAAAAATTTTTTCTTCTAGCAACTGCTGCTCGTATATTTTTAATGTAGTCGGATGTTTTTTAATGGCCTTGTACATTAGTGGCTGGGTAAAGGATGGTTCATCTGCTTCATTATGACCAGATCGGCGGTAACAAAACATATCAATAACTACATCCTGCTTGAAAAGATTGCGGTACTCTGCTGCTAAGCGACAAACATGTACCACAGCTTCAGGATCATCTCCATTAACATGAAATATTGGAGCCTGAACCATTTTAGCAATTTCCGTACAATAAGGGGCAGATCTTCCATAGTGAGGGGTTGTCGTAAAGCCTATTTGATTATTTATTACAAAATGTATTGTTCCTCCAGTTCTAAAGCCTCTAAGTTGTGACATTGCAAAAGTTTCAGCAACAATTCCTTGACCGGCCATTGCTGCATCTCCGTGGATTAAAAGGCCAAAACACTTTTGATTATCTTTGTCTTTCATCAGGGTTTGTTTGGCTCTAACTTTTCCAACAACAACAGGATCAACAGCTTCTAAATGCGATGGGTTAGGAGTTAATGACAGGTGAATTTTTTTTTCTCCAAATTGCCTATCATTAGAAACACCCAGGTGATATTTTACATCTCCTGATCCCAGCACTTCATTAGGATCATTAACATTCCCTTGAAACTTAGAGAAAATTGCTCTGTAAGGCATCCCTAAAACAGTTGCGAGTAAGTTTAGTCGACCACGATGCGCTGTTCCGAAAAAAATATTTTCCACACCTGCCAAACAAGATTGTTTTACGATTTGTTCAATACCTGGAATCATTGATTCACCACCTTCAATGCCATATCTTTTAGTTCCTAAAAATTTTTTATCTAAATATTGTTCAAATAATTCTGATTCTACTAGTCTACTAAAAATCCCTCGCTTTCCTTCTTTGGTAAAATTAGTTTTATTATGAACTTCTTCTATGCGTTCTTGTACCCACTGTTTTTGTTCGGGTGATTGTATGTGTAAAAATTCTACACCCACAGAAGAGGAATAAGTTGCTTTTAGGATTTGCAAAATTTCCTTCAATGATGCTCTTTGTAAGCCAAGACTTCCATCAATAAAAATTTTTCTGTCTAAATCGCTTTCTACGAAACCATGAGATTTATAATCTAACTCAGAATGATGAGTTTTTTTATTTAAATTCAAAGGATCTAAACTCGCAATAAGGTGGCCATTGATACGAAAAGCACGGATTAATCTTAAAGCTCTGATTGAATCTAATGTTGAGTTTTTAAAACTATTAAAATCAGTATTAGAATCTGCACGAATAACTCTATCAAAAGAAACATCATCAATAACATTTGATGGTCTCTTCTTCCATTCAGGACCGCCAAAATCACTTAAAACTAATAGTTCATCTTCATTAAAAGATTTAAAGAAACTTCTCCAACTTTGATCGACTGAATCTGGATCTTCTGAATATTTAAAAAATAACTCAGCTATATATGGTGCGTTAGCGCTATTAAGAAAATTATCGTTCATTAAAAAAACAATCTATATGTTTATATTTTATCTATACAAATAATAGTATTGGGTTTTAAATATACCATTTTTGCATTTCTTTAAGCATTGTTTTTCCTAACTTAGCAGGTGAAGGGGATATAACTACGCCTGCTTTTCTTAATGCTTCAATTTTTGATTGAGCCGTTCCTTTATTTCCTGAAATAATAGCTCCTGCATGCCCCATTCTCTTACCTTTTGGGGCCGATATTCCTGCTATAAACGCTACCGTTGGTTTTTTTATAGAAGCCTTAGCAATAAATTCAGCAGCCTCTTCTTCAGCCTCACCACCTATTTCGCCAATCATTAAAATTCCTTTGGTTTCATCATCTTGTAAAAAAAGATCTAAACAATCTATAAAATTCATACCATGGACAGGATCCCCACCAATACCTACGCATGTTGTTTGTCCAAGACCAACTTCAGAAGTTTGCCAAACAGCTTCATATGTTAATGTGCCAGATCGACTAACAATACCTATTTTTCCCTTTTTATGAATAAAGCCTGGCATGATTCCAATTTTACACTCATCAGGAGTAACAAGTCCTGGGCAGTTTGGTCCAATAAAAAATGTTTTTTGCTTAATAATTCTTTTTTTTATTTTTACCATATCTAGAACTGGGATACCTTCCGTGATACATGTAATGATTTTAACATTGGCATCTAATGCTTCGTTAATTGCTTTTGTTGCAAATTTCGCAGGAACATAAATAACTGTTGCATCTGCATTTGTTTCTTTAACAGCTTCTTTTACTGTGTTGAAAACTGGAAGATTTAAATGAGTTGTTCCACCTTTGCCAGGAGTAACTCCTCCAACCATCTGTGTTCCATAATCTATGGCTTGCTTTGAATGAAAAGAGCCTTGAGAGCCGGTGAAGCCTTGGCAAATAACCTTTGTATTTTTATTGATAATTATTGACATTTATTTTGCGAGCTCCACTACTTTTTTTGCTGCCTCAGTGAAATCGTCAATAGAGATTAAACCTAAAGTAGATTTATTTATAAGATCTTTTCCTTCTGATGCATTGGTACCTTGAAATCGAACTACGATGGGCAATTTAAAATTTAACTCTTTCACTGCTTCAATAATTCCGCTTGCAATCATATCGCAATGAATAATACCTCCAAAAATGTTAATCAGTACTGATTTTACTTTGGGATCTGATTGTATAATTTTGAATCCACTAATTGCACGCTCTTTATTTGCAGTTCCACCTAAATCTAAAAAATTTGCAGGCTCTTGACCAAATTGTTTAATAATGTCCATGGTTGCCATTGCTAACCCCGCTCCATTAACCATACAACCAATAGATCCCTCTAATTTCACATAGTTCATATCATTTACAGCAGCTTCTAATTCCAAAGGATCTTCCTCGGTTAAATCTTTTAGATTTTCTAATTCTGGATGACGAAAGATTGCATTATCATCTAAACTTATCTTTGCATCTAATAAGACAAAATTTCCATCGCTATTTAAAACTAAAGGATTGATTTCAATAGATGTCGCATCAATAGATATAAAAGCTTTAACTAGTTTTTTAGCAATATCTTTAAATTGAATAAACTGGTTAGTATTTATCTCTAAATCTTCTTTCAGTGTATCAGGGATAGAAATTTTTTCAAAATCATTAAAGTGTATGGTGTGAATTTTTTCAGGATTTTTCTCTGCAACATCTTCTATGTCCACTCCTCCTGCAGACGAAGCCATCATCGTGAGTTCAGAAGTCTTACGATCAATTAGCAAACTAAAATAAAATTCACGATCAATTTTGCACCCTTCTTCAATAAAAATACGGTTGATTTTTTTCCCCTCAGGACCAGTTTGTTTAGTAACAAGGATATTACCCATCATAGAATTAGCTAATGAAATAACCTTAGATTTATCGTCTGTAACCTGAACACCCCCCTTATCATTAAAAGGTTTTTTAAAATGACCTGCTCCTCTCCCTCCTGCATGAATTTGAGATTTCACAACCCAAGGAGGTCCTTGCAAATTCTCTAAGTCTTCTTCTAGCCCATGCAGTCCATCAATATAAAATTTACCCTTTAGCAAAGGTAAGCCAAATTGGCTTAAAAGATTTTTTGCTTGGTACTCATGAAGATTCATTTTTTATAAATTTAAATTACACTATTCTTAGATAATTATCTAAAGTCAGATAAGAATATACTTAAAATCATTTTTTTTTAACGAGCTTAGAAGCAAGATCTGTTAAATTTTTAACTGACTTTACAGAGTTATTAAATTGTTTTTTTTCAAATGCAGTTAATTTTAGTTCTAAAATTTTCTCAACTCCTTTTTTGCCAATAATCACAGGAACACCGACATATAAACCTTTAACACCATACTCACCATTTAGATAAGCTGCACAAGGCAATACTCTTTTTTTATCTTTTAGGTAAGACTCTGCCATTACTATTGCTGATGAAGCAGGGGCATAAAAAGCTGAAGCTGTTTTCATCAAACGACCTATTTCTCCACCTCCATCTCTAGTTCTTTGAATAATTTCATCAATTTTTTTCTTTGTAGTCCATTTTAGATTAATTAATTCTGGGACAGGAACTCCTCCTACAGTT
>ENA-OSJC01002275-OSJC01002275.1-marine-metagenome-genome-assembly--contig:-NODE-2275-length-14680-cov-5.603985_pt1 | contig 14680 bp, 15 predicted proteins | sample MGYA00237885_ERZ534234 | MGnify/ENA primary metagenome ERZ534234 (study PRJEB26413, sample SAMN06343907) | marine metagenome | isolation source: coastal waters | place: Atlantic Ocean: West Antarctic... | reverse complement strand
TTATCATCTTTTAAGCAATATTCTAATAAGGGTTCTTTTAAAACTGTGCCATCTTCAATTCCTAGTCTTTTAGTAATTGAACCTGTTGCTACATTTCTTATAATAAATTCGATTGGAATAATTTCTACAAACTTAATAATTTGCTCACGCATATTTAATCTTTTTACTAAATGGTTTTTTATTCCAATTTGTCCTAAGTTTTTAAGAATGTGTTCAGATATTCTGTTATTTAAAACTCCCTTACCCTCAATTTTAGATTTTTTTAAATTATTAAAGGCTGTAGCGTCATCTTTAAAATACTGAATAACTAAATTTTTGTCTGCTGTAGCATAAATAATTTTTGCCTTGCCTTCATACAATTTTTTACCTTTTTTCATTAATTAAAAACTCTTTTAAAGATTAAGTCTACATTTTTAAAATGAGAAGAATAATTAAATATACTTTTTAGTTTTTTAGAAGAAATTTTAGTCATAATAGATTTGTCTTTATTTATAACATCAAATAAATCTAAATTTTCAGCAAAACATTTCTTAGCATAGTTTTGAACTATTTTATAAGATTGCTCTCTACTTAAACCTGATTTTGTTAATTCAAGCATAACTTCTTGTGAAAATATTAAACCTTTTGTTAAGTTTAAATTTTCAATCATCTTTTTTGGATACACAATCATTTTATCTAAAATGCTTCCGAGTCTGACTAAAGCAAAGTCTAAAGTTATGTTTGCATCTGGCCCAATATTTCTCTCAACACTTGAGTGAGAAATGTCCCTTTCATGCCATAATGCAATATTTTCTAAAGCAGGAACTACGGCACTTCTAACCATTCTTGCAAGACCTGTTAAGTTTTCACTTAAAATTGGATTTTTTTTATGAGGCATTGCTGAAGAGCCTTTTTGATCTTTTGAAAAATATTCTTGTAGTTCATAAACTTCTGTTCTTTGTAAATGTCTAATTTCTATAGCAACTCTCTCAACAGAGCCTGCAATTATTCCAAGAATAGAAAAATAAAATGCATGTCGATCTCTTGGTATTACTTGAGTAGAGATTGGCTCGATTTTCAAGCCAAGCTTTTTAGCAACATGTCTCTCAACACTTGGACTTATATTCGCAAAAGTTCCAACTGCACCTGATATTGCACATGTTGAAATTTCATCTATTGCTGCAACTAATCTTTTTCTGTTTCTTTTAAATTCTTCATAAAATGAAGCAAGTTTTAAACCAAAAGTAATGGGTTCTGCATGTATACCGTGGCTTCTGCCCATGCACGGAGTATATTTATATTTTTTAGCCTGTTTTTTTAATATTTTTAATATTTGATCGATGTCATTTAACAAAATTTTTCCAGACTGAACTAATTGAATATTTAAGCTCGTGTCCAAGACATCTGATGAGGTCATTCCTTGGTGAAGATATCTTGCTTTAATTCCAGCTTTTTCTGTAACTGAGGTTAAAAAAGCTATTACATCATGCTTAACTTTAGCTTCGATTTGATGAATTCTCTTAACATTAATCTTAGCTTTTTTTCTAACAACAGAAGCAACACCTTTTGGGATTTGACCTATTTTTTCCATCGCTTCAGCTGCAGCAACTTCTACATCAAGCCAAATTTGATATTTATTTTCTTCTGACCATATGTCAGTGAGCTGTTTTCTGGAGTATCTTTTAATCATTAATTATAAATAAGGAGGCTTTGAATAACCTTTAACAGATTCTGTAAAGATTTCATAACCATTTTCAGTAATACCTAGTGTATGCTCGAATTGTGCAGATAAAGATTTGTCTTTTGTAACGGCTGTCCAACCGTCCTTGAGCATTTTTACATCCCACTCTCCTACGTTTATCATAGGTTCAATTGTAAAAGTCATCCCTGGCCTAAGTTCCATGCCAGTATTTTTCCGGCCATAATGTAAAATATTTGGGGGCTCATGAAATATAGTACTTATTCCGTGACCACAAAAATCTCTTACAACAGAGTAACCTTTTTTTTCAACAAAAGATTGGATTGTGTGCCCAATATCACCAAGTCTTAATCCTGGTTTTAATAATTTTATAGCTAGCATCATAGACTCGTAAGTTATATCAATTAGATTGTTAACTTTTACTGGTGTTTTACCAATACAAAACATTCTACTAGTATCACCATAGTGCTCATTAATTATTGCAGTAACATCAACATTAAGGGCATCACCATCATTTAGAATTCTATCAGAAGGTATTCCGTGGCAGACAACGTGATTTAAAGATGTACATAATGATTTCTTAAATCCTCTGTAAAATAATGGAGCTGAGTAGGCGCCGTTATCTCTTATAAACTCATAACCTAATTTATCTATAAAATCTGTAGTAACTCCTGGTTTGATATTATCCGTAAGCATATCAAGAGTTTCAGCAGCCAATTTTCCTGCTATTCTCATTTTTTCAAATTTTTCTAAATATTCAGGCATTAATAATTTTAATTTTTTTTTCTATTTTAATTTCTTTTGAGTTTATTTTGCAACGATAGGCTAAAAAAATAACACCAGCTTTTTTTGCAAGTAAATAATTTTCATAATATTCTTTATCAATATCTTTGGCTATTTTAAAGCTTTCAACACCCTGAATTTGAACTAAGAACAGTAAATAAGACTTATAACCTTCTTTAATAGCTGTAATAAGAGTTTTTAAATGTTTAGAACCTCTAGTAGTGATAGAATCTGGAAATTCTGCGACTTTTTCATTCCTAAATAATGTAACATTTTTAACTTCAACAAAAATTTTTTGTTTATTTTTTTCAACTAAAAAATCAAACCTTGTCTCCTTATCAAAAAAGACTTCTGATTTAATAGTGTCACTCCTTGATACTTCTTTAATTAGGTCATTAGCTAAACCATGATAGGCAATTTTATTAGCAAAATGAGTATTAACACCCACTAAATTTTTCTCAACTTTTATGATTTCTAATGTGTATTTAAGCTTTCTTTTAGGATTATCATTTTTAGAAATAAAAACTTCATTCCCCCCATCTAATAAACCTTTCATTGATCCGGTATTTGGGCAATGAGCAGTTACAACCTCTTTATCCAATTTAACATCTACGAAAAATCTTTTGTATCTTTTGATAAGTTTGCCTTTAATTAAAGTTTTGGTAAATTTCATAATTAAATTGTATATTTAAATATGACAAAAAACACAAAAGTTAATGCCGCAATATTGATTATTGGAAATGAAATTCTTTCAGGAAGAACTAAAGATACAAATACTAGCGCGATAGCTCTATGGTTAAACTCAATTGGAGTTAAAGTTAATGAAGTAAGGGTTATACCAGATATCGAAAGCATAATTGTTGACACTGTCAATCACTTAAGAAAAACCAATGATTACCTATTCACAACTGGTGGTATAGGTCCAACACACGATGATATAACTGCCAAATCAATATCAAGGGCATTTAATCTTGAATATGAAATTCATAAAGAAGCATTTAAAATACTAGAAGCCTATTATAAATCTGGTGAATTTAATGAAGGTAGACAGAAAATGGTATGGATGCCCAGAAATGCAAATTTAATTTTAAATCCTTCAAGTGGTGCACCAGGGTTTAATGTGGAAAATGTTTTTTGTTTACCTGGCGTTCCTTCAATTCTAAAATCAATGCTTGGTGGTTTAAAAAACAAGATAGCAGGTGGTGATCCAATCTTAAGCCACACAATAAGTTTAAAAACAGTTGAAAGTGTAATTGCAAACTCATTAACAAATGTTCAGGATAAAAATAAAGAAGTAGAGATTGGAAGTTATCCTTTTTTTCAAGCAGGTAATTTAGGTGTTTCAATTGTAATACGTTCTGAAAATCAAATTAAAATTGATAAATGCAGTTCTGAAATTTTAGAATTTGTAGATGAAAAAAAAATTGAAATAATAATTAGATAATTAAATGCTTTATTTTGCATACGGTAGTAATCTTCACCATTTCCAAATGAAAAGAAGATGCAAAGATAGTATTTTTTTTAAAAAGATATTTTTAAAGAATTTTAAGTTAACCTTCAGAAGTAAGCACAGAGCAGCTGATATAGAACCTAAAAAAAACTCCAGTGTACCTGGGGCGTTATATGATATTTCAAAAAGTGATGAAAAAAAACTTGATGTTTATGAAGATTTTCCAACTTTATATAAAAAATATTATTTTACTTATTATGGAAAAAAAGTACTGACCTACACGATGACAAAAAAAACTTTATTTAGATTTCCTACAGAGCGTTATTTAGGTATTGTTAAACGCGGATATAAAGATTGCAATTTGGACAAAAGTTATCTTGAGAATGCTCTAAAAAATACCATATAGATATTAATATTAATGAGTATTGATTATAGACCAGAAATAGATGGATTAAGAGCAATCTCAGTTATTGCTGTAATAATCTACCACGCAAATTTCATTATATTCGATAGGCTGATTTTTCAAGGTGGATTAATAGGTGTTGATATTTTTTTTGTTATATCAGGATATTTAATAACCACCTTAATCTTAAAAGAATTACTTAATACCAAAAAATTTTCTTTTTTTAATTTTTATGAGAGAAGAATAAGAAGGATTTTACCAGTATTGTTTTTCGTAATTTTATTGTGCATACCTTTTGCTTACTTTTCTTACTTGCCAAGTAGTTTGCTTAGTTTTTTAAAATCAATCTTATACACGCTAGGTTTTGGTTCTAATTTCTATTTTTTCAATACAGGGCAAATTTATGGTGGTGAAGATGGTTTATTAAAACCTTTATTACACACCTGGTCCTTATCAGTTGAAGAACAGTTTTATATTTTATTTCCATTTTTTTTGTTACTTTTATTCAAATATTTTGAAAAATATTTATTGAAAATTCTAAGTGTAGTTTTTTTTGCCAGCTTATTGACCACACAATTTATCTCAATATATTATCCATTAAATAATTTTTATTTTCTTAATGTAAGATTATGGGAGTTATTAGCTGGATCAATAATTGCTCATTTACAGTTAAATCAAGTAAATTATAGAATTTATTTTTCTGCTAATTTATGTAAATGTCTTCCAGTAATAGGACTTTTATTAATTATATTATCAATTTTTTTTCTAAATGATAAAATGTCCCTCCCATCATTTTATTCAGTTCCTGCAATATTAGGTACATGCTTAATAATTCTTTTTTCTAATAAAGAAAATATTATAACTAAAATACTATCTATAAAGTATTTAGTTTTTATTGGTTTAATTTCCTACTCATTATATTTATGGCACTACCCAATTTTTGCATTCTATAGATATAATTTTCCTTTAGTGGAAGATAGTAATTTTAAGTTTTTGATTATTATAATTATAATTTTTTTATCCATAATTTCTTATAATTTTATAGAAAAACCTTTTAGAAATAGAAAAGTAATTAATATAAATAAATTAACTATTTTCTTATTTGTACAATTTTTTTTAATTATTTTTTTTACCGTAATTCTAATTTACAAAGAAAAAAATTTCAATAACACTATATATGATAAGATTAATATTGATAATGATGTTTATAGAGCGAAAATTGAAATGTATGCTCCGACGAAGTACCCATTAAATAATTTTGATCATAAAAAAAAAAATATATTAATTGTAGGAAACTCTCATGCTATTGATTTATTTTTATTCTTTAGAACGAACCCTGATTTATTTTACAATTATAATTTCAGATTTACTTCATTAGAATCTTTATCAAATTATATGGATTTAAAGGATACCCACTTTAAAGAAAATATAAGTTCTTTTAGAGGAAAATATTTAAAATCTGATCTTTTTTCAAAAATAGATATTATTTTATTTTCAAACCGCTGGTCAAAATCTAACTTAAATAATTTAGAAAATTTAATTAAATTACTTATCAAAAAAAATAAAAAAATTATTTTGACATCACATAATGTGAACATTCCTTCTATAGGAAAAAAAGAAATTACTCTTTTTGATAAATTTATTACAGACAATAAAAGAATGCCAAATAAAAAAGAGCTTTTAATATTAGAAAAAGAATATTTTGATTTTATGATCAATGATGACAAGCGTAATCGATATAATAATAGATTAACTATAATTTCTAAAAAATTTAACCTAAGATTATTAGATAAAAGTGTTTATCAGTGTGATTATAAGCAAAAAAGATGCAATATATTAACACCTGATGGATATAAGATTAACTACAATGCCCATCACCATACCCTTGAGGGAATAAAGTATTTAGGAAAGAAAGTATTTGATTTAAATTGGCTTACTATTGATTAATTTATACTAAATTTATCCTTGGCTGCCCAAATAAGTGTCTAATAAATAAAAATTTGATTATTAAACTTGTTCAATTATAAATATTAACATAAATACTCATGAAAAATAATATGTGCCCTCGTGGTGAAATTGGTAGACACAACGGACTTAAAATCCGTGCCTTTTTGGAGTGCCAGTTCGAGTCTGGCCGAGGGCACCATTAAATGAAAGATAAAGTTTATTTAGTCTTTGATAAAACTAAAGCTTCACTAAAGATTAAATCTCTTTTAATAAAAAAAATCAAAACCACCACTTTAAAAAAATCTGACATAATAATTGTTTTAGGTGGAGATGGGTTTATGCTTCAAACTTTAAAGAAGCTATATAAATTTAAAAAACCTTTTTATGGAATAAACTCTGGAAACTATGGTTTTTTGATGAATAAATTCTCTAATCAAAATTTTCTAAAAAATTTAAAAACTTCACGTAATATTAAGATTCACCCATTACAAATGAGAGTAAAAACAAAGAATAATGAAATCAGAAAATCAATAGCTATCAATGAGGTATCAATTTTAAGACAAAGTAAGCAAGCTTCATCAATTTCAATAACGTCTAATAAAAAAAATATAATTAAAAATTTAATTTCAGATGGAGTTTTAGTTTCAACACCAGCTGGAAGTACAGCTTATAATTTGTCAGCACATGGTCCTATTTTAAGTTTAGATTCTAATAAATTAGCAATTACACCTATTAGTCCTTTCAGACCAAGACGATGGAGTGGTAAAATTATTAGTGATAAATCTAAAATTATAATTAAAAATTTAGATAGCAATAAAAGACCCATTAGTGCTGTCGCTGATAATTTTGAGGTAAGAAATGCTAAAATAATTAGTATTCAATCTAATAAGAAGATTATTTTTAATTTATTGTATGATAAAAATAATAGCCTTTATAAAAAGATTAAAATTGAACAAGTTAGAAAAGAAACCTCAAACAACTGAGATTAAAATAATTAATGAAACATTTTTTAAAAATTAATAAAAAGATATTACACATAATTTTATTATTATTAATCCCTGTATTTTTTATCGAATTAATATATGGCAACTGGCAAGATCATTATAATTTTAAAAGAATAGAAAAATTAGATATACTTAAAAATTTTCAAGTTAATTATAAAATAGGTCACTTATATGATTCTGAAAGTGAAATAATTGAATATACAAGAGACACATGGGGACTAAGAGGTGCAAGTGAAAATATAAAAGACATTGATATTTTAGTAATAGGTGGAAGTACAACTGACCAGAGATATATAAGTGATGCCGACACTTATGATCAAGTTCTTGAAAACGAATTTAAGAAAAACGGTAAAAATATTAAAGTAGCTAATGCAGGAAATAGTGCTCATTCATCCTATGCGTTTATTAAGTATTTTGATTTGTGGTTTCCCAATGTACCAAATTTAAATCCAAAATATTATTTATTTCTAATAGGGGATAATGATTTTTTAAGATTTAAAGATGATATGCGTGATAAATTAATTGTGAATAATGTGAAATTTTCATTAAAAAGATTTTTAACGGAAAGAAGCATTTTATACCCACTAATAAGAAAAATTAAATATGTGTTCTCAGAAAGCAAGGGCAGAACGATATATATCTCAGGCCAGGTATATGGAGACTATTCCTTAAATGAATGGGTCAACAAACCTAATTTTAATAATGATGAATTTATACAATTTAGTAAAAAAGTAAATTATCAAAACAATTTGAAAAATTATGAAAATAACTTAACAATATTAATTAATAAAATTAAATCTTTAGGTGGAATACCAATATTTGTTACGGAATCAAAAAGAAGAGCTTATACATTTGTTGAAAATAAAATTTATGGAATCCCGTTGGACAATTCACCTTCGCCTAGTTTAGGAAATCCTGATATAAATGGAGTTGATTATTTTTATATGATGAAATCATTACATGAGAGTACAAAAGATATATCAGATAAAAAAGGAGCAATATTTATTGATTTAAATGACTTAGAGTTTGATTTAAGAAAAGATTTTTGGAACGTAGGACATAACACACCCACAGGAAATTTAAAAAAAGGTAAATATTTATATTCAAAACTTGAAAAAATTATATCGAAATGAAAAAATTAATTAAATCTATTATTATTATGGCTATTATTTTTATTTCTTTATCGTTACTAATTTATTTAACAAATAATATAGAATTTTTTAATAATATAATGAATGATAAAAATTTTAATTATTCATGGAACTAACCATAATAAGAAAATAAAAATACTATTTAATCAAATCAAAGTATTTTTTTGTAATGGTATTTTTCATACTATATTTTACATGCATTGGGTAATTACCAACATCATTATACTTAAGTAGCACTCTTTCATTATAATAATTATAGTTAATATTATTTGTAAAAAAATTATCAAACTCACTAATTGCTTTGGGATTGTCGTAGTAAATAGTATCTAGTACTGGCCCATTTAAGATAACAAGGTTTAGGTTATGTTTTACAGAATATTCTTCAATTTTTTTTAAGAAAAATTTTTTTGAATCAATGTAGGGGTTAATTTTTTTTGAAAGATTATATTTATAAATATCTCTTTCATTTTGTATAACAAAGTCATTTTTTATATTTTTTGATAAGTACTCTTCATATTCAATTTCATTTTTGTTAAAAAATTCAAAAAATAATTTTAATGAAAATTTAAAATATTCAATAATAAATTTAGTTTTATTTCTTGCGTCTAAAATATCAAAAAAATTATTTTGTGTAATAAAATATGCCTTGTCATCTAAATCAATATCTAGGAAATCATAAGAAATCATAAGGTAAACATTTTTTATATCGTTCTTAGAATTTCTATTAGCTCTTTTTAATAAATTAAACTGACCAGCAAATCCATAAATCTTTGTTAAAGATAAATTTAAAGTTTTTTGATTAGATAATTCTGTAAATAAGTCTGTATTTATAGAATTTCCAAGTGAACTATCTCCAAGAAAAATACTATTAACACCTGATGAATTTTTAATTTTTTGCATTTGATAATTTAAAATTAAATAGTTCTGGTCTTGAACAATCTTTGTATATAATTTTACCGGGTTGATTATTGCAAAAACAATCAATAAGAATAATAAAATAATAAAATAGATTAATATAGATAGTGTAAATTTTTTGTAATTATCTTTTTTCATATAATGTGAGATTTTTTAATCATAATTAAAATTGAAAATAAATAAATTCTAAAGGTTTAGAGATTTTTGCTAATGAAAAAACTAATAAAGTAAATATTATTAGAGAAAAATAAAAAATATTATTTGCAAAATGTAGTATCTTATTTTTATTTTTTTATTAATTTTTATTTGAATAATATAGGGCATAGTCTTTAGTATTTGGCATTAACCAGCATATAGCTAAACCAATAATTAACAATAAAATTGGAATAAGGTAATTATCAAAAATTAAATTACTTTTAAAATTAAATAAATTAACAAACATGAAGTTAGCTTGCTGCAAATTTTCTGCTCTAAAGTAAATAAAAGCTAAATTAATCATGAATAAAACAATAGCTCTCCTTAACCAAATGTTTAATTGAAAATTGATTTTATATTTTTTTAATAAGTAAATAATAGAATAGTTAAATATTAAATATAATGCGTGTAGCATGGCCCAAAAAACAAAAGTCCAAGAAGCGCCATGCCATAATCCTGAGATAAAAAAAGTAATCATTATAGGCAAAAAAACTGTAAGAATAATATTTTGATTTGTATATGAGTTGTGTGGTGTGAATTTTTTTTGTAGGTAAAATGACAAAAACATAAAAATGTTTCTATTAAGAAACTGAGTTAGTGTAATGTGCCACTTACTCCAAAAATTGATCATATTTTCTGCTTTAAATGGAGAGTTAAAATTGTCGGGAAGTTTAATTCCAAAAAAATAAGCTATGCCAATTGCCATGTCTGAATAAGCTGAAAAATCAAAATAAATTTGAAACGTAAAACAAAATGTTCCAATTAATATATCTATAGCATTTAAGCTGTCAGTTATTAAACTTTGATCATAAAGTATATTTGAAAACAGACCAAAACTATCTGCTATATATATTTTTTTAAAAAGACCCAATGATAAAAAAATTAAACCAATTGTAAAATTTTTGTAAAAATTATCTTTTTTATCATTATAAAATTGAGAAATAAAATGTGAATAAGTAACTATTGGTCCAGCAATTAATTGTGGGAAAAAACTTACAAAAAGAATATATTTTAAAAAATCAAAATCATGATTTTTCCCATAATATATTTCAACTATAAAATTAATTTGTTGTATGGTAAAAAACGATATTGCTAAAGGTAAAATGACATTTTTAAAATTAAATGTAAGTGAAAAAACTGTATTAATATTTTCAATAAAAAAATTATAATATTTAAAATAGCATAGTAAAATAACATTCAAGATAATAGCTAGTACAAAAGTCATTTTTTTATATAAATTCAATTTTTTATAATTCAAATTAACAATAATTTTCGCTAATATGAAATTCGCAACAATTGATAATATTAGTAGAAATATATATATAAAATTCCAATAAGCATAAAATACTAAAGATGATATTATGAGAAATATAATTTTATAATTTTTATTTTTAAAATGATTAATTTGATAATAACAAAAAAGTACTATTGGAAAAAAAATAAATAGGAAGTTGAAAGAATTAAATAGCATTTAATATGATGTGTTGTTTTATTTTAATTTTATCATAATAAATTGAAGCAAGTCATTTATATCATTAAGTGCAATAGTTTCTCCAAAACTAATATTTATTTTAAAATCTTTTTGTATTCTTAAAATTAATCTAACATTAGATAAACTATCCCATTCAATAAAATCATTTGCTGATTTATGTAAATCTAATTTTTTTATTTCAATTTTCATCTCTTTAGAAATAATTTGTAAAAGTTTTTTTTGTAGAGTTTTAATGTTCATGTTTAATGCTCATGTTTTAATGTTCATGTTTTAATGTATACTTTGCAGTATACAAACATTATAATTATTATTAAATTTTTTTATTTATACTAAATAATCAATATTTATGCACACTATTAAAAACTTTTGGCGAAAAGAAGCAAAAAAATTGTATTGGAATAAATTTCCAACTGATATTTTTCATTTTAAAAAAAACAATAAACATATTTGGTTTAAAGATGGAAAATTAAACGCATGTTATAATGCTATAGATTCAAATATAAATGCAGGTTTATCAAAAAAAATAGCTATTCATTTTCTAAATTTAAACGGGGAAATAAAAAGTTTTACATATGAAGAATTATTGCAAAGTATAAATTCTTTTATCTATTTTTTAAAAAATAATATTGATATTAAAAAAATTAATAAAATAATGATTCATTCTTCAACTTCTATTGAATCAGCTATAAGTATGCTTTCATGTGCTAGACTAGGAATTACTCATTCTGTAATTTTTGAAGACCTTGAGTCAGAAGCTATTTATAAGAGATTATTAGTATTTAAACCTGACATATTAATTTCACGGACATCTGAAGTTAGATTTAAGAACACTGTTATTCCTGCAGTAAATAAATATTCAAAAAATCCCAATACAAATAAAATTAAAGTTTTTTATTTCACAAAAAAATTAAACTATAAAAATGTTACATCAATTGACTTTAAAAAAATTTTTTTAAATAAAAAAAATAATATACCCCACACTAAATGTAAAAATGTTAAAAGTAATAAAGATTTATTTGCACTATTCACATCTGGTTCAACAGGCATACCTAAATGTATAGTTCATTCTACAGGAGGCTATCTAACTTATATTAAACACAGTTGTAAAAGACAATTCGGTATAAATAAAAAATCAACAATATTAACTGCATCTGATGCTGGATGGATTAATGGGCATACTTATGCCTTGTATGGCCCACTTATGTTGAGTGCAACTTCAATTCTTCTGGAAAACCCAATCTCAATATTAGATAGAAAAATATTAGAAAAAATTATTTATAAACTTAATCCAACAATCTTATATCTGCCAGTTACATTAATTAGACTTCTAAAATCTTTAAATAATAATAATAAAACTATAAAATCTAACATTGAAGTTATTGGATCTATGGGGGAGGCTTTAGCTCCAAGAATAGGTAAATGGTATTCAAAATTTTTTAATCTTAAGAATAGAGCTATAGTAAATACTTACTTTCAAACAGAGACTGGTGCTATAATTTCGTCACCAACCTTTAAAGATAAAGAAAATATATCTCCCCACGGAACTGTGGGAAAAGCAATTAAACATTTAGGTGTTAAAATAATCAATAAAGAAATTATCATAACCAATCCTTGGCCTGGATGCATGAAAAATATATTTAACGAATATTCAATTTGGAAGTCATATTGGACAGAAAGTGGGTTTTTCAAACTTTTTGATACAGCCAGTTTAGATGATAAAAAAAATATTATTATTAACGGAAGATTAGATGATGTAATGAATATAAGAGGTCATAGAATTGGATCTGCTGAAATTGAGTCAATTCTTTTGACAATAAATAGTGTAATTGAAGTTTGTGCAGTTTCTATCAAAGAAGAACTTGAAGGCTCAGTACTAATATTATTTATAGTATCCAACGATTCAAAGGAAATTATACATGACAAATTAAAAAAAATCTTAATTAATAATTTTGGTACTTTTGCAATACCTAAAAAAGTTTTTATTTTAAAAGAACTACCTAAGACCAAAAGTGGAAAAATTTTAAGAAGAATTCTTAGAAATTTATTGGAGAATAATAAAAGCATTGACTTAAGTGCGATTTCCAACAAAGAAGCAATTACTGATATAAATAATTCAATAAACTCTACTAACTAATTTAGTTTACGCTGATGCTCTTCATATATTGGAGTTCTATAATACAGCTAAATTTAGCTTTTGTTTCTTTGCTCTAATGAAATTACCTACGACTAGTGTGATTTGTTTAGTGCACCATACGTAGTTGAATTACATACATATTGATTACAAATCAAGACTCTCTATTTTAAATATACTTCTGTTTGCAACACCAATATAAAAATACATATACCTTGCGCACACTCTACTCTGAGTGCTAAAGTTTTGCTTATGAAAAAATTTAAATATCAAGATGAATACCATGACCCAATGGATGCAACTTGGCAAAAAGAATTATTATCAATGGGTGAAGAAGGCTGGGAGTTAGTTTCTGTTACTCCTTATCAATGGCAGACTGACCAAACTGGTTGGAATGTTATTGAGGCGTATTGCTACTTATTAAAAAAAGAGATCAGTTGAAAAAACATATTTTAGAAATGACTGATCGATCTGATCATAATCTGTACACACCTCACAAACAGCGAACATCAAAATTCAGTTGATTGTTGTTTTTATAAAAATGATTAATGTTATTTTTGTTGAGTGATGGTGCCCCCGCACGGAGTCGAACCGCGGACCTATTGATTACAAATCAATTGCTCTACCAGCTGAGCTACAAGGGCATAATGGATTTCTATTAAGAAATCGTAAACTAATCAAGAATTTTTTTTTAAATAACTTAAATGATGAAATACAATTGCTGCACTATTTGAGATATTCAAGCTTTCTACATCTTTATTTATATCAATCTTCACTAAAAAATCAGTATACTTACCTGTGTGTTCTCTCATTCCAAATCCTTCTGAGCCAAATAAAAGAACATTTTTCCCACTCCACTTTACATCGGAAAAATTTTTATCTCCTTTAGCATCAAAGCCATAAACCCAAAAATTTTTTTCTCTTAAGTTTTTTAGTGTTGAATTAATATTGGAAACTTCAAATATATTTAAATGCTCCATACAACCACTCGCAGCTTTGTACATTAGCTTACTATCTGATGGGAACTGTCTTTCTTTAACTATCAAACCATCAATATCAAATGACGCCGCACTTCTTATAAGTGAACCAATATTTCTTGGATCGGTTACTTCATCAATACAAACAAACGTAAGGTTGTTTTTTCCTTTTATAAATTCTTTTAATTCTAGCTGGTCTAAATGTTCCACTTCAGCAATATAGCCACCATGCATCATCTGATCTTTTGAAGTATATTTATCTAATTCTTTTTTTGACTTAAAATAAACCTTAACATCTTCAAGAACATTTTTTTTTGGATTTTTTCTATGAATATTTTTTTTACTTTCTTCTGTTAAAAAAACTTTCAAAACCTTTCTATTTGGGTTTCTAAGCGCCTCAATAACAGCATGCTGTCCAACGATCAAAAAAGATGATTTATTCATATATTTAGGTTTGTTTATACGTATTTTACCATGTTTTCACAGTAAATCTCGTGTTGCAATTGCATAATAAAAATATATAAAACGCATGTTGTTTGAAGCTTTATTGAAGA
>ENA-OSJC01002273-OSJC01002273.1-marine-metagenome-genome-assembly--contig:-NODE-2273-length-14696-cov-4.718791_pt1 | contig 14696 bp, 14 predicted proteins | sample MGYA00237885_ERZ534234 | MGnify/ENA primary metagenome ERZ534234 (study PRJEB26413, sample SAMN06343907) | marine metagenome | isolation source: coastal waters | place: Atlantic Ocean: West Antarctic... | reverse complement strand
ATGGATTGATTTTCAGAAAAGAAAGGTCTTTTATCCGCGTAATAGGTCTCCATCGCAGAGAAATTTATCACAACATCATCACTTTCAACTTGTCCAAAGTCAGGGTTAAGAGCTGCATTTATTTGACTGCCTGAATCAATTTTCCAGAAAATTTCAGCTCCTAACTTGGAATCTGTTTTGCCAGAAGTTTTTTCATCAGACAAAGTTAGATAAGGGAAAAAATCTATCTTGGAAGAGCTGTAATTTTTTAGCTTAAGGTCATTGAGCTCATAAAGAAACATCGACCTGCTTGGACTGGATTTGATCGAAGCATAAGCTTTAGATATCTCCATAGAGATTCTCCAAAAGCTAATTCTTACTGTTCTGTTTTCTCCTTCGACCTTTTTCATTGGCGCAACCGTCCAAGGAATAAAGAATTCTGCATACCAGGCGTCTCCGGATATTGACGTACTTGCTTTCCAATCACCGTCCCAGTCTTTGCTTTTGTCATTGCCATTACGGTAAATGCCGTCCCACAAAGATCCTCCCAAAGAAACAGCAAAGGAATATGCCATCAACGCATCTCCATCATAATCAATGGTTACGCCTACTTTGTCTGCATTTGGGTTATCTTGATCTCTGGCATGTTGTTGAGATCGCATGGAGGACTCGGGCTGGCTATTTATATAACCTAAGAATATTCCTTCTTCTGTCTCTTTGATTAAGACTTTGGTACCTTGCTCAGGTTCATTTAAGGTAAAAGGACCAACTTCATAAAATTGTGTTATCTGTTTTGCCGTTCTCCATTCCTGTTCATCCAACACACCATCAACCTGTATTGCTGAAAAGATAGGAAAGCTTATCAGAGTACAAAAAATGAAAAAGTAACTTCTTCTGCTAAAAAAATTCATTCACTACTCAATAACGGTGATTGATATCTTGCTTGAAATCAACGGAATCTCATGAGGAACATGAAATTTATTTCCCATAATAAGCTGCAAGGTATGTTCGCCTGGGATTAGAGCCAGTGAAGTTTCGGTTTGACCGCCTCCAAAATGGATATGATTGCCATCAGAAGGAATTGATTTTGTCATATCAGGTAGGAATTCTAGGTCCAACAAAAGGTGATGATGTCCTGTATTTTTTCTGTCCACTCCAGCCGGAGCCACTCCCATACCGGACAAACCAAATTTAATAGTTACTGGGCTTTGGAGCACAGCATTGTTCAAGGGTTCAATTATATAAACAGATTGTTGTTCATTGCTATAAGCAAGAATTGAAAAAAGAGAGACGAAAAGAATAAAAAAATATTTCATATTCTTTAAGATTTATAGCTCCCGTCTCCGTACATCAAAGAGCCGTGAGAATTATTGTTTATAACTTTGGTAACCTTTCCAAAGAAGACAGTATGGCTGCTGTGTTGAAATAAATCGAAACACGTACAAAAAATATTTGATGTAGATTCTTTGTTAAAAGGAATTTCTTCATCTTTCGACCAATGTTCTGAACTAAATCTTTCATCCCCATCTTTAGAAGAACTGCATAAATTAGCAAGCTCAATTTGATGAGGTGAGAGCACATTGATACAAAAGTTTTTTCCCTTTCCTAACAAGCTATGTATAGATGCATTTTTATTTACACAAATTAACATCGAAGCAGGATCTAATGACAAAGAGGTTACCGAAGACGCTGTCATTGCATGCTTAATGCCCAATTCCTGAGAAGAAATGACGTAAACCGAAGAGGTAATACCTCGCATTGATTTAATAAACTCTATATTTAATTCAGAATTATTCATAAGGTGCGCACGCTAACATGTCTTATTTTTTGTGGCTAGCTAATTAGTAGTGTAAATTTACACTTTTTATGGCTATTAGAAAACCAAATACCAGAATAATTGGAGGAGACTTTAAAGGCACAAAAATACCCTTTACACCTTCAAAAGATATTAGGCCAACTGAAAATAAAACGAGGGAAACTTTATTTAACTGGCTGATGGGAGACGTAAAAGATTCTGTTTGTTTGGATATGTTTGCAGGAACGGGGGCGCTAGGTCTTGAAGCTTTATCAAGAGGGGCTAAAAAAGTTGTTTTTATTGAAAAAAATAAAGACCTTTGCAGTGGAATCCTTGGCTTGATAAAGAAACTGTCCTTAGAAGATTGTGCAGTAGTAATCAATACAGATTCCTTAAAATATTCGTTTGAAGAATTTAATTACCAGTTTGATTTGATCTTCTTAGACCCTCCGTTCAGGAAGGATATGTTAGACAAAGCGTATGGTGTTTGTTTAGATAAAAACATCACCCATCAAAGTACGTTGGTGTATGTTGAATCCGAAATGAATTTGGTTAAAGATTTTAAAAAATGGAAAGAGATAAAAACTTCAAAAGGTGGTCAAACAAAGTTTGGTTTATACACAAATGAAACCTAGAATTTATCTAATTTTTTTGATATCAGCTGTTGCAATTGCCCTGTACACACAAGACATAATGCTCACCCCTACCAACATGCTTTTAACAATTGCTGGAAAAGAAATTCACCTAACAATGCAAATGCTTATCTCATTGATTGCAAGCTGCACATTGCTAATTTTATTAACTTTAAATCTGATAGGGTTTTTCTCTTCAGTTGGTAGAAGAAAGAAAAGGATTGGGAAGGACCAAGAAAACAAGGAGTAGCTACTTCCTTTTCATTGAATCGAAGAATTCTGCGTTAGTCTTGTAGTCCTTAAGCTTATCTAAAATCCATTCCATTGCAGCTGTATCATCCATTTCATTAAGAAGTTTTCTTAATATTGTGATGTTTCTTAGCTCTAATTCTTCGGTTAATAAATCTTCTCTTCTAGTTCCCGTTTTACGAACGTTTATAGCAGGGAATACTCTTTTTTCTGCGATCTTTCTGTCGAGATTAATCTCAGAGTTACCTGTTCCTTTAAATTCTTCAAAAATAACTTCGTCCATACGCGAACCGGTATCGATTAGAGCAGTAGCAATTATTGAAAGACTGCCCCCTCCTTCGATGTTACGAGCCGCTCCAAAGAATCTTTTGGGTTTCTGTAATGCATTAGCATCAACTCCACCAGTCAATATTTTACCCGAAGCTGCTTGAGTTGAATTGTAAGCCCTAGCAAGTCTTGTGATTGAGTCTAGCAAGATGACCACGTCGTGTTTGTGTTCTACCAACCTTCTGGCTTTATTTATAACCATCTCTGCAACTTGAACGTGTCTTGTAGGGGCTTCATCAAAGGTACTTGCAACAACTTCACCTCTTACTGATCGCTTCATTTCAGTTACTTCCTCTGGCCTCTCATCTACCAAGAGAACTATGAGTTTGCATTCGGGGTTATTCTTTTCTATTGAGTGAGCAATGCTCTGAAGCAACAAGGTTTTACCTGCTTTGGGTGGTGATACGATCAAAGAACGTTGTCCTTTTCCTGTTGGTGCCGTCAGATCTATTACTCTTGCTGAAAGGTCTTGAGTGGTGCCATTGCCCAGTTCAAAGAACATTCTTTCATCAGGAAATAATGGGGTTAGGTTTTCAAAAGCAACCTTGTTCTTAGCTTTTTCAGGTTCTTCAAAGTTAATTTGTTCAATTTTTAAAATGGCAAAATACCTTTCACCATCTTTGGGTGAACGAATTTTTCCCTGAATGGTATCTCCTGTTCTTAATCCAAAACGTCTTATTTGGCTTGGAGAAACGTAAATATCGTCGGGACCGGCAAGATAAGACTGCTCTGGAGATCTTAAAAAACCAAAGCCGTCTTGCAATATCTCTAAAACGCCCTCTCCTTCTATATCCTCTCCTTCTTTTGACTTGCTCTTTAAGATTCCAAAGATCAAATCTTGTTTCTTGGCTCTAGAAGCATTCTCTACATTACAAGATTCACCTAGAGCAATCAGGTCTTCCACGGGCATTGTTTTTAGTTCTGTTAAAAGCATAAATATGAATTATTCATTAAGGGAAAAGGGTTTGTTTGGAAAAACGATTCGAGAATGGAAATAATTTAACACCCTTAACAAAGGGAGTCTACTTTTTTTCTTCAGAGGTTGGCTTCAATAAATGCGGTAAGTTGAGTTTTGCTTAAAGCTCCAACTTGCTGAGCGATGACCTCTCCTCCTTTAAAAATAGACAAAGTAGGTATGCTCATCACATTCTGTTTAACTGCAGAATTTTGATTGGCATCTATATCCAGTTTTCCCACTTTCAATTTGTCTGAAAACTCAATGGCAATTTCTTCAACAATAGGTCCTACCATTTTGCAAGGTCCACACCAAGCAGCCCAGTAGTCGACCAGAACTGGCTTGTCAGAAGAATTCACTTCTGTTTCAAAATTGTCGTCGGTTAAAGTGACAACGTTCATACATCCTCCTTGGATAAGTTTATAAAATTGTTATTTTTAATATTATTATTATTGTGGTTAAGGTTAATTTTTACAAGCCGAATAGATATTTAATTTTTTTAGCTTGTTACAGCTCCTTTAGACGCTGAAGAGACCAGAGTTCGGTATTTACCAAGCACACCTTTTTCTTTTGCTTTAATAGGGCAGATCCAACCAGCCAACCTTGATTGGATTTGGTCTTCTGGGATGTCGAGATTTATTTGGTTTGCGTCTGCATCAATAGTGATTTGGTCTCCATCTCTCACTATAGCTAAAGGACCCCCTTCATAGGCTTCAGGGGTTATATGTCCCGCTACAAAACCATGCGTGCCTCCAGAAAACCTTCCGTCCGTCAAGAAAGCAACTTTGCCTCCCATTCCCTTACCCATGATAGCAGCGGTAGGGCTTAACATTTCCCTCATACCAGGCCCGCCTTTAGGTCCTTCGTATCGAATAACCAGCACATCGCCTTCTTTTATATCATCCTTCATAATTCCTTTCATGGCTTCTTCTTCAGAATCATAAACTCTCGCTAAACCGGTAAACAAGGTTCCTTCTTTTCCAGTAATTTTAGCCACGGCTCCCTCAGGGGCTAAATTCCCATACAACATCCTTAAATGACTATCAGCCTTGATAGGATTGGACATGGGTCTTATTATTTTTTGTTCTTCTGGATACGGCTGCACATGAGATAAATTCTCTTCTAAGGTTTTCCCCGTTACTGTCATCTGCTTTCCGTCTAGCAAATCTTTTTCTAGCAAACTCCTCATTAAAGGTAATGTTCCCCCAATTTCATTCAATTCAGACATCAAATAATTACCACTTGGTCTTACGTCGGCTAAAACCGGAGTTCTTTTACCAATTCTTTCAAAATCATCCATTGATAAATTAACGTTTGCTTCATGAGCTATGGCCAAAAGGTGTAAAACTGCATTTGTTGAACCCCCCAGAGCAATTACAACGGTTATAGCGTTTTCAAATGCTTGTTTTGTTAAAATGTCTCTTGGGGTAATGCCTAAATTGATCAAATTACTCACTGCCTCACCTGCCGCTCTGGAATCTTCAAGCTTAGATTTGGATATAGCGTCTCTTGCAGAACTGTTTGGAAGACTCAACCCCATAGCTTCAATAGCTGACGCCATAGTATTTGCCGTATACATACCTCCACAAGACCCGGGGCCAGGGACCGCCTCAGACTCTATTTGAATTAAATCTATATCGGATATTTTTCCTGCAGAGTGTTTTCCCACGGCTTCAAATACAGAAACTACATCTGTTCTGTTGTTCCCTGGTTTTATACTGCCACCATAAACAAAAACAGCGGGTCTGTTTAATCGGGCTATCGCCATCAGGCATCCTGGCATATTTTTATCACACCCTCCTATGGCCACCAATCCATCAAAGCCTTGAGCTCCAACAACAGTTTCTATCGAGTCAGCTATGACCTCTCTTGAAACCAATGAATAGCGCATTCCTTGAGTTCCCATAGAAATACCATCAGAAACGGTTATTGTATTAAATATTACCGCTTTAGAACCGGACTCATCCGCTCCTGCAGCAGAGGCTTCAGCCAATTTATCAATATGCATATTACACGGGGTAACCATACTCCATGTGGAAGCAATTCCAATTTGAGGTTTGATAAAATCTGCATCTTCGAATCCAACTGCCCTTAACATTGCTCTTGATGGAGCCTGCTCCACTCCATCCACTATAATTGAAGAGTATTTTCTTTTATTGTCTGTCATATTCAATAATTATAATCGACAAATGCTAGATACTGTATTTTAAGATATTGCTGCCTCAAGCAATTCTCTTGTGTAAGGGTGATTGGGGCTGTCAAAAATCTGATCTGCCATCCCAGACTCTACAACACAACCTTCTTTCATCACATACACTCGATCTGCCAGAGCCCGAATAACCCTGAGGTCATGACTTATGCATAAATAGGCTAAACCATGCTGATCTTGCAACTTTAAAAGCAATTTAATAACTTGCATCTGAATGGAAACATCCAAAGCAGAAGTTGGCTCATCCAACAAGATGAGTTTTGGCTTGAGTATCAACGCTCTCGCTATTGCTATTCTTTGTCTTTGTCCGCCCGAGAATTCATGTGGAAATTTATTTAAAGAGCCTTCATCCATTTCAACCTCTTCAAGAGAGTCAATTGTCCTTTTATCTCTTTGTTCGGCGTTTAATTCTGGTTCATGCACACGCAAACCTTCACCAACAATTTCTCCAACAGTCATGCGCGGAGATAGCGAGCCGAAAGGATCCTGAAAAACAATTTGGAAATCCTTCTTCATTAACCTTTTTTCTTGCTTAGAAAAATTACCTAAATCTTTTCCATCAAATAAAATATTACCGGTGGATTCTTCCAACCCTAAAAGAGCTCGCGCAAGAGAAGACTTTCCAGAACCTGATTCTCCGACCAAACCCGTGGTTGAACCTGAATAAACATTTATGTCTACATTCTTTACGGCCTTAAGATAGGTTTTCTTGCCAAACAAAAAAGGTTTGTTGATCAAGTATTGAATGTCTATGTTTTTTGCTTCTAGTAGCCTAGGGTTGTCTTGTTTTAATTCTAATTTTGGCTCTGGTATAGAGTCCAGAAGGTGCTTCGTGTATTCGTGTTGAGGGTTATCAAAAACTTCTCTGACTGATCCATTTTCTACAATTTCTCCGTCTTTCATGACACAAACATCATTAGAAAACTTTTTTACTATATTGAGATCATGAGTAATGAAAAGTATGGACATTCCTAAATCTCTCTGCAGTTCAGAAAGCAAGTCCAATAAAGCTTTTTCCACAGTCACATCCAAAGCGGTTGTGGGTTCATCAGCAATTAATAGGTCAGGTTCATTCGCTAAAGCCATGGCTATCATTACCCTCTGTCTTTGACCTCCTGATAATTGGTGCGGGTATGCATCTGCCTTGGTAATTGGATCAGGAATTTTGACCTGCTCAAGCAAAGAAATGGTTTTTAGTTTAGCTTGTTTCTTATCAAGCCCTTTATGGAGAATTAAAGTTTCATCTATTTGATCACCAACCCTTTGATATGGATTTAGGGATGTCATTGGCTCTTGGAAGATCATTGAAACTACCTTTCCTCTAATAGATCTAAGATAAGATTGCTCACAACCCAGAAGTTCTTTCTGGTTTAATTTAATGGAAGACTCGGATCCGTGAGAAGCTGAAATCTTAGGTAGAAGTTGCAATATTGACATTGCAGTTACGGACTTTCCAGAGCCCGACTCCCCCACTAGCGCTAAAGTTTTTCCTTTCTCAATCGCAAATGAAATATTCTTCACAGCAACAAAAGATTCTTCCTTGGAGCTAAACCTTACAGATAAATCCTTTACTTCTAGAATGGTATTCATTATTTAAATTATTTTAAGAGAAAACGTACTGGTGTTGAAATATCACCAAGTACAAGCCTACAGTTTACCTCATCCCCTTCAATAATTTCTTTTCTTAAACCTTTGATCATGAGATGGTCTGATCCTGGTTGAAAAAAATGTGAGTCACCTGGTTTTACTTCAATTTCAAAAACTCTACGCATTTTCATCTTGCCATCTTTAGCAATTAAAGTTTGATGTATGGATACATCCAAATTTAGGCAAGATACTCCTGTAATTCTGAGATTGGATTCAGAATTATTTGTAAACTTAAAATATCCTGCAGACATTATCTGGCCTTCCAGTGGTATATTTATGTAAGCCTCGCTTATAATCAAAGATGGTTCTTTTGAATTATCTTGAGAACAGCCAATAAAAAAAGTTGCTGCAAACAATAAACTAACTAAATAGTGAAATTTCATAATCGTTTTAATTTTCTATCTTATTTTATTCTGACAATAAGTTTTTCCCTGTTCGCTGCTGTTATGACGGCCAGTGACAATACACTTAATCAGGCACTAAATAAACTGATTAAACAGCCACAACAAATTTTGAGTCCTGATGAAGCTTTTAAGTTAAGCGCAACTATAAATAACCTTAATCAAATTGAATTATCGTGGGACATAGCTAAGAATTGTTTTCTTTATAAAGAAAAAATAAAAATTACCCCCGACCTAGGTCAAGAACTTTATACGGATTTTAAATCTGTTGAGCAAGATGATGAGTATTTTGGTCTAGTTAACGTCTTCTATGACCAACTTGTCTACAAACTGTCCCTTAAAACTAATAAGATGCTCTTAACTTATCAAGGATGCAATGAAACAGGATTCTGTTACCCTCCTGTTACCAAAGAGTTGATTATAAATACGTCCTCTAGATCAATCACAATTATGTAGATTGTTTTTAATTTATAGTTTGATATATTTATAATGCATCCAAAATTCTTTAAAATCGTCTAAAATACTAAAACATGTCAAATTTCTTACTTTTAAATGGTCCAAATCTAAATCTTTTAGGCACTAGAGAACCAGAAATATACGGATCAACAACCTTAGTAGATGTTGAAAATAAATTGACTTCTTTGAGTCTCAAAGAAGGCCATCAACTTGAGTCATTCCAAAGCAATGCAGAACATGACTTGGTTAATAAAATACATGAAGCAAAAATTAAAGAAGTGAAGTGCATTATCTTTAACCCTGGTGCATTTACACATAGCAGCATAGCCCTGAGGGATGCGCTGTCGGGGATTGGTATTCCCTTCATAGAAATTCATATTTCTAATATCTACAGCAGAGAAGATTTCAGGCAGAAGTCTTATTTATCAGATATTGCTGAAGGGGTTATTTCGGGCCTGGGTATTGAAGGTTATGAATTAGCACTTGCCGTTGCCATAAACAGATTTAGTTAAAAACGAGGAAGACATGGACATAAGAAAAGTAAAAAAATTAATAGAGATGCTTGAGGCATCAAACCTAGAAGAGATTGAAATTCAAGAAGGTGAAGAGTCTGTTCGTCTTGTGAAGAACAAAACTTACTCTGCCCCAATTGCCCAACAGGTATCTTTACCAAATACCCTGCCGGTTTCAGATGGAAACACCCAAACTCATGGAAGCACAGAAGAGAAACCTTCCGAAGAAGTTGTGAATGGTGAAAGCATTAACTCCCCTATGGTTGGTACCTTTTATTCATCAACCTCTCCCGGATCTAAGCCTTTCATTTCTGTTGGAGATCACGTAAATGAAGGAGATGTTGTATGTATTGTTGAAGCAATGAAAATGATGAATGAAATCAAATCTGAATTTTCTGGAAAAGTTTTATCGATAAAAGTTGAAAATTCTCAACCCGTTGAGTATGGACAAACTCTTTTTGAAATAGGTAAATAAATGCTCACAAAACTCCTAATTGCCAACAGAGGTGAGATAGCTCTTCGTATACTAAGAGCAGCAAAAGAGCTAAAAATTCCGACCGTGGCCGTCTATTCAGAAGTTGATAAAGACCTGATGCATGTAAAAATGGCAGATGAATCTATTTGCATCGGCCCGGCAGACTCAACTTTAAGTTACATGAACGTTCCTGCAATTATTAGTGCAATGGAGCTTTCTGGAGCCGATGGAGTTCATCCCGGTTATGGTTTCTTGTCAGAAAATCCTGACTTTGCGGATAAAATTGAAAAAAGTGGATTTGAATTTGTTGGACCTTCTGCGTCTGTTATTAGAATGATGGGAAATAAAGTTTCAGCAAAGAAATTTGCTGTTGAGTCAGGTCTCCCAATCGTTCCGGGTACTGATGGCGCTGTAAGTAATAGTCCTCACGAACAAGCAGAAGCAATTGGCTATCCCCTGATTATTAAAGCTGCTTCTGGAGGAGGAGGCAGAGGCATGCGTATTGTTGAGTCCTCTAAAGACTTAGAAAGTTCTATAGAATTAACCCAACAAGAAGCGGGCTCTTATTTTGGTGACTCAACCGTTTATATGGAAAAATTTCTTATGACCCCCAGGCATATTGAAGTTCAAGTGTTGGCTGATCGTCACGGCAACGTGATCCATCTCGGAGACAGGGACTGCTCTCTACAAAGAAGACATCAGAAGGTTATTGAAGAAGCCCCTGCCATAGGCATACCTGATGAAGCCCGGCAGATTATTTACTCTAAGTGCATAGAGGCGTGCAGAAAAATGAAATATGTCAGTGCGGGAACTTTTGAATTTTTGTATGAAAATGATAATTTCTATTTTATAGAAATGAATACAAGGATTCAGGTAGAGCATCCTGTTACTGAAAGCATTACGGGATTAGATTTGGTTAAACTCCAACTGCGGATAGCAAGAAATGAAAAGCTTAAAGTTGAACAGAAAGACGTTGTAATAAAAGGCCATGCAATAGAATGTAGAATCAATGCCGAAAACTCAGACACATTTATGCCCTCACCAGGGAAAGTAACTGACTACCACGCTCCAGGCGGTATTGGTGTAAGAATGGACTCACATTTATACAATGACTATGTGGTCCCTCCGCATTACGATTCCTTAATAGCAAAAGTAATCTGTAGGGCCAATGACAGAGAAGATGCCCGCGCCCGACTAGAGAGAGCTCTAGATGAAATGTATGTTTCAGGAATAGATACTAATCTTGATATGCACAGAAAATTAGTAAAAGATCCAAACTTTATTAAAGGAGCTGTTGATATCAATTACCTCGAAAATAAATACAAGTCAGAAGAATAATATGTCTAATCAAGACAATCCTTATGAACCAGAGAGTTTAGAGAAAGCAGTACAAAGTTTTTGGGATGAAAACGAAGTATTTTCTGTAACAGAGGACCCAAGTAAAGAAAAATTCTTTTGCGTTAGCATGTTTCCCTATCCAAGTGGATCAATACACATGGGTCATGTTAGGAATTACACTATCGGAGATACCATAAGCAGATTTCAAAGAATGTTAGGTAAAAATGTTCTCCAACCCATGGGATGGGATGCATTTGGCCTTCCTGCTGAAAATGCAGCGATAAAAAATAAAGTTTTTCCCTCTGATTGGACGGATCAAAATATAGAGTCAATGAGATCCCAATTTAAAAGAATGGGTTTTGCTTATGACTGGAAAAGAGAACTTTCTACTTGCGAACCAGAATACTATGAATGGGAACAATGGTTCTTTCTCCAGCTTCTTGAAAAAGGGCTAGTCTACCAGGAAGAAGCAGAGGTCAATTGGGATCCTGTTGATGAGACAGTTCTAGCGAACGAACAAGTTATTGACGGAAAGGGTTGGAGGTCTGGCGCAACCGTTGAGAAAAAGAGACTCAAACAATGGTTTCTTAAGATAACTGACTATGCAGAAGAGTTATTGGAAGGAATTGATCAATTAGATCAATGGCCTGAACAAGTCAAAACTATGCAGAAAAACTGGATAGGAAAATCTGAAGGAATGGTATTTAAATTTGCCATCAAAGATTCTCAAGACTCCATTGATGTTTATACAACTAGGCCCGACACAATAATGGGGTCAACATTTATTGCAATTTCAACAAATCACGAAATAGCCATTAAAGCTTCTGCAAATAATAAGGAAATAAGTAGATTTATAGAAGAGCAAAAAAATACCACCGTTGCTGAAGCAGATATTGCTAAACAAGAAAAATTAGGAGTTGATACTAAAATTTTTGCAATTCACCCATTCACAGGTGAAGAGCTGCCCATATGGATAGGAAATTTTGTTCTTTCAGGATACGGCTCTGGTGCCCTTATGGCAGTGCCAGCCCACGACCAAAGAGATTACGAGTTTGCTAAGAAATATAACCTAAAGATTACTCAAGTAGTAAAAAGCTCTGAAGATATAGATATCAATGAAAAGGCAATAATTGAGAAGAATATTCTCATCAATTCAGGTGAATTTAATGGTTTAAGTTTTGAAGAAGCCTTTATAGAAATTGAAGAAAGATCCAGAGAACTTAATTGCGGTTCAAGAAAAATTAATTACCGAATTAGAGACTGGGGTGTCTCCAGGCAACGATACTGGGGAGCACCCATACCAATATTAAAAGATAAATTTGGTAAATCTGTAGGGGCAAAGGAACTTCCTGTTGTATTACCAACCACAGTAGACTTCACGGGAATCAAATCTCCCCTCTCTTCAATGGACGACTTCTTAAATATTCTACAAGATGGAGAAAGTCATCAAAGAGAGACTGATACCTTTGATACTTTCTTTGAATCTTCATGGTACTACGCTAGATTTGCTTCATTTGATAGCAAGGATTCTATGCTTGATGAAAGAGCAAAGTATTGGCTGCCGGTTGATCAATATGTAGGCGGCATAGAGCACGCTGTATTGCATTTACTTTATTCTAGATTCTTTTACCGCTGTATGAGGGACTTGGGATTGGTTGAAGGAAATGAACCTTTTAAAAAACTTCTCTGCCAAGGTATGGTCTTAAAAGATGGCGCCAAGATGTCTAAGTCAAAAGGAAATACCGTAGATCCAGAGAATTTAATCGCCAAATACGGAGCTGACACTGTACGCTTATTTGTTATGTTTGCTGCCCCACCGGAACAATCTCTTGAATGGTCAGACCAAGGTGTTCAAGGATCTTACAGGTTCCTGAACCGAGTGTGGAATCTAGTTCAAGAACATCTGAGAGCAGGCCTTCCATCGAAACTAATCTTTGAAGACAAAAGTAAGGAGATTTTAAAACTCAGAACTAAAACTCACCAAACTTTACATAAAGTTAAAGACGATTACGAAAGGAGACAGACTTTTAATACTGCTATAGCCTCCATCATGGAATTGTCCAATAAAATACCTAAAGAATTTCTTACAAACAGTGCCTCTTTAGCCGAAAGGTCTTCTGCACATGAGGCGATCAGAAGCATAGTTATCATGCTAGCACCAATAACACCTCACCTCTCACAACATCTTTGGTGGGAGTTTGGAGAGGAAAACCCCATCATTGATTGTGAATGGCCTGAAGCTAATCCCGAACTGTTAATAGAAGAAACAGTTGAGATTGCGGTGCAGGTTAATGGGAAACTAAGAGCTACAATTTCTCTGGCCACCAATTCAGAGAAAGAAATTTTTGAGTCAGCAGCTTTGAATAATGAAAACATACAAAAATACATAAATGGGAAAGAAATTAAAAAGATAATATTTGTTCCTGGAAGACTTGTTAATATTGTTACATGAAGGATTGCAAAGAAAACTTAAAAGTTCGGACATGGTTCTTACTTCTTTTAATTTCTGTTTTCTTTTCTGGTTGTGGCTACAGCCTAAAAAGTGAAAGCTCTTATTTTGATAGCAAAAGTATTTCTATCGCTTCCGATGCCTCTTCACTAAACATAAGCTTTAAAGAGGAATTGTTGACACTTAATAATTCCATTATTTCTTCAAAAGAGATAGAGCAAAAACAAGCAGACTTAATCATTATTATTCAAGAGCATCGCATATCTAAATATATTGCAGCCAAAGGATTGGGGTCCAGGACAAGAGAAGTAAGATTAGACTATCACTTAAGCTTTGAGCTTAAAAACACCGAGACGGGCAATAAAAATTTACACACCCTAGAAGACGTTAAGTATATAACTTTTAATGAGTCTCAAATTCTAGCTTATGAGAGCGCAGAGGCAATGGCTTCAAAAGAATTTATCAAATCTGCTCTAAAGAGAATTGAAATGTTAGCTTCAGAAATCTAAATAATGAAATCTTCCGCACTGGACCTTGAACAGCTATTAAAACAAGATCTCAATAAAGTTTATTTAATATTGGGGCAGGAATCTCTACAAATCCAAGAGGTTGTTGATCAAGTGACCGCAAGAGCTAGAGAAGAAGATTTTTTAGAAAAGCAAACACATATAGTTACAAAGCAAATGGATTGGTCTTTTCTAGCATCTTCCTCACAAAACTTAGATTTATTCGGAGCTAAAAAAATTATTGAAATAAAACTGATAGGCTCAGGTCCGGGTGCTGCTGGAGCAAAAGCATTAAAGGAGTTTGCCAAAGAAGAGTCTTCTCTGGATATTACTATTATTTCTGGAGAAGGCTTAGACAAAAAAAGTTACTCTTCGGCATGGGTCAGAGCCTTAGAAGAAGTTGGTACTCTAATCATCATTGACCCGATTTATTTAAATCAGCTGCCTTCGTGGATCTTAAAAACTGGTGAAAAAAATGATCTGCAGATCACAAAAGAAGCAAGCGTATTATTGGCTGAAAGAACTGAAGGGAACTTATTAGCAACCTTGCAAGAAATTAAAAAATTAACCTTACTTTATCCCAATCAAGACATAGGAATTGAAGAAATGGCTTCATCTATTGCAGACTCTTCTAAGTTCAATATTTTTGATTTATCTAATGCCTTTATTTCTGGCAACAAGGAAAGAACCGCAAATATACTAGAGTCTTTGAGAGCTGAAGGAGCGCCTGAAACTTTGGTTCTATGGTCCTTATCAAGAGAAATAA
>ENA-OSJC01002271-OSJC01002271.1-marine-metagenome-genome-assembly--contig:-NODE-2271-length-14699-cov-3.295650_pt1 | contig 14699 bp, 17 predicted proteins | sample MGYA00237885_ERZ534234 | MGnify/ENA primary metagenome ERZ534234 (study PRJEB26413, sample SAMN06343907) | marine metagenome | isolation source: coastal waters | place: Atlantic Ocean: West Antarctic... | reverse complement strand
AAAAGTCAATTAGTAAAAAAGTACAAACATATAGACTATAATTTTGTTGAGAACGAATACCCATTAGCTGGTGTTATTGGTAAATTAGCCTTACCTAGAATGAGTAAAAATTTTAATTTAGATAAAGCAAAACCAATTTATATCAGAAATAAAGTTGCTCAAACAATTGTTGAGAGAAATTCGTAAATTTATATTTTAAGTAAAAAAATTTTAATGATGGATTATTCAAAAATTAAATGTTGTGATGCAAAAATATCTGATTTAAATGAGATAGTAGGAATTGAAAAAAACTCATATTTCACTCCATGGTCAAAAAAAAGTTTTGAAGGGTCTATTAGAGCAAAAAATATATTCAAAGTTTTTTTAGAAAAAGAAAAAATTATTGGTTATTACATTGCATTAATTGTACAAGATCAATGTGAGCTTCTTAATATAACTGTTATAAAAAATAACCAAAATTTAGGAGTAGGAAATTTTTTTCTTAAACATTTAATTTATTTTTGTAAAGCATGCAAAATTGCTAATATATTTCTTGAGGTAAGAGTTTCAAATTTTTCAGCTATAAGGCTTTATGAAAAGAATGGTTTTAATGAATTAGGAACGAGAGATAATTACTATAAAACTCCTCAAGGAAAAGAGGATGGTTTATTGATGGGGTATACGTTTGACTTATAAATTAGAAAATTCTTTGGTTTTAAAAGAGCTAGGATTTGATTATGTTTGGCTCTTAAAAGAAAAATCCCAAGAAACAGAAAAAATCTACCATGCTTATACTTTGAATTTAACTGACAGCAATATTTTGTTTGTTGCCAGCTCAGATATTGCATCGGGAGACGAAGAGGTAAGCTTATTCAAGAATATTGCGTTATATCTTCATAGTCAATCTAAAAATGAATCATTAAAGCTCTTATTAAATCTAGATACTGTTAAAATTAAAGAGACTATTAAATCATCTAAATTTGATCACCTTCTTCTACTTTGTAACCAATTAGATTTTTTAGATGAAGAATATCAATTAGCAAATAAAAATAAAGTGTTTGTATTGGCGTCGCTTAGTAAAATGATTCAAAATTCAGAGTTAAAACAAAAGTTGTGGCATGATATTCAGGTGTTATTAAATAAAGTAAACGGATAATAAACAATTTAAAATGAAAGCGTCTAATTTTTACATTTCAACCCTTAAAGAAGCTCCTGCCGAAGCAGAGCTAATAAGTCATCAATTAATGATTAGAGCCGGCCTCGTTAAAAGATTAGGCTCCGGACTTTATAGTTGGATGCCGATGGGGCTGAGGGTGTTAAAAAAGATAGAGACAATTATTCGAGAAGAGATGGACAATGCAGGCGCTATCGAATTATTAATGCCTGCAATTCAACCATCGGATTTATGGAAAGAAACTGGGCGTTGGGATGTTTTTGGTCCGCAGATGTTAAAAATAAATGACAGGCATGATCGATCTTTTTGTTTTGGACCTACCCATGAAGAAGTTATTACTGACATTGTTAGAAATGAAATTAATAGCTACAAGCAATTACCAATCAATTTTTACCAAATACAAACTAAATTTCGCGATGAGATTCGACCGAGATTTGGAGTTATGAGAGCTAGGGAGTTTCTAATGAAGGATTCTTATTCTTTTCATTCGGGTATTGACTCTCTAAAAGATACCTATGAAAAAATGTATAAAACCTATACGGCAATTTTTGACAGAATTGGATTAAAATTTAGAGCAGTACAAGCAGATAATGGAGCAATTGGTGGGGATGGATCACATGAGTTCCATGTTCTGGCAGATTCGGGTGAGGATGAAATTGTATATGATGAGGCAAGTGACTTTGCAGCCAATATTGAGGTAGCAAAAAATCATCCAGATAAAGATAAGTTAAAGACATGTAGGGGGATTGAAGTTGGGCATATCTTCCAGCTTGGGACTAAATACTCTGAAGCAATGAAAGCAGAATTTCTTGATAAGCATGGACAATCTAAACCCATGATGATGGGCTGTTATGGCATTGGAGTTTCAAGAATAGTTGCAGCAGCAATTGAACAACAAAATGATGAAAAAGGAATTATTTTTCCTTCATCAATATCCCCTTTTGAGATTATATTGATACCTATTGGTTACGAAAAAAGTGATCTGGTGCATAAATCAACAAATGATCTATACAGCCATTTGATTGAGAGTGGCTTTGACGTGTTGCTTGATGACCGAGGATTAAGACCAGGCATAATGTTCAGCGAATCAGAGCTACTAGGGATACCTCACAGGATAACTATTAGTGAAAAGACGCTGGCAGAAGAGAAGCTAGAATATAAGCATAGAACTACCCCCGAAGCAGAGTACATTGCATTAAATTCAATCGTTAAAAAATTACAAGAATACTAGCTCAAAACTTTGAAGGCGTAGTAGGTTCCAAACTCACCCTCTGAATCTATGTACAGAAAATAATACCCATTTAATGTATAACCCAATCCATTAAAATGATTTTTTGACCTTATTTTTAAATTACTGGGTATTTTACTTGCTCCCTTGTAATTTCCTTTTATGTCGTAGATTAAGAACCGCTTATGATCGACATCCAATAGAATAAACTCTTCTTCAGCCTTTCCAGTGAAGGCGATAAAGCTATCTGCAACATCATGGTGCTCCACTTTTGGTGTTTTAAAATCTAATTTAATATCATTTATAAGCTGATAATTTTCAGCGCTAATAGAAAAAACAGAATTTGTTCTTTCTTGCTTTGCATAATAAATATTACGATTTGAGTCATATGAGGGCATTGTTGAGGCACTTCCAAATGCAGGAGAAGATTGTGCAACAGTATCGGATTTACCAGTTAACAAACCTTGATCATCTAATGCCAGAGAAAAGATTCCCGTCATTGGAGCAAATCCTGCAGCGCTAGATACATTATAGGTAATGGTTTCTAGCTTTGACGTCTTTTCATTAAAGTAGATAGAGCGGTTATCAAATCCTGCACGCGTTGATTCAATATATTTACCATTTTCATCAAATGTATGAATTAATGATTTTGAAATAGGAGCCTCATAAGCAGACCCCATTGGAGCCAACCCACCATCAGCAATATAATATTTTTTCTCTACAGGAATATATGCAACAGTTTGTGGCATAGATGTAGGCGGCTTTACTAGTGTAATTTTAAATGCAATTTCTGCATTTTCAATAATCTTAGCGCTCAAGGAGTAATTGATTAATAAGACCGGTACAAGACTATAAATAATTTTTTTAAATGTCATAAGATTAACTTTTTATTAAGTGAATGTTGTTAATAGACTATTTTATTCTATTTTTTGTTCAATAAACATTGCATCGCCGTAACTAAAAAATCGATATTTGTTTAATATAGCATGGCGGTAGATTTCTTTTGTAAATTCATAACCTGCAAATGCTGAAACTAACATAAGGAGAGTGCTCTTCGGTAAATGAAAGTTAGTAAATAATGCATCTACAACATTAAATTTATATCCTGGCTTAATAAATATTTTGGTTTCTTGTTTGCCTACACGGATCCTATTATCATTAAATGCACTTTCTAAAGCTCTTAATACAGTAGTTCCAATCGCAATAACGCGACCCCCTTTCTTTTTTGTCATCTCAATCAGGCCTCTTGTGTTTTCATCAATGGAGTAAAGCTCTTTATGCATGACATGATTATCTAAATTATCAGCCTTAACTGGCTGAAAAGTACCAGAGCCTACATGGAGAGTAATAAATGCAAAATTAATATTTTTAGTCTTTAGGTTCTTTATATCTTCTTTTGAAAAATGTAATCCAGCAGTTGGAGCTGCAACAGCTCCTGATTCTCTAGCATATATTGTTTGGTAGCGCTCTTCGTCACTAGGCTTATCTTGTCTATTAATGTAGGGAGGGAGCGGAATGTGCCCAATTTTTTCTAAAACTTCGTAAAAAGATCCTTTATTTAATTGTATTTTATATAAATTATCCTCTCGACCATTAATACCAATATTGTGCTCATCTGACAATTGAATAATATTTTTTTCTGAAATCTTTTTAGAGGAACGGATCATAGCTAATGCATTTTTTTCGTCAATGATTCTCTCTATTAGAATTTCAATTTTACCTCCCGAGTCTTTCTTCCCAAATAATCTTGCTTTTAATACTTTTGTGTCATTAAAAACAACAAGATCCTCAGGATTAATTAAGCCAAAAAAATTTATGAATTTAGAGTCAAATATTTTTCTTAATTTTGGATTCACAATCAATAATTTACTTTGCCCTCTTTTTTCAGTAGGAAATTGTGCGATTAAATCTATAGGTAATTCATAATTAAAATCATCAATTTTCATTCTGTCCTTTGATTGCTATAATATCTGCTATTTAAAAGCCGGGATGGCGGAACTGGTAGACGCACGGGATTCAAAATCCCGCGCTGGCAACAGCGTGCGAGTTCGATTCTCGCTCCCGGCACCAATTAATTTTAATTAGTGATGCGATTATATATGATTGAACATAAACTCATAGGCGAAGATTCGCATCAAATTTTAATACGACCAAATCCTTCAATGCCATGGCCGCAACTTAAAAAGATTTACTTAATATTCGCTTGTTTTATTTTAATTATTGCAATTACTCTTAGTACAATTAATTTATATTTAGCAATTCCATTTTATGGGGTTGAGGTTATTTTTTTAGGTTATGCTCTTTATATAAGCTCTCTAAGAAGCACTTATTATGAAGAAGTTAAGATTAGCCAATTTGATATAGATGTCGCATTTATTGAGCGTAAAAAAAAATTAGAGTTTAAATATACGAGGCAATGGACAAATTTTCAATACATTAACGAAACTAGAACACAGCCATCTAAAATTTTTATTGGGTCTGGGGACAAAAAAATTTATATAGGTCAGAAGGTTAATGAGGACGACAGAAAAATATTAGCAAAATTATTTAAAACTATCTTGTAAAACACTTGTCCAGTTGTAACATAGTTGTTACATTAACCAGGTAATTAAATTGAGTTTTTTTAATCTAGCTGTTAAAATCTCAAAAATTTTTAGACTATAAAGCAACACATATTAATTTAATGAAAGGTATCCACAATTGAAATCAAGTTTCCATAAAATTATATTAGCACTGCTTCTTACTCCGTTAACTGCACTTGCAGATTGGGGATTAAATATGACGCAGGGAGTCACTCCAATCAGTAAAGAAATTTACAGTATGCATATGACAAGTTTATGGGTTGTAACTGTAATTGGTATCGTAGTTTTTTCTATAATGTTCTGGTCTATCTTTCATCATCGAAAATCAAAAGGTGTAAAGCCAGCTCAATTTTCTCACAGCACTACAGTTGAAATTATTTGGACAATTATTCCATTAGCAATCATTATTGCTCTTGCAATACCCGCGACAAAGCTTTTAATAAAGATGGATGATACATCTGAAGCTAAAATAACTGTAAAAGCAACGGGTATTCAGTGGAAATGGAAATATGACTACCTCGACGAGGACCTGACTATATACAGCGTACTCGACGACAATAGTGCTGAAGTAAGTCAGCGTAATTCTGGTATAGATCCTATGCAGTCAGAAAATTATTTACGAGATGTTGATGAGGCGATCGTTTTACCAATAAATACTAAAATTCGAATTTTGACTACAGCTGCTGATGTGATTCATGCTTGGTGGGTTCCGGATCTGGGTTGGAAAAGAGATGCCATTCCTGGTTTTATTAATGATAACTGGGCGATAATTGAGAAGGTTGGAGTTTATCGAGGTCAATGTGCCGAGATTTGTGGCGCAGGACATGGTTACATGCCAATTGTAGTTAAAGCAGTAACAATGGATGACTACACTGCATGGGTAAGTGAGAAAAAAATAGAGCAAGAGGCCAAGAGAAATACGAAAGATATGGTCTTGACAATGGCAGAGCTTATGACAAAAGGTGAGGGTGTATACAAGGCTCAATGCATAGCCTGTCATCAGGCAACCGGAGAAGGTATAAAAGGAGTCTTTCCTTCCATCGCTGGTAGCTCTGTGGCTATTGAGTCAGATAATAGACTTAGACACGTTCAACAGATAATTTATGGAAAAGGATTAATGCCTGCTTTTGGTGAACAATTATCTGATGTGGATATTGCATCAGTTGTAACTTTTACAAGAAATTCTTGGGGAAATAATACTGGAGATATTGTCCAAGCTAAAGAAGTGTCTGAGGCAAGAAGTAAACCAAATGTTATTACTGCTGGCGATAGTAAAAAAGAAAAAATTGCTAAAGGTAAAACCGATGAAATTGCACAGGCTAGATAAAAATATTAATTTAATTTTGGGAATAAAATTATGAGTTCAATTGCACATGACGATCACCACGATCATAAGCCAACAGGTTTAAAGCGATGGTTTTTCTCCACCAATCATAAGGATATTGGGACGCTTTATTTAATTTTTGCGCTGACTATGTTCTTTGTAGGTGGCTCTATGGCAATGATTATTCGTGCTGAGTTATTCCAGCCTGGTCTTCAATTTGTTGATCCACAATTTTACAATTCAATGGTAACCGTTCATGCTTTAATTATGATTTTTGGGGCTGTAATGCCTGCAGGTGTAGGCCTTGCTAACTGGATGATTCCTCTGATGATTGGCGCGCCTGATATGGCTCTGCCAAGAATGAATAATATGAGCTTTTGGATTTTACCATTTGCATTCGCTCTTTTGCTAAGTACTTTATTCATGGAAGGTGGAGGTCCAGCGGGTGGTTGGACTATGTATCCTCCATTAGTACTCCAAACTGGAAATGCTTTTCCTTTTCTGATTTTTGCGATCCATTTTTTAGGTGTTTCATCAATAATGGGGGCCATCAATATTATTGCAACAGTATTTAATATGCGTGCTCCTGGAATGACATTAATGAAAATGCCATTATTTGTATGGACATGGGTGATAACCTCATTCCTGCTCATAGCTGCCCTTCCTGTTCTGGCAGGTGGTGTGACAATGCTATTAACTGATAAATACTTTGGTACCAGCTTTTTTGATGCCGCTGGCGGGGGCGATCCAGTATTGTTCCAGCATATATTTTGGTTCTTTGGCCATCCAGAAGTTTATATTTTAGCTTTACCTGCATTTGGTATCGTGTCACAAGTAATTCCTGCATTTGCTAGAAAACCTCTATTTGGTTATGCATCCATGGTTTATGCTACAGCTTCTATTGCCATACTTTCATTCTTTGTGTGGGCTCATCATATGTTTACTGTAGGTTTACCCATCAAAGGTGAATTATTCTTTATGTATGCGACCATGTTGATTGCTGTTCCAACAGGAGTTAAGGTCTTTAATTGGGTTGCAACGATGTGGAAAGGAGCGATGACATTTGAAACGCCTATGTTGTTTTCAATTGCATTCGTTATTTTATTTACTATTGGTGGATTTTCTGGCTTGATGCTTGGAATTACTCCAGTTGATTTTCAATATCATGATACTTACTTTGTAGTTGCGCATTTCCATTATGTATTGCTAACAGGTGCTGTCTTTGCTCTTATGTCAGCAGTTTATTATTGGTTGCCTAAATGGACTGGTTATATGTACGATGAGCGTCTTGGAAAAATTCATTTTTGGTTATCATTGATATCATCAAATGTATTATTCTTTCCACAGCATTTCTTAGGCTTAGCAGGCATGCCAAGAAGAATCCCAGATTACAATATACAATTTGCTGACTTCAATGCGATTTCAAGTGTTGGTGGATTCGCTTATGGTCTAACGCAATTATTGTTTGTATATATCGTTATTAAATGCGCCCTGGGTGGTAAGAAAGCAAAGCCACGTGTTTGGGAGGGTGCCAAGGGTCTTGAGTGGATAGTTCCTTCTCCGGCGCCGTTTCATACATTTGAAACACCACCAAAAATAACTAAGGAAATGCTAGATTATTAATCCTAAAGGTCAGCAATATGAATGATGACGATATTAGTAAGAAGAATCGAAAGCTTGCTTTTATACTAGCTTTAGTTGCGATTTCTTTTTATCTTGTCTTTGTATTGATGCATAGCTTTCAATGAGGAGCGTGCAGAGAGGAGTAAGAAAAACAACATTAAAATTATTTTTTTTCGCAATCTTAATGTTTGGTTTTGGTTATGCCATGGTTCCTTTATATGATGTTTTTTGTGATATTACTGGCATTAATGGTAAAACATCACGTGTTGTAGAAAATAAGAATCAAAGTGATGTGGTATCTGATCGGTGGGTTAAAGTTAAATTTGATTCAAACATAAACGGTAACCTACCTTGGCGATTAAAGCCACAAGTCAGGAATATGAAGGTTCAGCCAGGTAAATTTTATGAGGCGACATACATAGTAGAAAACATGTTGGATGTAGATATAGTGGGACAAGCTATTCCAAGTGTTTCGCCACAAATAGCATCATTATATTTTAAAAAGTCTGAATGCTTTTGTTTTGTAAATCAATTATTAAGAGGGTACGAAACAAAAGAGATGGTGGTAAGGTTTGAAGTGGACAAAGATTTACCTGATGATGTGACATCATTAACCCTTTCATATACATTTTTTAGGGCAAAATCAGGAAATTCATAACATAAAAATAAATTTTTGATAGGAAATAAAATCATGGCAAGTCACGAAATTTACTACGTTCCAGAAGGCAGCAAGTGGCCTATTATTGGAACCCTCTCATTATTTGTAACCTTTATGGGCGGGGCAATGATGTTCAATAATGCACCTGGAGCTCTATATGTTTTAATTATTGGCTTGGCAGCATTGGTCTATATGTTTGCGGGTTGGTTTGCTGATGTTATTAGCGAGAGTATGGCTGGAAAGTATAGTAAACAAGTAGATGTAAGCTTCAGAATGGGTATGGGATGGTTTATCTTGTCAGAGGTTATGTTCTTCGCTGCATTTTTTGGTGCTCTCTATTATGCAAGAGTATTTTCAATTCCTTGGTTAGGTGGTGAAGGTCTAGGGCTTCATAATGGAACACATGAGTTTTTATGGCCAACTTTTCAAGCTATGTGGCCGATGAATGTTATGCCTGATCCATCTAATTATACTCAATACAAAGATACAATCCCTGCATTTGGTATTCCTGCAATCAATACTGCTTTGCTTCTTACAAGTGGAGTAACCCTTACTTTTGCTCATTGGGCATTAAAAAAGGAACAGCGTAAAGCTTTATGTTTATGGTTAGCTACAACCGTTTTGCTTGGTTTTATTTTTGTTGGGTTTCAAGCTCAGGAATATATACATGCATACAATGATTTAGATTTAACCTTAAACAGTGGAATTTATGGGTCAACTTTCTTTTTGCTCACAGGGTTTCATGGTTTTCATGTAACAATGGGTGCGGTAATGTTGGCTGTTATTTTATTTCGAAGTCTCAAAGGGCATTTTTCTAACAAGGATCATTTTGCATTTGAGGCTGTTGCCTGGTACTGGCATTTTGTTGATGTAGTGTGGTTAGGCCTGTTTATATTTGTCTATTGGATTTAGATAATAAAAAAACCACCTGAGGGTGGTTTTTTTATACAAAGTTTGGAGTAATCCAGCCCATCGAATAACCAAAAAATAATAAAACAAAAAGAAAGACTGAAAGTATTACTCTTAAGGTTAGAGATCTTGCAAGTCTTGTAGATTCATCTTTATCCTTAATAAGAAAGTGAAGCCCACCGGTTAAAGAAATTAGAATAACTACCAAGATAAAAATAACTAAAAACTTAAAAGCAGAAACTATGTCCATTTTATTGTGCTCTATATAAGGTAAAAAATTGAATTCAAAGAGATACCAGTTTAACTTTAAATTTGTCCCCACAACAATTTTTTTAATTTTATTTGCGGGTTTTATTCGTTTAGGATTTTGGCAGATAGATAGGGCTGATCAAAAAGAAACATTAAATGATGCCTATTCATCACGTCAGTCAGACGCATATATTAATCTAAATAATATAGATGATTTGAATAATGACTCTCGCTTATTATGGAAGAAGGTTGAGCTAAAAGGAACATTCAAAAATGAACAGAATATTATTCTCGATAATCAAATTCATAACGGAGTCGCTGGTTTTAATATTATTACTCCATTTAAAATAGAGGGAATTGATTGGGCGGTTTTAGTAAACCGTGGGTGGCATAAAAATCTAAATTTACGTTCATTGATACCAGATATTAAGCCAATAAAAAATCAAATTAAAATTAAGGGTAATATCGTTAAATTTCCAGTGAGTGGTATTTCAATAGGTGAGGCAAAGCTGGAGGTAATTAATTCGAAAATTAGTCGAGTTCAGCGAATTGATAAAGAGAATCTCGATAATTTTTATTCTTCAAAATTTTTACCCTATATGGTTTATATAGAGCCACTGCTTGATCGTGATTATGAGTCGAACTTTAAATTACCGGCTCCTGGATCAGATAAAAATTACGGGTATGCATTTCAATGGTTTGCTTTTGCAGTGACACTTCTTATTATATTTTTACGACTAGGGATAAAAACTCATAATGATAGATAAACAATTAAAAGGAAGGTTGGCGCTTGTTGGGATTGCACTAATGTTTTTTGTGCCAATATTTGTGTCATGGTATCTTGTATTTTTTTCAGATTATAAGGATGGTATTAAAACCGTAAATAATGGAGTGTTGATTTCCCCCATTATTAATTTAAGTAATTTAGATATGAAATCATTCTCAGACGATAAAACTTATAGTCAAGATCGAACGTGGATTTTAGCTTTTTTAATAAAACAGGAATGTAATAAATTATGCCAAGAAAACCTTTATCAGATAAGACAAATTAGGCTGGCTATTGGGAAAGATCAGGATAAATTAGAACGCTTAGTTCTATCAAAAGCTAGTTTAGATTGGGATAATTATAAGAAAGAATACCCAGGTCAAAAATATATTGATTCATCAATGATTAACTTTGATGGAATTGTAAGTGCATTCAAAAGCAATCCAGAATTAAAAGCTGATTCAATCTATCTGATCGACCCCTATGGAAATTTAATGATGCAATATAAAAATGGTACTGAGCCAACAGGAATTATTAAAGATATTGAAAGATTGATTAGGAACGCGCGTTAGCTTTTTTAAGTAAAGCCTCTAAATTTCGATTAAATTCCAGAAAGTTTATTTCTCCAATTATTGTATTAACAATTCTCCCCTTATGATCTATCAGTATAGATGTAGGAGTCAATTTAATATCATTAAAATTATTCATAATTTTTTTTTCAATATCAAGAACTACAGGAAAGGGAAGATTTTTGGCTTTTGCAAAGCTAAGAACTCGATTTGGAGGATCATAAAACATAGCAACCGCAATAACCTCAAAGTTTTGTTTATTATAGTTGTTATAGGTATTAATCAATTCTGGCATTTCATTGATGCAGCCTGGACAGTCTGTGGCCCAAAAATTGATAAGGTATACTTTGCCGCGAAGCTCATGGGTTGATATATTTTCTCCCGAAATTGAAACCATATTAAAATCATTTATATTTTTTTTAACCAGACTTAATGAAACAATTCCAATCAAAATGAGTCCAAATATTATCGGTAAAATTTTTTTTGCCATATTCAATAGCCTGTCGCTAAGCGACTGTATAATTAAAGTTTAAAAGAAGTCTACATTAAAATTTTGAAAGTTAATTTATGATTTGGTTCAAACGATTATCATTTTTTTCTACATTTTTAACGCTATGCGTAGTTGTTTTCGGTGCTTATGTCCGCTTAACTGATGCTGGACTAGGTTGCCCTGACTGGCCTGGATGCTTTGGTACACTGAGTGTCCCAGAAAGTGTGGAAGCCATTGCTCAGGCTAATAATATGTATCCCGATAGCATTGTTGAAGTAGGAAAAGCTTGGCGAGAAATGATTCATCGTTATTTGGCTGGAGGTTTAGGCTTATTAATTGCAGCCCTTTCTTTTTTAGCTATTAAAAATCGCTATCAGATTAACGTACCTTTATATCTCCCATTATTTTTAGTTGCATTAGTTATATTCCAGGCCGCCCTTGGAATGTGGACTGTAACTGAATTATTGAAACCAGTTATTGTTAGTTTGCATCTAATTGGTGGAATGACAATTTTAGGACTATTAACTTATATTACTCATCGCCACTTTGGCACAACAGGATTAATGGTTAATAATAATTTGTTTATGATCGCAAGGTTTGCAATATTATTATTATTTATTCAGATTCTTCTCGGTGGTTGGACTAGCACTAATTATGCTGCATTAGCATGTACAGATTTTCCAACCTGTCATGGATCTCTTATTCCTGACATGGATTTTAAAAATGGATTCTCTATCTTCAGAGATTTAGGATTAACTGCTGAAGGAGATAGCCTTTCAATTCAAGCTCTTCATGCAATACAATGGGTCCACAGAGTTGGGGCGTTCATCCTAGTTGCTTACTTCTTATTCTTTGTATACCTTTTATCTCGATATCCTGGTGTACGATTTTATCGGAATCTTTTGATTCTCGTTTTAATATCTCAATTTATTATTGGTATAGCTAATTTAATACTTTATTTACCGATTGCTTTGGCTACAATGCATAACCTAGGAGCGGCGTTATTAGTTATAATAGTTACTATTATAAACTCAAGAATACAAAAAAATGAGTAAAGCAGTCGCACAAAAAAATTACTACTCGAATGAGAGCTTAAAAAACTTTTTTGCTTTGTGTAAGCCAAGAGTTACTTCTCTTATTGTATTTACTGCAATAATTGGAATGTTCTTAGCTACTCCAGGAATGGTTCCAATTGACACATTGTTCGCAGCAAGCATTGGTATTGGTTTTGTTTCTGGGGCAGCTGCAGCATTTAATTGCTTAATTGAGGAGAAAATTGATGCAGTAATGGCCAGAACGAGAGGTCGCCCACTACCAACTGGCCAAGTATCCTCTAAAGAAACATTGATCTTCTCAACAGTTCTTGGGAGTTTGGGATTATTTATATTATTCTATTTTGTAAATTTCTTAACTATGTGGCTTACGTTAGCTACCTTTTTTTCTTATGCTGTGATTTATACTATCTTCTTAAAACCAGCTACACCTATGAATATTGTTATTGGAGGAGCTTCAGGAGCTATGCCCCCTGTTTTAGGTTGGGCTGCTGTTAATAATTCCGTCGCGCCAGAAGCGCTAATATTATTTTTAATTATCTTTTGTTGGACACCACCTCATTTTTGGGCATTGGCTTTATATAGGCGTGAAGAATATGCTAAAGTTGGTATGCCTATGTTGCCAGTAACTCATGGCGAGAAGTTTACTTTACTGCATATTCTCTTATATACAATAATTCTAATTATTGTCACACTAATGCCATTTAGTGTGGGTATGACAGGGTTAATTTACCTTGTTATTGCGACTATATTGAACGCATATTTTTTGTATTACGTTGTGATGTTATACCGAAATTATTCTGATAAACTATCCATGAAAATTTTTAGGTATTCAATCTTGTATTTAGGTTTAATTTTCACAGCATTTTTAATAGATCATTATTTTAAGTATCAATTTATATAATTTTTAAGGCTAAGGAAATAATATGAGTAAAGGAACTGAATTAAGAAGTATTTTAGAGACTGTGGGTGTGGTGTTAGGTAGTCTGTTTGGCGCAATTATTCTAATAGTATTTGCAACTACTAAATACGAACCTAGTGAGCCATCAATTGCAATGGTTGAGGAAACAACACCTAGCTCAGAGAATATATTGCCTGTAGCAGAAGTTAAGGTTGCTGAAGATTCTTTATCAGATACTAAGTCCTCTATTTCAGGCGAAAAAATTGCACAGGCTAATTGCGCAATGTGTCACGCAAGTGGTTTAATGAATGCTCCTAAAATTGGAGATGCAGGGCAGTGGGGACCAAGAATTGCTCAAGGTAAAGATATGCTTGTAAGTAATGCCATTAATGGGATAAGGACTATGCCTGCCAAAGGTGGAAACTCTTCATTAACTGATGAAGAGGTTGCAGCTGCTGTTGTTTACATGGCTAACTCCTCTGGAGGCAGTCTCTAGTAATCAAATGGCAACCTATGCAGTTGGTGATGTACAAGGTTGCTTTTATTCCCTTCAAGGCCTATTAAAAAAAATAGATTTTAATAGTAAGGTAGATGAACTTTGGCTTGTTGGAGACATAATTAACAGAGGCCATGGCTCCCTCGAAACTCTAGACTGGTGCTTTCAAAATCGAGATAACCTAAAAATTGTCCTCGGTAACCATGATTTGCATTTTCTTTCAGTCGCCTTTAACCAAAAAAAAATGTCATCAACAGACACCCTTCAACCAATCTTATCATCACGAAATTTGAATAAGTATATTGACTGGATGCTTTCATGGTCACTAATTCATAAGGATAAAGATTTTCTTATGGTGCATGCTGGGTTAATGCCTGATTGGTCAATTGCTGATGCGCTTGATTTAGCAAAAGATGTGATGGAGTCCTTAAGAAAAGATCCTAATGACTTTTTTAAATATATGTATGGTAACAAGCCTGATAAATGGTCTTCAGCATACAAAACAAAAGATAAACAAAGATTAGCAATCAATGCGATGACTCGGCTTAGATGCTTAAATAGTGACAATGCTATTGATTTTACTTACAAGTCAGACCTAAATAATATTCCTGACAGTTTAACCCCTTGGTTTGATATTAAAGCTAAAAAAACAAGAGGAGAGTTTATTATTTCAGGGCATTGGTCCGCAATTGGAATTCA
>ENA-OSJC01002270-OSJC01002270.1-marine-metagenome-genome-assembly--contig:-NODE-2270-length-14699-cov-5.257489_pt1 | contig 14699 bp, 13 predicted proteins | sample MGYA00237885_ERZ534234 | MGnify/ENA primary metagenome ERZ534234 (study PRJEB26413, sample SAMN06343907) | marine metagenome | isolation source: coastal waters | place: Atlantic Ocean: West Antarctic... | reverse complement strand
CAGCACTCCCCTGACCGATACGGTCACGTTTGGGGCGGTCATTACGAACCACAGGCCAAAGGCGCTATATTTAACATTGCCAACATTCACGAAAACAGGCTCCCGGAGGCTCCGGTCATGGGCAGGATATTGGTCGCGGTTGACCCTGCCGTTTCAAACACAGAGCGATCAGACGAACATGGAATTGTCGTTGGCGGCATAGGCGAAGACAGGCGCGGATATTTGATTGACGATGTTAGCATGAAGGGGTCGCCGCAGCAGTGGGCAGAAAGGGCAATAGCTACTTACGACCGCTACTCGGCAGACGCGATTGTAATAGAAAAAAATCAAGGGGGGGACATGTGCAAGCACACGTTGCAGTCTGTTCGACCTAGCATCCCAGTTGAGATGGTACACGCATCCAGAGGCAAATACGTTCGCGCTGAACCGATTAGCGCACTATACGCAATGGGGCAAATTAGCCACGTTGGCACTCATTCAGAATTAGAAGGCCAAATGTGCCGAATGACTTCAGCAGGGTACGATGGCGAAGGATCACCCGACAGGGTAGACGCAATGGTTTGGCTGTTTAGCAAGCTGTTCCCGGCTATCATTACTAAGTCAGCAAAACGCACCTCCAACCGAGCTACTAAACGGTCTTGGATGGCATGATTGATTTAAAAATGCATTAATGCTAAAGTTCATCACGTAAAGGCCGCAGCGATGCGCCTCAATTCCAATTTATGGAACTTCTCAAATGCCAAATGATATGAACGATGCCGACCAGAAAATAATTGACGAAGCCAAGTCGGCGTTTGAAGCGGCACAAGAGGCAGCATCCGACAACATGAACCGATACGAGTCAGACATTCGGTTTGGACGTTTGGGCGAGCAGTGGGACTACTCTGATATTGAAGCTAGAAAAGTGGAAGGGCGACCGACTTTAACGGTAAACCGCCTACCCAATTTTATCCGCCAAGTAGTCAACGATGCCCGTCAGAATAAACCCAGCATTAAAGTTATGCCTAACGATTCCCAGAGCGACCCCCAAACTGCCGCAGTAATAAATGGTCTTATTCGCAATATTGAACAAACATCTAAAGCGGATTTGGCTTACGATTGGGCTATTGATTGTGCAGCGTCAGGCGGGTTTGGATATATAAGGGTCTCTCTAGATTACGCTGACAATGACACTTTTGACATGGACATCCGTCTGGACCGTGTGATTAACCCTCTCACGGTGTACCCAGACCCCAACTCAACGGCGGCAGACAGTTCCGATTGGAACACCTGCTTTGTCACTGAGATGGTTCCTAAAGATGAATTTGAGAGAGATTATCCAGACGCTTTGGCGATCGATTGGTCGGCGGGCAATATGGATGATCAAGAACAAATGTGGTTTGAAGACAAAAAAGTTAGGGTTGCCGAATATTGGAAACGCGAAAAATCTAACGAAACTATTCATCGTATGATGAGCGGTGACGTAATTTTGGATTCAACATACCAAGAACTTGAGGATGAATATCTAGCCCTTGGCAATGAAATTGTAGAGACACGCGAAACGCAAAGCTACAATGTCACGCAATACATTATGAACGGTCAAGAGATACTTGAAACAAACGATTGGCCCGGAACTTTTATACCTATTATCCCCGTGTACGGTGAGGAGGTATTTAGCGAAGGCCAACGCACATTCCTGTCTTTAATCCACTTTTCAAAAGACAGCCAAAGGATGTATAACTACTGGCGCACGACAACAACAGAGCTAGTTGCGTTGGCCCCAAAGGCCCCGTGGATTGGCCCAACAGGTGCATTTAACTCAGACTTAGAGCGTTGGCAAAACGCCAACACAGAAACAACTGCATTCCTTGAATACGATGGCGATGTGCCGCCGCAACGTCAGCCGTTTGCCGGGCCACCAGCAGGCGCGTTGCAGGAAGCATTAAACAGTTCTGACGATATGAAGTCAGTGATGGGAATGCACGATGCAAGCCTTGGAGCGCAATCAAATGAGATTGCTGGTGTGGCTATTCGGCAGCGGCGCAGTGAGGGCGACACTTCAACATTCCACTTCGTTGACAACATGGCCCGCGCTATTCGTCATGCTGGAATTATCATTGTTGGATTAATCCCGCACGTTTACAGTCGAGAACGGATTGTCCGGGTGTTGGGTGAAGACGGCGTGCCTCAAACAGTGGCAGTCAATCAACCGTTAAGTTCAGAAGAAGACACACTTCAAGGCGAGGTGTTTGAACGCAAAGAAGCCACAGAACACGTATACGACCTCACAGTTGGCAAGTACGATGTCACGGTTAGCAGTGGCCCAAGTTATTCAACACAGCGTGAGGAAGCCAGAGAGAGCATGATAGCTCTGTTGCAGGCATTCCCGCAGGCGGCTGCTGTCACTGGAGATTTAGTGGCAGAATCATTCGACTGGCCCAACGCAAGCGTGTTTGCCAAGAGATTAAAATCTTTGCTGCCTCCGGGCATTGGAGACAAAGAAGAAGCCCCAGACCCTCGCATAGCAGAAATGACCCAGCAGATGCAGGGCATGGAGCAAGTCATTAACCAGCTTATGGCAGGCCGTGAAGAAAAGCAAATGGAGAACCAAATTGATCAATCCAAGTTGCAAATCGACAATAGAAAAGTTGATATCGACCAAATGCGAGCCGAAACTGACCGAATGGAAGCGAATGTTAAAGCGCAAGAAGCGGAAATTAAGGCAACGCAGGCGATGATGACTAGCGAAACAGACGAAACGCCAATCACAATTAAGCAAATGGACATACAAGCCGAAGCACAGCAGGCTGCATTTAGCGCAGAACAATCAGATTTAGACAGAGAGATTGACCGTCAAAAACTTGCGCTTGAACAGCAGAAATTTGAATTAAGCAAATGGCAGGCGCAAGTGGACGCTAATATGCAGGCGGCAGGAGAATAGAATTTGTCGGGGTTCTTCGCAGTACCCGGTAAAGAGAGTGTAGACGGCATACCATTGTCGTTACTCTTCACTATTGCGAATATTCAGGAAACAAGATACCATGTCAGATATAGCCACGGATAGCGTTGCCGAATCGTCCGTACCCGAAGTTGAAGAAGTCGATAACGACCAGCCTTTAACCGAAGACCAATCGGCAGAGAGTGTCATTGAAGAAGATGACGAAGAACCAGAAGAAGGCGATGAAGCTGAAGAATCTGAGCAAGACGAAGACCAGCCCGATGCGGAGTCTAGTTTTGATACTGTTGATGTCGAATATGAAGGCGAACGGTATAAGCTCCCCCCAAAGCTTAAAGACGCGCTTATGCGGGATCAAGACTATACCTTAAAAACTCAATCTCACGCCGAAACGGTGCGAGCGTATGAGGCCGAAAAAGCAGACTTCCAACAGTACGTGGAGGCAACAACCGCTCAATCTAATGAGATGGCGAACCTAGCTGCACTTGATCAACAGCTACAGAGCTTTCAACAGTACGATTGGAACGCTGCATTCGATGCCGACATAACTTCTGCAACCAAACTGCAACATCAGATGCAACAGTTGCAGTCTCAGCGCGAACAGCTAGTTGGTTCAATCCAGCAAGGTGAATCTAAACGGCAGGAAATGCGCCACGAAAATATGGTGCGAACAGCCCAACGTACAGACGAAGCACTTGCAAAGGAAATCCCAAACTGGGGCGATGAGAGAAAGACCGAATTAGGGCGTTTTGCAGTAGAGACACTTGGATTCCCCGCCACGGCAATATCACAAGCTGTGACGAAAGCGGAAATCAAAACTTTGCACTACGCAGAAATTGGTTTCAAGGCAGAACAACGGGTCAAGGCGGCAAAGAAGGGCGCAGGCAAGGGCAAGGTCAAAGTGGCCCCATCCAAGTCTATCAACCCCAAAAGGCAGTCAGCGCCCAAATCACTCTCCAACGTGTCAGACCCCAACGCCTATAGGGAACTAAGGATGGCACAGAAACGCAAAAGCTTGAAAGGCTAAAATTATGGCTAACACTAACCTAACCATCGACATGATCACTAACGAAGCGTTAATGATCTTGCATCAAAAAGCTAACTTTTTAGGAACGATTGATCGTCAATACGATTCATCTTTTGCTAAGAGTGGCGCAAAAATTGGCGACACATTGCGTATTCGTTTACCGAATGAATACACTGTTCGCACAGGTGCTGCACTATCAGTACAGGACAACATTGAAACTAGCACAAGTTTGCAAGTCGCAACGCAAAAAGGTGTAGACGTAAACTTTACGTCAGAAGAATTGACAATGGACATTGATTCGTTCAGTGAACGTATTCTTCAGCCAGCAATGTCTGTACTAGCTGCTAACATCGAAGCGGATGTTATGTCTATGTACCAAGATGTTGCTAATCAACATTCAAATGTTGGCTCTGCTGCAACATTTGCGGGCATGGTTACTGGCGGTAAAATTCTAACCGACAACCTAGCTCCATACGACGGACGTTGCTTAAATATGAACACCACTGATAACGTCAACATGGTTGATGCAATCAAGGGTTTAACTAACGCAGAAAGCTCTGTTTCTTCTAACTATAAAGAAGGACGTTTGGGTGGCCCATTCGCTGGTTTCTCTGACATTTATGAGAATACTTTATGGCAGCGGCACACATCGGGCAGTGACGACGGAACCGGGGATCATAAGGTAAACGGTGGGAACCAAGTAGGCGCAACAATTACTCATAGCTCAAATGGTGGTGGAACTTTTGTAAAAGGTGACATTATTACTTTTGCTGGTTGCAATTCTGTTCATCCAGAAACTAAAGCAGACACTGGTGTTTTAAAGCAATTCACTGTAACTGCTAACATGAGTGCAACAGCAACAACTGTTGCTATAAGCCCAGCAATTAGCATAACAGGCTCACAAGCTAACGCATCTGCTGCCCCTACTGCTACAGGCGCAATCACTAAAGTTGGTGGTGCTTCTGCAACTTACGGCATTTCTATGGCTTACCATAAAAACGCCTTTACCTTTGCGACTGCTGACCTTGTTATGCCTCGCGGTGTTGACATGGCTTCCCGCAAATCAATGGACGGTATTTCTATCCGTATCGTTCGTGATTATGACATTAACAACGACAAATTCCCTTGTCGTATTGATGTGTTGTATGGTTACGCAGCCACAAGACCACAGCTGGCTTGCCGTATCGCAAACAGCTAAAAATAAGAGGGGTGGGTCAACAGGCTCACCCCAATTATTAAGGAGATTGTTATGGATACCGTTTACACTAGAACCCACAACGACGGACGCATCGAAAAACAAATTTATAGCGATGACCCCGGCATCTGCCTACCGCCTTGGTCAATCGACGCAGAAGCAACAAAGACATTGAAGAAGCCTACTTCTCCCGTTAAAAAAACTAGAAGCCGTAAAAAATCAGGCAAATTTGTAGCCGATGACCCAAGCACACCAAATGTGAACGAGGCTTTTAAATAATGGCTATTACAGATTATGCTTCCCTCAAAACAACGCTTGCAGACTATTTGCATCGTTCAGATTTATCGGATGTAGTGCTGTCTAATTTTGTGCAGTTGGGCGAGTCCCGGCTAAACCGTAAGCTCAGGTTGCTAGAACAAGAAGCCAACGCCACGGTATCGTTAGTAGCAGGCGCAAACACAGTGGCCTTACCCGCTGGTTGGCAGGAAACCATTGACGTTTATTACGACGAAGACAAAAGACACATCCAGCCTCAGAATTTGCGCGGGTTAAACTCCCAGCGAAGTTTTGACACAACTAGCGGCAGACCTTACCTATACGCCACCACAAACGGAACAATGGCGTTTGAAATATTTGCAGATAAAAATTATGCCATTGTGATCGACTTTTATAAGCGGTTTGACATTATTGCAGATTTGACAAACTGGTTGCTGACTACAGCCCCAGATGCCTATTTGTATGCGGCCTTATTAGAGGCCAAAGCATATATTAAAAAGCAAGAAGACGTTGCCTTATGGTCGCAGGGATTGCAGACAGCTATTGATGATTTAAACCGACTTGACAACAGGACACGCCGCAACGCTACTGTTCGCATGGATAGTGCGATAGTAGGCGGACGCGCATTTGATGTTGTCAGGGGATACTAAATGTTAGAGTTTGGAGAGTTCTTACCAGATCAGGCGGCTTACGCCAATTCTGGGGCCAACCAGATAAAGAATTGCCTGCCTTTAACCAACAGATCGTATGGGCCTCTTCCTGCTTTAACATCTGTAGTTGATGCCTTACCAAATCGAGTGCAAGGAGCTGCATCTTTGCAGCAAGCAAGCGGCGCACAATTTACTTTTTGTGGTGATAATCAAAATCTTTTTAAATTAGGCACAACTGCTTTTGCGGAAATATCAAAATCAACTAATGCATATACAACAGCGGCAGATGATCGATGGAATATACTTCAGTACGGAGACAGAGTTGTTGCTCTTAATGGTCACGCTGATGCCCCACAATCTTATTTAATGGGAACATCTAGCGATTTTGCTGACTTAGCTGGCTCTCCACCTTACGCAAAGCATCAAGGCGTCGTAAATAATTTTGTTATGTTTGGAAACATTAAACAAGGTTCAGATGTAGTGCCAAACCGTGTTCATTGGTGTGCAATTAACAACCCAACTGATTGGCCTACAATCGGCAGCGCTGACGCAGCGGCAAAGCAATCTGACCGCCAAGACTTGCCTACTGGTTTAACCGTCATGTCAATTACAGGTGCAGTAGGTGGTGCAGACGGTGCGGTGTTTATGCGGGAATCTATATATCGCGTATCTTATGAAGGTGCGCCATTGGTGTTTTCTTTTACAGAAGTAGAACGTGGGCGAGGCACGTTAGCTGGTTCGTCGGTTGTTAATGTTGGGCCGTTTGCTTTCTTTTTAGCAGAACAAGGTTTTTTCGTTTTTGACGGGTCAAAATCTACAAGCATTGGCAGTCAAAAAGTTGATAAATTCTTTTTTAATGATTTAGATTTTAACTTTATAGATCGTATTACAGGTGCATCAGACCCGAAGAATAAATTAGTTTGGTGGAGCTACACAGGCCAAAACAACAAAAGCGGCGTACCCAACAAATTAATTATATATAACTGGGAGACGCAACGCTGGTCGTATGGTGAAGTCGAAGTTCAATTAATTTTTAATGACACTTCTGTTGCTTATGATTTAGACCAGTTAAACCCATTCGGTAATTTAGACACTATAGAAACAAGTTTTGATGATCGGTTTTGGGTAGGGGGATTTGCGTCTTTATCAGCGTTTAGCCAGAATAATAGGTTGTCTACATTTTCAGCCCCTCCTTTAGAAGCAACTATGACCACCACAGAGTTTGGAGGCATGGAGCTATTTAGCAAGCCGAATGAGCGGCTGTTTATTAACGGCATCAGGCCGCACGTTGACGGTGGGGCTGTAACGGTTGCCCTTAAATTTAGGGACAACCCGCAAGAGAACGTTAGCACAGACGGGCCAAATGTTGTGGACAATAACGGAATGGCGCACTTTACCAGATCGTGCAGATACGCAAGGGCAACAGTTGTCGTTGCTGCTGGCGGAACATGGGCGCACGCACAGGGCATTGATATGGACGCTGCCGAAGATGGGGAAAGTTGATGGCTGAATCTTACGGGTTACTTAGACCCCGTAATACTAGTGGTGTGCTGCCTGTTGAGCAACAGATCAGACGCTCGCAACAAAGACAGAACCGCCAAGGCATGACGCATTACGACACGCCACAGGAAGGCGAGACAATTCCAAGTTTGTTAGGCCAGCTTAAAGATTGGGCTGTAGAAAACCCTGTAGACGCTGGGTTTATGGCGGCTTCAACAGCGCCTGTTGTCGGTGATGCTATCGGGCTTGGTAAAGATATTTATGATATGTCCCCAATGGGAGACACAGAGTTCAACTTAACTAACTCGTTGTTAGCTGGCGCGGGTGCATTGCCGTTTGTCCCGTCTGGAATGGGCAGCATTAAGAAAGTTACCGACAGGGCAACGGAAGCTATTAACAAGCGATATATGTCTGACGCAGATCAAGCGGCGATTGATAAGGCTCAAGCTGAAATGTTTGGTTACAATACCCGTGACCAGTATCTGTCGGAGGCGCGTGAAACAGGGAATAAAGTTGAAGTACCTTGGAGGGCATCAGGCCGCAAGCTGTCTCTTGATGAAATAGACAAACTGGAATCTAACTTAGATGTAACGGAGCTTGGTTCACACTACCAGCGGCGCAATATATTTACACCAGAAGACATCCCAATAGGGTCTTACATGACACCCGCCATCGGGGATGGGTCAGCAGCAGGGGTTATCCACCACACACAAGCAGGGCCAACAGACACAGTATTGCAAGCGGGCGCACAGTTTGGGCAACGTGGCGATAACCCCATATGGGCATCATTAGAAGACAACCTGTCCAATCTAACAAAGGCCGCAGGGCGACACCCTGACGTTGACAAATACACGGTCACGATGCCTATGGGGCCAGATAGTATGAACTACAATCTGATGATGAATGACCTTCTCATGGAACAGCTTCCAACCAGCAAGATTTTAAAGAAAGACATCAAAGAGTTTAACGCAGCAGCCAAAGCTGCAATACCAGAAGAATACGCTAAAACATTTCCCGGTATTGATGACCCAAATCTAAAAGATTGGATGGAGAAGATACCCGGAAAGTGGCGTTCAGCCATTGAGAAAACAATGGACAAGAAAAAGTGGATTGTTGATAAAGGGTTCCCAGATGTAGGGGCGAACAGAGCGGCAGTAACGAGAGAAAGCCAACGCTGGTTGCCGCAGTTGCTTGACCCTATGGCTGGGTACAATATATCAAAAATGGAACACGGCGCTACCCCTGTTCCAAGCGGCAAGGGATTGTTTGGTCACAACACGTATGAAGCAACGCTTCCGGGGAAGGAATACATGGGTGGGCCAGAAGTTTTGTTGCCTCGCAGTTCTTGGTTCCCCACACACCACAACAAAGTGACTAAGCGCGGCCTGACAGGTTCCCCAATGCAGGGTTCTTGGCGGCAGTCATACATGGAAGAAGAGATGACTAACCAACTGCAAGACAGCTTAATGAAGCAGACAGAAGAGGTTCTCAAGCGAAGATGAACGGATCATCCCCAGCAAAATCGGCCCTAGACAGATCGAAGGCAGTGAATAGTTCCGTTTGCACTTTCAGCAAATGTTCACGCCTGATGGCTGGCAACAGGGCGAAGTCAATCATCTCATCGGCTGGGTTTGTCATCGACGCAGCAGCATACGCACTTAATAACGCAAAATGCACATGGTCGATTGCGGTATCTTTTTCCATATTACCCTCCTATTTTTGTCAACGCATTGTAGCATAGGTAAACCCTAAATGACAGTAACAAAATTTAACGTCCCGCCCTTGGACATAGATGATGAAAAGCAGCACACGCGCCTAGTCGCTAGAGCGGTGCAGGGGTCTTTGCTTGGTAGAACAAACAACGTGTTGGATGTGACAGTAACTTCTAACGCAGCGGCAACCACGGTAACAGACAGCCGGATTGGTGTTAATACGGTGGCAATTTGCATCCCTACAAGCGTGCATTCAGAAGCGGCTGCAATTACACCCTACAGAAACATAACCGCCCCTATAAACGGCTCTATGAGCTTAATCCACACCAACGATTCAAACACTAAAATATATAAAGTTATATTGGTGGGATAATGCTAGATCATGTCATAGGGCTGCTGACCCAATCGGACGTTCACAAGGACTGGACGGTGTGCCAAATCAACAGGGTAATTGTTCCTCCGGTTAATTTAAATCAATGCGTAGGAATTTTTGAAAAAGGCTATTTAGTTGCTTGGGCATCATGGGGGTTTCTTTCTGAAGAAAAATCTGATATGTTTCTAGAAGGTAACTACAGATTACAGCCCGAAGACTGGAGATGTGGCAACACATTAGTTTTCATGGATTTCGTGGCCCCGTTCGGTCACACCAAGAAACTTTACAGAATGTGCCGCAATCTCTTTCCTAAGTACCCAAAAGCAGAGTGGCGGCGACACACAAAACAAAGGCGTGTTGGAGCTATGTTAAATGTCAAGTGATAGTCCCGGTGGAGATGGCAGAGGCGGTCAAAACGAAAACGAAAACATGGCTGATGCTATGGAGGCGAACGCCGCCATCACAGGAGAAATGCCCTCATCTTATGGGGCGTATAGGGCTGCTGGTGATGCGTTTAATGAATCATTGGCCCCCGGCGGCGGTAGTAAAGGATTAACATCAGCCGCCCAAGTAGAGGCGGCGCAAGCAGAAGCAAACGCTGCTTTTGGCAACTTTGGCCTTTCGCAACAATCGGTTAATGCCCAATCTCAAGCACCAACAACCCTTACGCCAATACTTAAGGCTTTATCCAATAATCCAACAGTGCAAAATGCACGACGATCATTGCCAGAAACACTTTCAGTAAGCCCCAACAGCCCTGAGTTTGGCAATTTTATTAACGGCCTACGTGAAGACCAGCAATTTATGGGTCCAGCCGCAGCAGATGCCGCCCAATACCAGATTGCAGAAAACTTAGGTTACGGAGATGCATTAAGAGAGACAGAAGACTTTGGAAGTAAATCGGCTAGTAAGTTTGGTTTTCACGACAACATAACCTATGACCCAGAAGGCAACAATGGCGTTGGAAAATACGGCGTAAGCACAAACAATTTTGACCCATTTGATATGCCTGCGGTTGACCTTGCTGCTACAATATTGAGTGGGGGGGCGTTAGCCCCTGTTGTTGCAGTAAAAAACGCAGGGTATGATTTGTCCCAAGGTAGACCCGCAGAAGCGGTTTTAAGCCTTGCAAGTTTGGCGGGCGGAAATATTGGGGCGGTTGCCAACACAGCGGCACAAGTTAATGACGTTGCTAGTTTTGCAGACGTAGATGTGGACACGCTTTTTGGGCAAGAAACCCCCTTTAAGTTTTTTGGCAACCAGATACTCAACCTACCTGAACAAATTAGCAATGAATTTAACAGCGCGGTTAAGACCGCAGGCGATGTTTTGTCTAGTGGAGACAGTAGCGAAGCAAACTTTAATGGTGTTTTTGGTGATGACGGCGGGCAACCAGCCCAAATACCACAACGCCAAGCACAATACTTCCCAACGCCAAACATAACTCCACCAATCCAACAAACGGCATCAAATGCAGTGCCTAGTCCATTTGATTATTACGGTAAGCAATACGTCAAACAACAACAACAATGGGACGGTAACAACTTCACCCCCGCTCCATTCGTAAGGAGAATAGTATAATGTCTGGTGACAGCCAACCAGCCGCACAATCAGTGACAACCACAAACACAGCCCCTTGGTCTGGTCAACAGCCGTACCTTGAGACAGGGTTTAAAAGAGCAGAATCGGATATTTTAAACCAGCCACAGACATTTTATCCCAACTCAACCGTTGTGCCTATGAACCAGAACACAACGCAGGGCTTGGATATGCAGGCGAACAGAGCCATTCAAGGCGACCCAACGGTACAAGCTGGCGCGGCGCAAGTTGCTGGCACTGTTGGTGGCGACTACTTGAATGCAAACCCTTATTTGCAGGGCGCTATTAATAATGCCACTCAACCTATTATGCAGAACTTTAACGAGAGCATTATTCCCGGCATTCAGTCCGGGTTTAGTAACGCTGGGCGGTATGGTTCAGGATTGCAGGCACAGCAGCAACTGAGAGCAGGCGAGGCCGCTGGTCGGCAAGCTTCAGAGATTGCCATGAATATGTCAAATGCCCAATACGGCGACGAACGGGGTCGGCAGCTACAAGCGGCATCCCTTGCCCCGCAATACGGGCAGGAAGCCTACCGGGATGCTGGGTCGTTACAAAATGTTGGCGCTGCATACGAGGCGGAAGCGGGTCAAAACCTACAGGAAGATATCACGCGATTTAATCAAGGGCAGCAGGCTCCGAAAGACGCTCTGTCTCAATATATGGCATTAGTTGGCGGCGGGTCTTACGGCGGGTCATCTGTTGGCACTTCGCCTATTTATCGCAACAAGACTGCTGACAACCTTGGCATGGCTGCAACGGGAGCCGGGATTGCTGGCACGTTGTTTGGTGGCGATGGCATTTGGCCTAGAGGAAATTAAACATGGCTTCTAAATACCCCGGACTATTAGTTTCTCAGGGCGACAAAGAGCAGGCTTTATACAAAGGTCTGTTAGACATGGGCGCGAACATGACCCGTGGCTACACCGATAAACCCACCAGCTTTGCACAGCAAGTCGGGCAGGGCGGTGCTGCATTCGGAACAGGCTATCAGGATCGCATCAACCAGTCTAAGCAAGACCAGATGGGCGACATGAAATATAAGTTCCAGCAAGCTCAGATGGAACAGCAGAAGATGAAGATTGAGCAGGAGAAGCGCGCACAGGAGAAGGCCGCAGAGAGCCAGCGCCTGATGAACATCTACACCAACTTTGATGAGAACGATCAAGGCCCATTCGGTGCGGGCGGTACTAAGGCTCAGGCTTTGCAGGCGGCTATGCCAGTCAAATACGCAGAAGCTGAGATTAATTCTCTGTACCCGACTTTAGGCACATCAAGGCCAACGGCGGCTATCCAAAACCTGAGAGAGCGACAGGCCATCCAAAACAACCCGAATCTAAACGCCAAGCAGAAAAAAGAACAGTTGGACGCACTTAACTTCTTCGCTCGCCCGCCCCAATTCCTAAATACTGGAACGCAGTACGTTCAAGCAAACCCCATCACCCCCGGAGCCGCTCCCGTCCCTGTCGCAGACATCAAACTATCCCCGAAGGATACCCCTAAAAATATCAAAGAGGCAGCAGCAGCCAGAATAGAAGGAGATAACCTAGCCAAAGCCAAAGCAGCTTTGCCGGGGGTCGAGAAAGATTCAGCTTACTTACTGTCTGTTTTGGATAAAATATCAGGTCACCCCGGAATGTCCCAGATTGTAGGCGTTCCTGAATGGGGAGGCATTACATCCAAAATTCCACTTGTGGGCGCTCCCGTAATGGGAACAGATGCTGCTGATTTCCAAGCCCTTTTGGATCAAGTCAGCGGTAGCGTATTTATGCAAGCCTATCAAGGGCTGAAGGGCGGCGGGCAGATCACCGAAGTTGAAGGCAAAAAGGCTGAACAAGCATTGGCGAGGTTAAGCTCCGCACAGTCGGAAAAAGCGTTTGTTCTTGCTGTTGAAGAATTCACTGAGGAAGTCAGAAAGTTGGCAGCGTTGGGTAGAAAGAAGGCATCAGGCGGGGCTTCTAATATACCGCCACCCCCAAAGGATTTTAACTAATGGCTGAATTGCGGTACAACGCTAAAACGTATAAAGCTGTTCGACTAGAGAATAACGAATGGGTTGATACGCCAGTTAAGTATAACGATAAAACAGGCGACAGGATTGCTTGGGATGGGGATGCTTGGTCGCCAGTCGGCAAAGCATCCGCGACATCAAGCCCCGGTGTAACCCCCGAATTCTCTGATATGCGTAATGCCAACGCAGCAAAGAAAATGACATCTGATGATTTGGACGTAGCCCGCACCAAGAATGATGAAATGGGCGCGTATCTACGCAACCAATCAAAAGAATTGAACATCCCCGGTGAATCTGGAGATGCTCGGTTTAAACGTTTATTCGGAAGTATCCCACAGGCGGAGCGCCCCGGTCAGGCAGAGACAGCAATTCGTGGTTACGCTCAAGGTGGGCTTCTGTCTGGACAAGATGAAGTCACTGCTGGCGCACTCGCCATGAAGGACGCTTACGCAGGCGATGCGCCGTTTACAGATGCATACAGCCAGCGCCTTATAGAACAGCGCACAAAACAGATGCAAGGCCGTGAGGATCACCCTTGGACAGCATACGGCACTGAGGCTGTTGGTGGAATCAGTACATCGTTGCTCCCATTTCTGAACGCTGTAAAGGGCGGGCAGTACGGCAACGCGATGAAAACTGGCGCTGGTCAAGGCGGCATCTACGGATGGAACGCTGGCGAGGGGAATACGTTCTCGCAAAAAGGCTTCTTGGACAACCTCAAAAGCGCAGGGAAATACGCAGGGTTCGGCACAGCACTGGGCGGGGTGACTGCTGGAATCGGTCACGGCGTTTCTGCTTACGCTCGCAACCGCGCACAAAAACAAGCGGCTCAAAGCTCTGGAATGTCTTTACCCCAATGGCAAGCTCTCAATCAAAGCATATCGGCTGACGTTGCGTCTGGGTCGGGACAACAGTTTTTAGGGCCAAGGCTCCCGCAAGGCATGACCCCAGATACTATGCTTGCAGATTTAGGCGCTGGCACAAACAGAGCGTTAGACAACGCAATCATAAAAAGCCCAATGGCAGCAAACGTGGCAACTAGGAATGTAGGGAACCGGGCGGGTGGCCAGAATGCAAAATTAGGCGCTGTTCTTGATTCAACGCTTGGGAAACCTTCGGGGGTTCGTGCCATAGGCCGACAGATTGCAGAAAACACAAAAGAAGGTCGCCACGGTGAATACACAGCGGCTTACGCTACAGCGATTGATTGGGCTTCGTCAGCAGGCCGTAAAATTGAAGATGTTATTTCTCGCATCGATGTCGATACAAAGCTAAAAGCCTTTAAGAATGCCAACGCTAGAATGTTGGCTGATGGCAAAAAGAACGAGCAAATAATGTATAGCTTGGATGAAGCAACTGGCATTATCACGACCACTAACCCACCAAACACAATGCAGCTTGATTACCTAAAACGCGCCCTA
>ENA-OSJC01002268-OSJC01002268.1-marine-metagenome-genome-assembly--contig:-NODE-2268-length-14713-cov-13.693769_pt1 | contig 14713 bp, 16 predicted proteins | sample MGYA00237885_ERZ534234 | MGnify/ENA primary metagenome ERZ534234 (study PRJEB26413, sample SAMN06343907) | marine metagenome | isolation source: coastal waters | place: Atlantic Ocean: West Antarctic... | reverse complement strand
TTTCATGGTTTAGTTGCAACTGTAATGTTGGTCTTATTAGGTTTACTTGCTGCATATGCTGCAACATTTTTTGTCGAAACAAATTTTTTAACTTTAATTTTATCATTTAGTCCTGGCGGAATCTATGAAGTAGCAGTTATTGCAATAGCCTATGATCTTGAACCTGACTTTGTAGCATTTCATCACATTATAAGATTATTAATGATTTTACTTGTTGTACCAATAATCTTGAAATTAATAGAAAAAACTAAACCAAAGTACTAAACATTCTTTCAAAAACTTTTTCAGCACTTAATTTTATTAAATCATCAACTTGTATTGCTTTAAAATTTTCTCTTTCAATACTGACTTTAAACCCTGTCGTGTGCTTACCAAATAGAGCTAGCCCTTTTGCCCCTAGGTGAGCAGACATATGGGCGGGGCCAGTGTCATTAGCTACAACAAATGAACTTTCTTTTATTAATGACGATAATTGTGAAATACTAAGTGCTTTATTTTGATCTAAAATTGAGATCGCATGAATATCTTTTGCGTCACCGATTTCAGAAGGACCAGGCGCAACTACAATTTTATACCTATCATTAAATTTATTTTTAATAAGTTTAATTAGCTCATTATAATAAGGCCATTTTTTAATATCTAAATGTGCAGAGCAGAAAGGAAATAGTACAATGTATTCTTTCAATTCATTATCATTCTTGATGTTGTCTATGTTTGTACATGACCAACTGAAATCTGGCTTCATTACATTTAAGGTATTAAGACTAGAAGTTTTTAATTGATGTTCAAATCTATTTAAAACTGGATTTTTATCAAACTCTTCTTTTGATATATTGGTTGGTAAAGTTGTCTCAGAACTTGACCATTTATTATGATATGATTTAGGAAATAAAATATTTTTATAAAATTTTGTTCTAGAGGAGTTTTGAAGATCGTAAACCTTTTTTACATTGAGTTTTTTTAAGGTTCTCATTAACAAATATAAATAAAATAAATTAAATCTTGATAATCTTTTGTCCAAAATAACATTATGAATAAATGGATTTTTTTTGAATAATTCAAGATAAAGCTTTGTAGTTAACAAGTATATCTGGTCTTCTTGATGGTTTTCAGAAATATCTTGAATTGCCCCACTTGCTTGAGCTATATCTCCAAGTGAACCATGTTTGATAATTAAAATATTAGACATATTATTAACAAGTTAGCATACTATAAATTTTTATGAATAAAATTCTAGTTGAAGTGTCAGTTGGAGAGCTTTTAGATAAGATCTCTATTTTAGAAATCAAGAAGGAAAAGGTTAAAGATCCTGATAAGCTAAAATTTATTAATAATGAACATTCTATTTTAAAAGAACAGCTGGATAAACATGTTGCTTCAGATGATAAACTTAATAATTTATTTCAATCCTTAAAAGAAATTAATGCTAAATTATGGGTTATAGAAGATGATAAAAGATTGTGTGAAAAAAATTCTAATTTCACTGAGGATTTTATAAAACTTTCCAGAGATGTTCATTTTTTAAATGATGATCGTGCTAAAATTAAATTAGAGATAAATAATCATACAGGATCAAGGATAAAAGAGATTAAACAGTATACAGATTATTAAAAATATATAAGATCAAATATGAATGAAATTAATTAATTTTTTTTATATACTTATATTATGTTTTGTTTTATCAGCCTGCAATAACTCAGTTGTTAGTAATAAACAATGTAATGAATTTAAGAAAACTTCAAAACAATATGTCAATTGCATGAACGATCTAGTTTTATCAACCAACACTTTAAAAAACTTTAAAGAATTTAAAAAACATAGAAATTTAAAATCTTTTTTTGAACAAGTTCAAATTATAGAATCAAATTAGTTTGGTCGTTATGAGTAATCCAAAGTCAATCAGCTTAATTTTTCCATTATATAGAGATAAACATACTGTAAAAAAAGTTATCGATAAAAGTTTGGAGATATTAAAAAGACTAAAAATAAAGTACGAAATAATTATAATTGATGATTGTTGTCCTGAAAAATCAGGTTTAATAGCTTTAAAACATATTAAAAAAAATAAAAAAATTAAAGTTATTTTCCATAAAAAAAATTATGGGTATGGTGCTGCAATAAGAATGGGTTTTAAAAATAGTAAATACGATTGTATTTATGCTGTTGATGGTGATGGAGAATTTGGATTTGCAACAAATGATTTACCAAGAATTTTAAAAAAATTTTCTTATAACGACCTTGTTATTACCTATAGATTTAAAAAAAGGTATAAAACAACTCGTATAATAATTTCTTGGATTTATAATTCTATGCTTAGATTTTTATTTAATATAAATTTTAAAGATATTTCAAGTGGCTCACGATTAGTGAATAGAAAAATCTTAAAAAAACTAAAACTTACAACAAATAGTCCCTTCATAGGTGCTGAGCTTGCAATTAAAGCAAAATATCATGGTTACAAAGTTGATGAAGTTGGTATTCACAGTTACCCTAGTAGTTTTAGAGAAGGTTCATCAATATCATTGAAAAATATTTTATTAACTGTAAGAGACATTGTTATACTTTTCTTTAAAATTAATAGAAAAAAAACAGTTAAATAAAATTTATAGTTTTTTTTGTAAAATTAACTTCTTAAACATATTACACATATAATCTAATTCACTTTTTACCATACCTTGATGACAACCAAGTAAAATTCCGTTTTTCATTACATCGTTAGCGACAGATTCACAGTTAGGATGTTTTTTGTGAAATCTATTCTTCATTGCTGGTTGTTTCAGAATATTACCAGTAAATATAGTTCTTGTTTGAATATTATTTTTTTCAAAATAAATTTGCATTTGTTTCCTATTAAATATTTTATTATCCTTGATTACCAAAGGAAATGCTAACCATGGTGTTTTTACTCCTTTATACTCTTCTGGCAGATGAAAGTAGTTTTCATATTTTTTGAAAAAGTTAAACAAATATTTAAAATTTTTGTTCCTTATTGATATATTATTTTTTAATTTTTTTATTTGTTCAAGAGCAAATGCAGCGGAAATTTCTGATGGGAGAAAATTATACCCAAAATCAGAAAAGACATATTTCGCATCATAATCTATACCTGAAACTTTTATATTAAATCGTTTGCTCGAACTTTCAGACTCATTAAAAGTTGCTGAGGATCTTCCCCAGCCTCTAAGTAATTTTGCTCTTTGGTATAAATCATAATCATTAAAACAAGCTATCCCTCCAGTACCGGCACCATTGATTATATGTGAAGCATAAAAACTATTAGTTGAAATATCTGAGAGTGATCCAACATTTTTACCATTTACTTTATAGCCAATTGTATCTGCAGAATCTTCTATTATTCTTAAATTATATTTTTTTGAAATTATATTTATCTTTTTCCAATTGGCTATATTTCCTAATAAATTAGGGATCATTACCGCTACAGTTTTTTTATTTATACATTTTTCAATCTGAGAGCAATCAGCTAAAAATTTATTTTTTTCAACACCAATAAAATGAGGTATTAACCCTAACTGGTAAATGGGGGCAACCGTAGTAGAGAATGTTAAGTTTGGAGTTATAATTTCCGAGCCTTTTTTAAAATTAAAAGATGCAAGAGCTAACAAATTAGCTGATGAACCTGAATTTACCATTAAACCAAATTTCTTACCAAAAATTTTTGCTACAGTTTTTTCTAATTTTTTAACCTGCTTACCGTCTATTAATGTCAGTCCATCATTACGCAACACTTTAATAACTGCATTTATTTCTTTATTATCATAGACAGCTTTACCGTAATATATTTTTCGCATCAGGATCTATTATATTATAAAAATTTTGAATACAAGCACTAAGTCTTTTGAATTATGAATATCTATAATAAAAATTATTCTATTTATTTATAATTTTTTTTAATTTTTTGATATTCATTGTTTGATTAAAGGGCATTTTTATATTTTTTTTTGCATAAATTTTTTTAACATTTTTATTATACTTTTTTGCAAAATTATAAATTGATTGTGCTTTACCAGCTACATTTATTATACCTTTTTTATTAATTAACTTTGGCAGTATTTCAACAAGATCTTCATGAAAAAAAAAATTACTTTTTAAATTAACATACGCTTGATTGTAATAAAAAGGTTTTTCCGTCATTGTTATTCTTAATATTAATGAATTTTTATACATAAGAGCGGCACATTCACCACCCAATTTAGATAATCCATAATTGTTAAATGGTTTTACAGGATCTTCTTCTAAATAATTGCCTTTTATGCCCGCATAAACATAAGATGTTGAAAAATAAATTAATTTAATTTTGAACATCTCACAAACTTTAGTTATATTCGCTGTGCCTATAATATTTATATCGATACTTTTTTTTATATTTTTATCATGAATTTCCATTGGTCTTGATAAAGCAGCACAATGTAAAATTATTTTTGGTTTATGCTTCTTTACACATTTAATTATCGATTCTATTTTTAATATATTGCATTCTTGCTTGTTGGTGAAAATTAAGTTTAGTTTCTTATTTTTGTCCTTAAGAACCTTGGCAAATCTGCCCTCTCCACCTGTAACAATAATTTTTTTGTTATTCATATTAAAAAAAATTAACCTATCTGAAATCTTTAAAATTTTTATTTTTTTTATCTTTTTTCGATAATGTGGGTTTTTTTATTGGCCATTTTATTTTTAAATCTTTATCATTCCACTTAATACCAAATTCACTTTTTTTGTTTTGATATTCTGTATTATCATAAAGCACATAATTTTCTTCAGCTAGTGTAAGAAACCCATGGGCAAAATTTGGAGGTATGTAGATAGATTTACAGTTTTTATCACTTAAAATTATACTAAAATATTCTCCATAAGTCGGAGATTTTTTTCTTAAATCAACAGATACATCAAAAATTTTACCTTTAATCACAGATATAAACTTACCTTGTGGATTTTTTGTTTGAGTATGCAATCCTCTTAAAACGTTTTTTTTAGAATAAGATAAACTTAAAAAAGGTAACTCTTTTTTAACTATTTTATTTAAAAAAACTTCTCTAAAAAAACCCCTGTTGTCTCTAAAACTTTTCCCCTTATAAACGACAAGACCTTTAAATCGTGTTTTTATAAAATCCATTTTTATTATAACAATTTTTTTAAATAATTTGAATAATCACATTTACCATAAAAATCTATTGACCTTTTAATTTCATTTATTCCTATCCATTTATGATTAAATGCAATTTCTTCAATACAGGCAATTTTTAAACCTTGGATTTTTTCTATAGCCTCAACAAAAGAAGATGTTTTATAAAAATCTTCAATTGACCCCGCATCCAGCCATGCTCCACCTCTGCCTATAAGACTTGCAGATAGATTCTTTTTATTTTTATATTGATTTAAAAGATCAATTATTTCTAGCTCACCTCTTTTAGAGGGTTTTAATTTTTTTGCATATCTGACTACATTTTTATCAAAAAAGTAAAGTCCTGTAACAGCTAAATCTGAAACAAAATTTTTAGGTTTTTCTTTAAGTAAAATAATTTTATTTTTTTTATCTATCTTAGCAACTCCATATAATTCAGGTTTTTGAACTTTGTGGAGAAAAATTTTAGCTCCTACTTTAAGTTTGGTACAATCTTGCAAAGTTTTTGTTAAATTTTGCCCATACAAGAAATTATCTCCCAAAATTAAAGCTACATTTTTTTTGCTAATAAATTCCTCACCTAATATAAATGCGTCTGGTAAACCCCTGGGACTATCTTGTTCAAGATAAGTAATTTTAATACCTAAGTTTTTTCCATTAGGAATTATTTTTTGATATTGTTCTTTTTGACCTTTGTTAACGATGATAAGGATATCTTTGATCTTTGATAGCATCAGTATTGATAGTGGATAAAAAATTAAAGGTTTGTCGTAAATTGGCAACAATTGCTTATTTATTGCTTTTGTTAGTGGGCTCATTCTAGTGCCCATACCACCTGCTAGTATGATTCCTTTTTTAATCATTTAATTTTCCAATTCTTTTAACAATATCATTTTTTAAAATTGACTTATAGTAGTTATTATTTTGCAGGTACCATAGAAATGTTTTTTCCAAACCTTTATTAAAGTCTATTTTTGCTTTCCATTTTAATTTTTTTAATATTTTATTGCTATCAAGGGCATATCTAACGTCATGGCCAGGTCGATCTTTAATAAATTTAATTTTAACATTTGAACCTATATTAATAATCTTTTTTGCAACCTTTATCAAAATATGACTAATTTCCAAGTTATCTAAATTTTTATTAGATCCAATGTTGTAAAATTCACCAATTTTTCCTTTTTGAAAAACTTTTAATAAGGCTTCACAATGGTCACTTACATGTATCCATTCTCTTGAATTTTTCCCATTGCCATAAATAGGAAGGCTTTTATTATTAAGTATATTGTAAATTAATTTTGGTATGAGTTTTTCAGGATGTTGTTTGGGGCCATAATTATTTGAGCAATTCGTTACAATAGCAGGAGTTTTATAAGTTCTGACATAAGAATAGACTAAACTATCTGAGGCAGCCTTACTTGCAGCATATGGAGAGCTAGGTTTGTGGGGAAAGTTTTCATGCGATCTACCTTTTAATACATCGCCATAAACTTCATCTGTTGAAACATGAATCAATCTACTTTTTTTATTTAATTTTGAATATTTTTTAAAGATCTCAAGTAAGTTAAAAACACCTAATATGTTACTATAAATAAAACTTTCGGGCTCATCTATTGATCTATCAACATGAGTTTCCGCTGCTAAATTAAAGATACCAATTGGTTTATTTTTAAAAATTATTTGTTTTAATTTTTTTTTATTATTAAGGTTACATTTAATGAATTTGTAGTTTTTATTTTTAAGATAATCTCGTGTATTATAAAAATTTGAAGAATAGCTTACTTTGTCAATATTTATAACTTTAAAATTTTTATGCAGTAATAATTCAATTAAGTTACTTCCTATAAAACCTAATCCACCAGTTACAATAATATTTTGTATATTCATTTTATTTAAATAGAATTCATATTTATATACCAAGATATATTGATTGTGTCTTTAATTTAAAAAATAATATAATTAGTAATATTTTAAGAGTTTTTTTTTAAATGATATTGATGTTTAGAAAAAAACAAGAAAAAAATAGATAAATTATTAAGTAATAATTGGTTAATTCATAATATATTAAAGATTAATAAAAATTTTTAATATAATTTACAAATATAAATACCATAACCTGAATTAGTATTAAAAATTTTTTTTCCTAAAATATAAATTGAAGGATCGTATGAATTTATTAATTTATCAGGACATGGGTTTCTGTTTCCGTTAACTGAGTATAAATCATAGAGTAAACTGCTCTTCATTTCTGGTGTTATAGACATTTTATTTTTAGTATAATTTAACATTGTATCTTTATTCAAAGTGAAGGCAAAACCTGCTAAGTTATTAACTTTACTTAAATTTTCGTCTAAAAATTTTTGAGTTGTATAAATTTCATTTTTATGTTGAAAAATCGTTAATACATTTCTTGAAAAATACTGCCCATATCCTAAGAAAATTACTAATGTTAAAAAATAAAAAATATTTTTTTTTTTTAATTTAAGAAGTTTCGGTATTTCATATTTAGACTTTTCATATGAAAATAGTATTAATAAGGGGGTTATGCCAATTAACTCATAGTTACATGTTGGCACATTTGGCCCAAAGAAATATATGAATGGCAAACTTAAAAGGATCCAATAGTTTCTTGATACCAAATATATGTATAAACTTAGGAAAAATATACCCCACAGAGGCATAAATCTTGTAAAAATATAATATTCCGACAAGTATTTTAAAAAAATAGATCTGGGGAATCCTGCTCGATAAGTGCCACTATTAGATTCCAAGCCAATAATATAATCTAAAAATGAAAAAGGATATACATAGGTTAAGAAAATTAAAGTTGACACAGAACCAAAAATTAAAATGAAGAATTTATCTAATTGTAATGAAGAATAAATAGCACCATTAATATCTTTAAAATTATATATCAATATGAATAAACCAGTAAAACCTGCCATTATAGGTTGCGAATATGATAGCGCCGCAAACAATACACCTGTCAAAAAATATTTTTGTGATTGATAAAAAAATATTAACAAACAATAAATAAATATCGCAAATGGTTCAGGTCTAAATTGTAATTTCAATTGAACCAAATAGATAAAAAGAATTATAATAAATAAAATAAATAAATTTTTTTCTTTCTTTTTAAGAATTTGATAAAATAATATTGAAGTACCAATTTTTAATATATAGTTGAAAATAAAAATTCCCCTTAAGCTACAAAAAATATTAAATTTAGCCATCAAATATTGCATCAACCATCCATGCTTAACCCAATCATACTGAGGATCTGTGCGTAAACCTCCTGGGGGGCCAACCGATGATATAAAAAGATCTTCTCTACAAATATTAAAAGATAACTTTAAAAACCAAAGATCATCTCCAGTTGGTGATGGTAATAAATACAAAACTTCAATAATAAATGTAGAAAATAAAAAAATTATAAAAAATATTATTAAATTATTTTTTTTAATGCTCATATAATAATTTTAAATATTGATTGTGCATGGAAATAAGTTTTATTTTTAATAAAAAACTAACTTTATAGGACATTCTATTTAATTACAATTTCTTTATAAAAACTATTTTATTTTTAGTTGTTAATTAATCTTTATGAAAGAACTGTCTATTATTAACTTAATTAACATTAATTTAGGTCAATAACTAAATCTTTTTTCTAAAATTTTTATTATGTTATGAATCATAAAAGTCATAAACAAATAGATTCCTCCAGCTGTAATAAATATTTCTAATGGTTTGTATGTAGTGGAAACAATATGTTTAGCTACACCTGTAATATCCATTAATGTAACTGTACTTGCTAGAGACGTGCCCTTCATCATTAATATAATTTCATTACCATAAGCAGGTAAAGATTGCCTAATTGCAACAGGTATTTGAATTTTATAAAAAATTATTTTATTTGGAATCCCTAAACTTTTGCCTGCTTCAATAATTCCTGGTTTAATTGTTTGAAAAGCTGATCTTAAAATTTCAGATGTATACGCACCAGTATTTAGTGCAAATGCTATTATTGCACACCAATATGGCTCCTTAAAGACAACCCAAAGAAAAGTTGTTCTAAAGTATTCTATTTGCCCTAGACCATAGTAAATTATAAATATTTGAACCAATAAAGGTGTGCCTCTAAAAACATAAGAATAAACATAAGCAAATCTATTAATAATAGAATTTTTACTTAGTCTTAAAATTGCAAATAACAAACCAATAAATAAACCAATTATTAGCGATATTGATAATAATTTTAAAGTTATAATTGCTGCACTCAACAATTTTGGTAAGCTCAAAGCCATTAAACTTAAATCCATTAGAGGCCCCTACTGTATTTAATTTCAAGTCTATTAATCAATTTCATGCTTAAAAAAGTTAACATCAAATATAAAACTGCTGCAAAAGAATAAAAAAATAATGGATCTCTTGTTGATCCAGCTGCAATATAAGACTGTCTCATAATTTCCACTAAACCCGTAACGGATATTAAAGATGTATCTTTCAAGGTTATTTGCCAAACATTACTTAAATTAGGAATTGCTAGTCTTAACATTTGAGGCATTATTACTTTTAAAAAGTAAATATATCTTTTTAATCCTAAAACCTTGCAAGCTTCAAACTGACCTTTGTCAATTGATTGAATTGCACCTCTAAAAACCTCTGTTGAATAAGCTCCTGAAATTATACCAATTGCAAATGATCCTGTAATAAAAGCATTTATTTCTATGTAATCATTATAACCAAATACTGATGCGACATACATTATCGCTCCACTTCCACCAAAGAAAAAAAGATAAATTACCAATAACTCTGGAACACCTCTTATTACTGTAGTGTAAGAGTTAGCTATAAGATTTAAAAATTTATTATTTGAAAGTTTAAGAGGTGTAAAAATTGCTGAAAATAAAAAACCTATAAACATTGCTGTAATTGAAACAGCAATAGTCATTAGAGTTGCATAAAACAACTCGTCTCCCCATCCAGTTTTTCCGAAAGTTAAAAGATCCATTAACGAAAGGGCGACTAAATAAATAGTCGCCTTTTCAAAAAATTAATTACATAGAAGCATCAAAGCCAAAATATTTGATCGCAAGTCTACTAATGACTCCATCTTTTCTCGCTTGATTAATAGCTTTATTAAAAGCATTTAAAAGTTCAGCGTCTCTAGCACCAAGCGCTCCCCCTAATTGTGAAGCCTGTCTTAATCCAACACCAACACCATTTCCAAATGTTCCACCTGAAAAAGTTGGTCCAACAAGAACAACTGATTTTCCAGATTTGTCAGCATAGTCAGTAAAGGCAACTGCTGCAGCTAATGCAACGTCACATCTACCAGAAGTTAAGTCTAGGTTAACTTCGTCTTGTGTTTTATAGGTTCTAACATTAACCTTGCCCACATCACCAGACACTAAAAAGTTTTGGTGAATAGTTCCTGTTTGAGTACAGACAGTTTTTCCAGCTAAAGCCTCAGTAATAGTTTTTAAAGCTTTTTTTGTGTCACTATTTGGCTTAGAAAGACTAATACCTTCGGGCGTATCCATTCCTTCAAGGCTTGAACCCTTCATTACAGCAAGAGAAGCTACTTCATCAGCATAACCTTGAGAAAATGTTATAACTTTTTTTCTCTCATCTGTGATTGACATACCGGCCATTATTGCATCAAATTTTCTCATTTGAAGAGCTGGAATCATTCCATCCCAATCTTGTTCTACAACTTCACACTGTCTTCCAATGTATCTGCAAAGTGAATAAGCTAATTCAACTTCAAACCCAATTAGCTTTCCTGAAGCATCTTTAGAGTTCCAGGGAGGGTAAGCACCCTCTGTTCCAATTCTAATCTTATCAGAAGCGTAAACATTTCCAATAATCAATAAAGAACCAAAAATAGTTAAAATTGTTTTTTTAAATATATTCATTTTTTTCTCCATAAAATTTAGGGGAAATCCCCATTTAAGGATATTTATTTCATAAATTTAGTAATTAAAAAAGAAAATTTTAATGATTAATTGAGGATGAGAAGTTCCAAGAACAGTCAAAACTTGGTATATAAACCCTAGATATCTGAGTGTTTCCAAAATGATGGTTGAATACATTTAGCCAACTATCAACTTGTTTTGGTTTTTTATCTTGGCTTCCAACCTGAGCTGTGATTACTCCTTTAGGCTTTAAAATTCTAATCATAGAGTCCATATTTTTAGCTGCAAGATCTATACAAAACTGATCATCATTAAGGTCTACAAATATATGGTCGTATGTATCATCTTTCACAGATTTTATACTTTTGAATGCGTCTCCCCATACGCATTTAACAGAATTTTTTTCAGTAGCTTTCTTTCCTATATCTCCTAAATGTTTGTTGCATATGTCTACAACTTCAGGGTCAAGTTCATACCAATCAACAAAACTAAAATCTTTAGAAATACATTCTCTAGCAACACCGCCATCACCACCACCAATTATAGCAGCTTTTTCATTAGCTTTATTTAAATTAAGACCCGCACCAACAAATGTTGAGCTGTATAAATGTTCATCAGTTGAGGCCACCTGAATTTCACCATCAATAAATAGAGATTTACCAAATTGCTCTAATTCTAAAATTTCGATATGTTGTCCTACTTTTGATTTAAAATCTTCAAGAACATCATTTACTACATATGATTTTTGCAAACCTGAAGAGCTATAAATATCATGATAAAGAGATTTAGTGTCTCTATTAAATTCTTTTTTAACTATTCTTTTATGTTTAAATTCTTGCTTAACAATATCTAAAGCAATAGATGGACTTATTTTTCCACATGTAAAAAAATCAAAACTAATAATTCCTTTTTCAGGAAATGTGTGAAAGCTAATATGACTTTCCGCTAACAGCGCAAGTATTGTAAAACCTTGTGGTTCAAATTTGTATTTAGAAATTTCAAGGACTGTTACTTCTGCAGCTTTTGCAATCTTATAAATAACGTTTTCAAATAATGAAGGGTCATACTCTTGTGTAGTTCCAATAATATCTAAAGTTACATGTTCACCTACTTTAGTCATAAAAATTATCCCCTCTTATAATTTTTTGCTTTACTTAAAACTTTACTCATATCTTTTGATGATAAAATTTTAGGCTCACCAATTTTTAGGGCTTTTATATACTGGTTCGAAAGATTTTCAACCTCTTCAGCTAATTCAAATGCTTTCGATAAATTTTCAGAAAATGCAATCTGTCCGTGATTACCTATTAAGCAGGCATTTCTTTGTTTTAATGCTTTAAGAATATTTTTTGATAATTCTCTTGTTCCATAAGTTGCATATTTTGCACACTTAATATTGTTACCTCCTGCCATTGCAACCATGTAATGAAATGCCGGTATTCCTCTTCCATGAGTAGAAATTGCTGTTGCATAATTCGAGTGGGCATGAACAATTGCCTTAGCATCTACTTTATTTAGATAAATGTCCTGATGAAATCTCCATTCTGAGGAGGGTATTCCTTTTTTTCGATCAAATTCACCTTTAAGAGATACAAATACTATGTCTTGATTTTTTAATGAGGAGTATTTTGCTCCAGAAGGTGTTATCAAAAAACCCTCCTTAAATCTAACTGATATATTTCCAGATCTTAATGCTGAAAGCTTTTTAGTATTAAGCATTTTAGCATATTTTATTACTTCAGTTCTTAAATTTTTCATTATGTAAACATTTTTTTTAGTGACTCACCTGAAGCTTCACAAATTCCTTTTTCAGTAATCAATCCTGATACATATTTTGCAGGCGTTACATCAAATGCTAAATTTAATACTTTACTTTTTTTTGGATAAATTAACACTTTTTTAAGATTATTGTTTTCATCTATACCCTCCATGTGAGATAATTCTTCAGGATTTCTTTCTTCAATTGGGATGTCTTTGAAATTTTTAATATCCCAGTCAATAGTTGAGCTTGGTAACGCAACATAAAAAGGTACATTATTGTCATAAGCCGCTAGTGCTTTTAGGTAAGTTCCAATTTTGTTACAAACATCACCATTTGACAATGTTCTGTCTGTTCCAACAAGACACATATCAACATCACCTCTTTGCATTAATAATCCACCTGTATTATCTGCAATGATAGTATTAAGTACTCCTTCTTCATTCAATTCATAAGAAGTTAGATTTGCACCTTGGTTTCTTGGTCTAGTTTCGTCTACCCAAACATGGACGGGAATTCCTTTTTTGTGGGCCTTATAAATTGGTGATGTGGCAGTTCCCCAATTAATTGTTGCAAGCCATCCTGCATTACAATGGGTTAAAATATTAACTGTATCTTTCTTTTTATTATAAATATCTTCAATAATTTTCAATCCATTTAGACCGATATTTTCACAAAACTTTTCATCTTCATCACAAATATCTTTGGCTTCCTTTAATGCTATCTCTAAAATTTCATCACTATTATTATCTAATAACCTTTTCATCATACGATCTACTGCCCATTTTAAATTGATTGCAGTAGGTCTTGATTGAATTAAATCTTCTGAACTTTTTTTTATAAAATCAGAATCAGTATTTTCTTTTATAGCTAAAACTAGTCCATAAGCAGCTGTTCCTCCAATTAGTGGAGCACCTCTAACTTCCATAATTTTAATAGCATTTACTGCGTCTTTAACAGTTATAAGGTCTTTGATAATAAATTGGTGTGGTAGTTTTGTTTGGTCTATAATTTTAACTGATTGACTACTTTCATCAAACCAAATTGTTTTGTATTCTTTATTTTTTATTTTCATTTACTTAAAACTCTTCCAGCAACTGTTTTAAGTTTATCAATCGTTTTTTGAGTACACTTTTCAGGTGCTGTTATGATTGCTACATCTAAACAATTAGTAGTTGGGTCTTTTGGGTCAATATGACTTTCAAAATTATCTATTAAATTCCTGATCATCATTTTTGCTTTTTCAGCATTCCCTAAAAGAATTTTGATAACTTGTTTAACATCAACATTTTTATGGTCTGGATGCCAACAATCAAAATCTGTTACCATGGAAACAGATGCATATCTAATTTCGGCTTCTCTAGATAGCTTTGCTTCTGGCATGTTAGTCATTCCAATAACGTCAGCACTCCAAGATCTATATAAATTTGATTCAGCTAAAGTTGAGAATTGTGGACCCTCCATGACAATGTAAGTTCCATTTCTTTGGTATTCTATATTTGATTTATTAATGGCTTCCTCACAGGCATTCATTAGTCCGTTTGATGTTGGGTGAGCCATTGAAACATGAGCAACAATTTCATCATCAAAAAAAGTTTTTGTTCTTGCAAAAGTTCGGTCGATAAATTGATCAACTATTACAAATTTACCAGGTGGTAAATCTTCTTTTAGAGAGCCAACAGCTGAAACTGAAACTATATCCGTTACACCTAATTGTTTAAGTGCATCAATATTTGCTCTAAAATTAATATTTGATGGTGAAACAAAGTGCCCCCTTCCATGTCTTGGTAAAAAATAAACTTCCTTATTATTGTAATTAGTCTTTAAAATCTGATCTGATGGTTTTCCCCAAGGGGTATTTAAATCAAGTAATTCACGATCTTTAAATTCTTCAAC
>ENA-OSJC01002267-OSJC01002267.1-marine-metagenome-genome-assembly--contig:-NODE-2267-length-14716-cov-3.901359_pt1 | contig 14716 bp, 12 predicted proteins | sample MGYA00237885_ERZ534234 | MGnify/ENA primary metagenome ERZ534234 (study PRJEB26413, sample SAMN06343907) | marine metagenome | isolation source: coastal waters | place: Atlantic Ocean: West Antarctic... | reverse complement strand
ATAAAAATGCTAAAGATCCAATTTCACGAGATAAACTACAGATCCAATCAACTGAAGATAAAAAAGAGTATCGCGCCGCTCCACCATTGGCTCGACCATTGTATCGCCCAGAACCAGCACCACAAACACGCTCTGTTGAGAATGATTTTTCTGATTTACCAGGAACAAATGCTTCAGGTGAAGAACAAATTATTGTTCCAGCAAATAGACAACCACCTCCAATGAATAATGATTCACAAAACCCCGCGCCTAAAAAGGAACGGGATGGAATTGAAAACCTAATTAATCAAACAAAATTTAAAATATTGTTTAGTTCAACTAAGGGAAATATGCTAAACCAATTACCGTATATAAAACCACAAATAAGTGATTTAAAGAAAAAATTAAAGAAAATATTTATATTAAAATTTATTGTTAAATTTTTAAGAGATTTATTTTTGTTTTCTAGAATAATTTTAAAAAACTTTGAAAATAAATTTTTTTTCAGCAAAAAGAATTTTTTAAAATCCACTCAATTTAATTATGTAAATGAAAGGCAGTCAATTGTTGTTTTACTGGTTAAAAGGTAAATTGTTTATAATTATTATAAAATCTTAAATAACATTGAATTTTTTTAATAAAGTATTATATATTATTCCACAATCAAAGAAAAAAAAACTTATTTATTTATTTTTCTTATTATTAATTGGAATGGCATTTGAAATGTTAGGTTTAGGGTTGCTTATTCCTGCTTTATCATTGTTGTTAAATTCAAATATTGAAGAAGATTATCCTTTTATTTCTCCATTTTTAGATTTTATTGGAAACCCTCATCAAGATGATTTAATTATTTGGGGAATGTTATTTTTAGTTTTAGTTTATTTTTTAAAAGGGATGTTTTTAATCTTCTTATCTTGGGAGCAAAGTAAATTTACTTCACATTTATTTTCAGAACTTACTACAAAATTGTTTAGAATTTATCTTAGGCAATATTATGAATTTCATTTATTAAAAAACTCAGCAGAATTAATTAGAAATGTTCAAACTGAAACAATTTTATTTAATAGGGCTGCTCAAGCTTTAATTTTACTATCAACAGAATTATCTTTAATAATCGGAGTTATTGCAATGCTTCTCTTTATAGAACCCATTGGATCGTTAATTGTAATGTTAGTATTATTGATTTCCGTCATTGTCTTTCATAATTTGTCAAAATCTTATTTAATTAAATGGGCAAATAAAAGACAAGTTTTAAGTAAAAAAATAAATCAAGTACTTTTAGAAGGTCTTGGTGGTGTGAAGGATATTAAATTACTGGGAAGAGAAGATAATTTCATTTTTAAGTATGCTTTAAATAATAATAGATGGGCTAGAATTAATTCATTACAATTGACGTTATCTCAGGTTCCAAGAATGTATTTAGAAGTATTAGGAATTACAGGATTATCACTTTTGGTTATTGTTATGGTTTCACTGGAAAGATCAGTCGAAGCCCTTTTACCTACTTTAGTAATATTTGCTGCAGCTGCTTTTAAAATGATTCCTGGTTTTAATAGAATTATGGGTGCAATTCAAAATATTAAATTAACAGTTCCTGTTGTAAATGTTTTGTATGATGAATTTAAACTTGAAACTAAAGAAAAATTTAACGAAAAAATAAATGACTTTAATTTTGTTAGTAATATTGTTATAAATCAATTAGACTTTAAGTATAAGGATACAAATAATTATTCACTAAAAAATATAAATTTAAACATCAATTTTGGTGAAACTATTGGTTTTATTGGGGAAAGTGGGTCTGGCAAAAGTACATTAATCGATTTAATTTTAGGCCTTATAAATCCAGAAAATGGAGAAATCATAGTAGATGGTCAAAACATTAAAAAGAACATTAGAGGATGGCAAAATAATATCGGCTATGTTCCCCAATCAATATATTTGACTGATGATAGTTTAAAGAATAATATAGCTTTTGGAATAAGTGAAAATAAAATTGATGATAAAGCTGTATTAAGATCTTTAAAATCAGCACAATTAGATGACTTAATAAAATCAAGTGATGATGGACTAAATACATTTGTTGGAGAAAGAGGCGTTAGACTTTCTGGTGGACAAAGACAGAGAATAGGAATTGCTAGAGCACTATATCACGATCCTAAAGTGTTGGTATTAGATGAAGCCACAAGTGCTTTAGATTCTGATACTGAAAAGGGTGTTATGGAATCTATTTCAGTTCTTAAAGGCAAAAAAACAATTTTAATTGTTGCTCACAGACTTACAACTTTGAAAAATTGTGATAAAATATTTAAACTTGAAAACGGAAAAATCGTTGACAATTTATATTCAAATCAAATTACATAAAATAAATTTAGACTATTGAAATTACTAGTATTAGCCGGAGGATTTGGAACAAGATTAAGGTCAGTTGTAAGCGAACTTCCTAAAGCTTTAGCTCCTGTAAATCAAACCCCATTTTTATATTATCAAATAAAAAATTGGAAAAAACAGGGATTAAGAGATTTCGTTTTTCTATTATATTTTCAAGCTGACATGATAATTTCATTTTTAGAAAGTGAAAAATCAGGTATTTTAAAAAACTGTTCTGTGAAATGTATAATAGAGCCCAAACCCTTAGGGACTGGGGGAGCAATAAAATATTGTATAAATGAATTAAGCATCAAAGAAAAATTTCTAGTAACAAATGCTGACACATGGCTAGATTCTGGTATTAGAGAAATTATAAAAAATGATTCACCAAGTCTTTTAGTTATTCATGTTGAAGATGCTCAAAGATATGGGAGAGTGACAATTAAAAAAAAATACATTACGTCTTTTGAAGAAAAGACTACCGAAACATCTAAAGGCTTAATTAATGCAGGTTTAGCACTATTAAGTCCAGAATTATTTGATTTAAAAGAAAAATCATTTTTTTCTTTAGAAGATTCAATTTTTCCACACTTGGCTAAAAATGGATTATTAAAAGGTTTAATAGTGAATACAACTTTTATTGATATTGGAATCCCTGAGGATTATTATAAGTTTATTAGCATGATTAAAAAAGAAAAAATTAAATGAAAAAAGAAAATTTCGTAATTTCTGGAAAATCTTTAATTAAAGATGCTTTAAAAAAGATACAAATTAACAAAGAAGGATTTGTGCTTTTAGAAAATTTAAATAATGAAATTTATGCTTTGGCAACAGATGGGGATATTAGGTCTGGATTATTAAAAGGAATTTCTTTAAATAATTCTATTGAAGAGGTAGGTAATAAAGATTTCTTTTATGGTTTTAAAGACACTTCACACGAATTATTACTAAAAAAATTAGATAGTAGCATAAAATTTATTCCAATTTTAAATAATGATAAAAAGTTTATTAATTTTCTTAATAAGGATAGTTTTCCTAAAAAAGTTGAATCAGATATTTTTTATAGGTCTAAATCTCCTGTTCGTATAAGTTTTGGCGGCGGCGGATCTGATGTTTCTAAGTATTTTAATGATTATGGTGGTGCAGTTATAAATTCTACTATTTCACTTTATTCTCATGCTACATTAAAAATAAATAAAAACAAAAAAATAAAAATTCATTCGTTAGATTTAAATGAATCAATTGAATTTAAAGATTTGAATGAGTTAAGTTTTTATGAAAAAGGATCTTTTTCTTTGATTAATTCGGTTATAAAAACTGTAAACCCATCTTTTGGGTTTGAATTATATATTAGATCTGATTATCCAATGAGTTCTGGTCTTGGAGGTTCTGCAGTAGTTTCTTCTGCAATTTTAGGGTGTTTTAATCAATTAAGAAATGATAAATGGAATCTATATGAACTTTCAGAAATGGCTTTTCAAGCAGAAAGAATACAATTACAAATTGCTGGAGGATGGCAAGATCAGTATGCAACTGTTTTTGGTGGATTCAATTTTATGGAGTTTAATAAAAAACAAAATATTATTCACCCAATCAGAGTGCCAAAAAGCTCAATTTTAGAATTAGAGGAAAGCCTGATACTTTGTTATACCGGAATTAATCATGATTCAGGAAGTATACACGATGATCAGGCTGAGCAAACTAAATCTTTACCAATTAAAGAAAAAATTAAAGAAAATGTTGATTTAACCTATAAAATGAGAGATTACCTTTTGAAAGGAAAATTAAATAAACTTGGTGAATGTTTAAATGAAACTTGGAAAATTAAACGTTCGCTTAGTTCCAAAATAAGTAATAATAGGTTAGATGAGATATATTCACAAGCTTTAAAAAATGGAGTTATTGGGGGTAAGTTATTAGGAGCTGGTGGAGGTGGTTATTTCTTGTTTTATACTACTCCTTTTAATCGCCATAAGGCTATGAATTGGATAAAAAAAGAAGGATTAATTCATACTCCATTTGTTTTTGAAACAAATGGCTTGCAGTCCTGGACAGTAAGAAATAATAATTAAAAAAGATTTAAATTGTATAATATGTTTAAAGATTTTAAAAAAACTTTTGTAATTGCTGAGATTGGAAACAATCATAATGGTAATATTGAATTAGCCATGAAGATGGTTGATTTAGCAATAGAAATGGGAGCAGACTGTGCTAAATTTCAAATGAGAAAGTTAGATGAAGTTTATAGAAAAAGAAGTTTGATTAAATCTGGCGAGGATCTAGGAACAGAATATGTAATAGATCTTTTAAATAAATTTGAATTATCAGTTGAAGAACATAAGAAACTTTCGGATTACTGTAAATTAAAAGGAATTATATACATGTGTACTCCTTGGGATTTAGAAAGTATAAAGATTTTAGAATCTTTTAACGTTCCTGCTTATAAAGTAGCTTCTGCGGATTTAACAAACCTTCCTTTAATAGATGCTTTAATTCATACTAAAAAACCTTTAATTCTTTCTACTGGAATGAGTTCTAATGAAGAAATAAAGTGTACAATTAATTTTTTAAACAAAAGAAAAGCATTTTTTATTTTACTTCATTGTAACAGTACTTATCCTGCACCATATGAAGATATAAATTTACTTTGGATGAAAACTTTGAAATCTTTCCACTCTTTAGTTGGATATTCTGGTCATGAAAGAGGAACGGCAGTTTCTTTGGCTGCAGTAGCTTTAGGCGCTTGTGTAGTTGAAAGGCACCTTACAACCAACAGATTAATGGAGGGGCCAGATCATGCAGCTAGCTTAGAATTTAAAGAATTTAAATCTTTAATAAAAGGAATTAGAGAAATAGAAAAATCATTAGGTGAAAATAAAATTGAAAGAAATTTTAGTCAAGGTGAATTAATAAATCGAGAAAATTTAGCTAAAAGTTTAGTAGCATCAAAAGATTTGAAAGAAGGAATAATAATAAACTCATCTGACATTAAAACTCTTAGTCCTGGTCAAGGTTTATCGCCCCAAAAGTATGATTTACTGCTAGGAAAAAAATTAAAAAGAGACATGAAAGAAGAAGATTTTTTCTTTCAATCAGATATAAACCAGAGTAAGATAATGCCACATGATTATAAGTTCAAACATCCTTGGGGAGTTCCAGTTAGGTACCATGATTTTAAAGAATATTACTCCATTATTAAACCAGATTTATTTGAATTTCATTTATCTTATTCTGACATGGAGATTGATCCTGAAGATTTTCTTTTCAGGGTTGAAGATTGTGATTTTGTTGTTCATGCTCCAGAACTTTTTTCAGAAAGTCATTTAATGGATTTAGCATCTCCAGTTGAGAGTTATAGACAAAAATCAATTTTAGAAACCCAAAAAGTAATAGATATCACTAATTCTTTAAAAAAATATTTTCCTAAGACAACAAAGCCTATGATAGTTGCAAATATTGGAGGTTTTACTATGGACAAAAATTTAAATAAAGAATTAATTCAAGGATATTATAAGCGTTTTGAAAAAAGTTTAACACAACTTAATTTAGAAGGAGTTGAACTAATTCCACAAACAATGGCTCCTTTTCCCTGGCATTTTGGTGGTCAACGTTATCAAAATCTTTTTGTTCATATTGATGAAATTATTGAGTGGTGTTCCAAATTAAATCTTAGGATGTGTTTTGATGTTTCACACACACATTTAACCTGTACTCATTTTGATTTAGATTATTATCAGTTTGTTAAAAAAATAGCTCCTTATACTGCACATATTCATTATGGTGATGCAAAAGGTATAAATGGAGAGGGACTTCAAATAGGTGAAGGAGATATAGATTTTAAAAAATTAGGAAAAATATTAAATGATGGATGTCCAAATGCATCATTTATTCCTGAAATTTGGCAAGGTCATAAAAATAGTGGTGAAGGCTTTTGGATTGCTTTAGGAAAACTAGAAAATACATTATAGTTATGGATATATTAGAAGAAATAAAAGAATCAATTAAGGTTAAAGAGGATTTATTAAATGATTTAAATATACAAACCCAAATTAAAAATTTAGCTAATTTATGTTTAGAATCAATCAAAAATGGAGGCAAAATTATTTTTGCAGGTAATGGAGGATCGTTTGCAGATTCTCAGCATTTAACGGCAGAATTTGTTTCTAGATTAAGGTTTGATCGAAGTCCTCTTTCTTCTTTAGCTTTAGGAACTAACAGTTCTAATATGAGTGCCATAGGAAATGACTATGGATACGATAATGTTTTTAAAAGAGAATTAATAGCACTGGGAACGGATAAAGATGTATTTATTCCTATTTCAACTAGTGGAAACAGCCCAAATATTTTATTAGCTATTAAAGAGGCAAATGAAATGAATATTAAAACAATTGCATTAACAGGTGAAAATGGAGGTAAAGTTAAACTAATTTCAGAATGTATTTGTGTTCCCTCTAAAAGAACTGAAAGAATACAAGAAGTACATATTTTAATTGGTCATATTGTCTGTGGATTGGTTGAAGAAAACTTTTTTAAAATTAATTAATTATGTATGTTCCTGGATTTATTACAGTAAGATCTAATTCTTCAAGGTTACCTAGTAAATGTTTTTTGTCTTTCGGAAATGAATGTAACGTTTTAGAACATATAGTTAGAAGAGCTAAACATTTTAAAATAGATCCAATTATTTGTACCAGTACAGATTCATCAGATAATTTAATTGAGGAGCTAGCTAAAAGAGAAGATGTTAAATGTTTTAGAGGGCCATTAATTAATAAGTTACAACGTTGGGCAGATTGTGCAGTTCATTTCAACTTGAAAGCTTTTCACACTGTTGATGCAGATGACCCCTTTTTTGATGGTGATGAAATGAAAAGATCTTTTAAATTATTATTATCAGAAAATTTAGATGTAGTTGGTCCTACAATCGAATCTTCGGAAGGAGATGCAAGTGTTGGCTACTCAATTAAAACAGAAACTGTTTTAAGAGCGTTAAAAGGCTTAAAACCAGACACAGATACAGAAATGATGTGGTTTTTTTTAGATAAGTTAAAAAGTTTAAAAAAAGAAGTATTACCATCAAATTCAAAAAATAAATTAAAACTAAGATTGACATTAGATTATGAAGAAGATTATTGGTTATTAGAATCTATTCGTAAAATAGTTGGAAATTTAGCTTCCAGAAAAGATATAGAAAAATTATTTATAAAAAATCCAGATTTATATAAAATAAATTGGTTTAGAAATACAGAATGGAAAGTTGCCCAAAATTTAAAAAATATATAATAAAATTATGAAAAAATCATTTTTAAGTAAATTGTTTAATATAAATAATAAAACTGATTATGGATGGAGATTAAGAGGTAATGAAAGAAAGTATATAGAAGAAGTCTTATCTTCAGGGTTTAGAGCTGGTGCTGATGGAGCTTTTACCACAAGATTAGAAAAATATTTTGCAGAAGTGCACGGAGTTCCTTACGCAATAGCTGCAAATTCAGGAACTTCTACTTTGCATGCAATTTTATTAGCCATGGGTTGTAAAAAAGGTGATGAAGTTTTAACACCTGCCTTAACTCCTCTAATGTGCGGTCTAGCACCTTATTATACTGGAGCTACACCAGTTTTTGTTGATTCAGACCCTAAGACGTTTTTGATGGATCCAAAAGATATTGAGTCTAAAATAACTAGCAAGACTAAAGTAATTTTTGTAACACATATGTATGGGGGTGTATGTGATATGAAAGAAATAATGAAAATTGCAAAAAAACATAATTTATATGTTTTAGAAGACTGTGCACAATGTCATTATGGTAAAGATGATTTAGGAAGGTTTGCAGGAACTATTGGCGATGCTGGAAGTTGGAGTTTTGAAAACTCAAAACAATTAACGTGTGGAGATGGTGGTATTGTAACATGTAATGATGAAAAACTTGCTTCATCTGTAAGAAAATATGGTGGACTAGGTTTTAAAACATTAACCGCAACCTCAGGTAAAGTTAGAACAGATCGAGATTTATTGCAAAATCCAAACTGGGATAGATTTGAACAAATTGGTTATAATTTTAGGATGAATCAATTAGCTGCCGCTGTGGCATTAGCTCAAATGGAAAAAGCAGAAGTTTATATTAATTTAAGAAGAAAAATGGGAACCTCTTTTACGTCTCTGTTGAAAAAATCTAATCTTTTAAAACCTCAATTAGAACATAAAGGATATTATCATACTTATTACACCTTTTCAGCAAGATTTAATGGAGGAGAAAACAATATATCCTGGGAGAATTTTAGAATAAAATTCATGGAATTTGGTGGTGATGGAATATATGCTGCATCTAAGCTTCAGCATCAAGAGCCTGCTTTTCGGGACAATAAAATTGGATACGGAGAGACTCCAGTAGCAGTTGAACTGCAAAAAAATTTAATGAACTTTACGACTAACCAAAGAAATTCAAATGAAAGAGAAGTTCAATTGAATGCTTTAAGAAAAACCTTGACTTTTTTCGGGGATGAAGTAAATTAATAATTATTTATGAATAATTTATTCTCTTTAAAAAATAAAGTTATAGTAATCACAGGAGCAGCAGGTCTGTTAGGTCGTCAGCATGCAGATATAATTGCTAAAGCTGAAGGAATACCAATATTATTAGATATTAATTCTAAATCTTTAGATGTTTTGGTAAATGAATTAAATTCTAGTTTTAGAATTGAATGTTCAGGATATGCTGTAGATATAACAAATGAATCAGAGGTGAAAAATAATTGTCAATTAATTATTAAAAAATATGGAAAAATTGATGGTTTAATTAATAATGCTGCTAATAATCCTAAAATGGAAAAAAGTAATATTAAAAACTTTTCCAGATTAGAAAATTTCTCTATATTAAATTGGGACAAAGATATTTCAGTTGGATTAAAAGGAGCTTTTTTATGTTCTAAGTATTATGGTCAAGCTATTTCTATTCAAGGAGGAAGTATAATTAATATATCCTCAGATTTAGGTATAATTGCACCTGATCAAAGACTCTACAGAAAAGAGGGATTGAATGATGAATTACAGCCTGTAAAACCGGTAACATACTCTGTAATAAAAAGTGGATTAATAGGTTTGACAAAATATTTATCTACTTATTGGTTAAAAGAAAATGTGAGATGTAATGCTATCTGTCCTGGTGGGGTTGAAACAGAACAAGACCCCTCTTTTATTGAAGAACTTTGTAAAAGAATCCCTATGGGAAGAATGGCTAAAAAATCTGAATATCAAGGCGCTATTCTCTTTTTATTAAGTGAAGCTTCTAGTTATATGACTGGTTCAGTTATTAATATCGATGGTGGAAGAACAAGCTGGTAAAATCTTAAAATGAATAATTTCATCGAACTTTTTGGAGAAAGAATTGATTTAATTTATTTAAATAAAAAATATCTAAATGATATTAATGAATATTCATTAATTCCTGAATTTTATAATTTCTTGGAATACCGTCCTTTTCTTAATATTAACGAAACTAAGGTTTTTTTCAAGAAATTAGTAAGCAGATCTGATGGTATAAATTGTCATTATTGGATGATATATAATAAAAAGTTAAAAAAAGTAATCGGAACTATTGGATTGCATGACATTGATTGGAGAAAGGGTTCAGCTGAGTTAACTTACGGTCTTTCTCCATTGTATTGGGGAAAAGGTTTTTTTTCTGAAAGTCTAAATTTAGTTGTTGATTGGTTTTTTTGTTTGGAAAACTCTAATCGTATATGTTTAAAAACAGCATCTTCAAATATTGGCTCAGTTAGAGCTGTAACCAATTTTGGATTTAAAGAGGAGGGTAGGTTAAGAAATTTTTACTTAGATGAAAAAACAAATTTTAGATGGGACGCAATTATATTTTCCCTGCTAAAGTCAGAATATTCTAAATAGCTTTATGAAAAAAAATGTTTACGGAATATTTATAACTGAGTGGAATTTATTAAAATTTATTTTATTAGTTTTTATTGGAAGAAAATATTGTGTCATAGGAGTTTACTCCTATTTGCAAAATCATGAAGGATATTTATTAAAAATTATAGATTTTTTGCATAAAAAAAAACTTATTGAAAAAAAATCAGACAGAGATGATCAATTTCCTTACAAAAATTCTGGAGATTTAAGAAGATTAACAGATGTTTTTTCAGAATGCGAGGAGTGGATGGAAGAGCAGTTTCAGATGAGTAAATATGTAGGGGAGTATTCTCAGGTTTGTAAACACATAATTTGCAGTAGAACATATGCCTTATATCAAAAAAATTATGATTATCATTATTTATCATCGGATCTTATTTTCGAGCCCATAAATAGATTAGATGGATTATTTCATTCATATAGATTTAATGAAAAAATTAAAATTAACTACTTTGAAAATTTATATAAATTAATAACAAATTCTTTTCTTTTAATTTTATCACTTATACATTGTTTTATTTGGATTTTAACACGTATTAATTTTTTTGGAAAAAAAATAGAAATAAATCTTGCAGTAGATTATAACGGAGGAAATTATGAGATTTTTTTTAATTTCCTAAATCCAGAAAAAGAGAAAACACTTATTGTAGTTCGAGATAAGATGACTTATGAAACTTGCGTTAAAGATTTTAAAAATTACAACTTTACTTTCGATGACAAAGGTTTTTTTAATTTGTATCAAGGTTTGCTAATTTGGATTAATTCCTTTAAAGAAAGTTTAAATCTTTATTTAAATAATTTTAATTTACCCTCTGATTATTACAGACAAATCTGTTTTATGCCTTATAAGAGGGTTAAGTATAAGGCATTTTTTAATAAGTACAATTGTCGATATTTTTTAGGCAGAGATGACTATAATTATCAGCACATTATTCGTAGCCAAGAAATTAGAAAAATAAAAGGTTATTCATTTGGATTAAATCATGGTATTGACTCAATTAACAAAGTTGCTTTTCAATTAAGATATTTAGATTTTGATTTTTATTATATGCATGGACTTTTTCAGTATAATAATATTTATAAAAAATATTGGCCAAAAAAAATGAAGGTTAGAGGAATTGGTGCTATGATGGCGAGTTTCAGTCAACACAGAAAAATTAAATCAGGAAATGGAAAAGATGTTGCAATAATTGTAGCACCAAGCTTTCATCAAAATCTGATATTTAAATCAATATTAAACATGGCTATAGCTTTACCCTCTATTAGATTTTATATATGTACTAAATGGAAGCATAGAGAAGGAGGGACTTTTGGTAAGCTTTATCAAAAGTTAATCAATTCTGGGATCAATAATATCGAAGAAAGAACAGATCAAGTTTATGATATATTACCAAAATGTAAATATATATTTAGTGAAAGTTCTACTTTACTTGCCGAAGCCGTATATTTTAATAAGATATCTTTGTGTTTTGATTGTGACCCATCTTTTAAAAATTTATATTATCGTAAATTTCCAGAAATGATTTTCAAAGATGTAAAGGCATTAAAAAATAAAATAAAAAATACAATTGATTTTCCCGTAAATTATAAAGATAGTTCTTTACATCAGATGATTTATAAAGGGGAATCACACCCTTGGGAATTGATTAAAAAGGATATTAAAATTTAAAACTAAATAATTGCATGAACAATAAGATTCCATATGGACGACACCATGTAACAAATGATGATATTAAAGAAGTTTTAGGTGTATTGAAATCAGATTTTTTAACTCAAGGTCCTTTTGTTAAAAAGTTTGAGTTGGCTTTCGCTAAATATATTGGTAGTAAGTATGCTGTAGCAGTATCTAATGGAACAGCTGCACTGCATTTATGTACAACAGTATTAAACGTATCTAAAGGTGATAAGATAATAACAACTCCTATTACTTTTGCAGCTACAGCTAATTGTATTAGGTATTGTGGTGGTGAAGTGGTCTTTGCTGATATAAATTCTGAAAATTACTTATTGGACATTAATAAGGTAAGAAAGCTAATTGAGGACTCTCCAAAAGGAACATATAAAGGAATCATCCCAGTTGATTTGGCAGGAAGAGCCTGTGATTTAGAAGCTTTTAGAGATTTAGCAAATAAACATGGACTTTGGCTAATTGAAGATTCATGTCACTCACCTGGGGGTTATTTTATTGATAGTAAAAGCAAAACTCAGAGATGTGGTAATTCAGTTTATGCAGATTTAGCAATTTTTTCATTTCATCCTGTAAAACATATTGCTGCTGGTGAGGGAGGGATGATAACTACAAATAACAAAAAGTTATACAATAAACTTTTAAATTTAAGAACTCATGGAATACAACAAGATTCATCTTTAAAAAAAGAAAACCATGGTGTATGGCATTATGAAATGCAAGAACTGGGATATAACTATCGATTAAATGATATACAGTCAGCTCTAGGGTTAAGTCAGCTTAAAAGAGCTGGTCAAGGAATAAAAAGAAGAAAAGAAATTGCTAGTTATTACAAAGATTTTTTTGAAAACAAGGATTATATATTAGGACATTCAGGTTTCATTGAAGGGCATGCATACCATTTATACATAATAGAGGTCAAAAATAGAGATGGTCTTATTAATTATTTGAGAAATAAAAATATTGTAGCTCAAGTTCACTACATTCCTTTACACTTGATGCCATATTATAAAAAATTGGGGTGGAAAAAAGGTGATTTTCCAAATGCTGAACTTTACTATAGTCGAGCATTATCAGTTCCGATTTATCCAACTTTATCCAAAAATGAATTAAATAGAGTTACCAGTGAAATTGAATTGTTTTATAATTAACTATGAAAGGAATTGTTTTTTTATTGTTAGCTCCATTTCAAGAAAGGGATTACATTAGATTCGGGATTGGATTTTTAAAAAAGAATTTCAATGTTTATGTTTTTGATTTTACAGCAATGTTTAGACCAGATTATTTTTTAAAAAACAAACATAAAGTTTTTAATTTTTCCGGATATTTTTCTATCAATTCACAAAGAGAATTTTCACTACAATTAAATAGATTAAAAATTAATTATGCTTGCGATTTTATTGATATAAGTTGGAATTCTTTTTTTATTAGAAATAAATTAAGGGCAAAAGGTATTCACATTTCTAAATTTCAAAATGGATTGATTTTAGAAAAAAAACAGCCAAAGTTATTATCTAAATTTAAATTCAAAATTTTAAATCCATTAAAAATAAAACAATTAATTTTCACTATTTATAAGTTCCTTTTTCCAGTTAAATTTTTTTATTCAGATAGCATGTTTATTGGAGGGACGGATAAAAGTGACAGTATTATCCCGAAATACTCAAAAAAAATATTATATGGCCATTCTTGGGATTATGATATTTATTTGAAATTAAGTAGTGAAAAATTAAATAGTAAAAAGTTAATAAGCAAACCATATGCATTGTTTTTGGATGTTGACATGGTTCATCACCCAAATTATGAATTTCTTGGAATTACTCCTTTTGTATCTGAAGAAAATTATTTTTCTTCTTTGAAACAATTCTTTAATGATTATAAAAAAATTTCAGGCAAAGATGTTGTAATTGCTCTTCATCCCAGAGCTGATTATGATCTTTACTCAAAATATTTTAAAAATTTTAAAGTAATAATAGGTCAGACTGCAGAGTTGATTAAGGACTGTGAATTAGTTTTTCAACATTTTAGTACGGCAATTTCAATGGCTTTCGTATTTAAAAAAAATTTTATTTTAATAACCACAGATGAAATAGTTGATTTAAATGCGATTGAAACTATTAAAAGGTATTCTAAATTTTTTTTAAAAAATACAATAAATATTGATAATTATAGAAAAGATGATTTTATAAAAGAAATTGAAAGTCCAATAAATTACATTGCTTATAAAAAGTATATTTCTCGGTTTATACGTCATCCAAAATCCAAAGAAAAGCTTTTTTGGGAAATTTACACTGACTACATTAGTAAAATTTAAAAAGATTAAAACATGTATAATGAATTTATTAAATTTTAAGAAAATGAATATAAATAACTCGATTGGGTCTTGGATAACATTAGGTAACATTGGTATAGTAGAAGTAATGGCAGATGCAGGCTTTGATTGGTTATGCATAGATTTAGAACACAGTGTGATTGACTATAAGGAAGTACAAAACCTAATTATTGTAATACAATCAAAAGGTATAAAGGCATATGTTAGAGTTGGTAAGAATGATTCATTAATTATAAAAAGAGTTTTAGATGCAGGCGCAGATGGAATAATTGTGCCAAACGTTAAAAATAAAGAAGAAGCATTAAAAGCAGTTAATTCAGTTAAATATCCTCCTTTAGGAAAAAGAGGTGTAGGTTTGGCTAGAGCTCAAAAATATGGATTTGGTTTCGAAAATTATAGAGATAAATATGCAAATAAAATTAAACTT
>ENA-OSJC01002265-OSJC01002265.1-marine-metagenome-genome-assembly--contig:-NODE-2265-length-14718-cov-5.201967_pt1 | contig 14718 bp, 26 predicted proteins | sample MGYA00237885_ERZ534234 | MGnify/ENA primary metagenome ERZ534234 (study PRJEB26413, sample SAMN06343907) | marine metagenome | isolation source: coastal waters | place: Atlantic Ocean: West Antarctic... | reverse complement strand
TAATAGACCTGATGTTTGAATTAGGTATCCATCTGTGGATTCTATTTCTAATACTCTTAATTTTCCTTTACTATCTAACTTGTATATCTTCATAACTAACTTATTCTTTTTGAAAAAAGGACTCCCTATCTGAGTGATGTGTATTAATATAATATTCTCTTACCTCGTTTAACCATTGCCTATCATTTTTATGATACTGATTTGAACTTAATGTAATATTAACTAATGATTGATATGGATAATCTCCACCATATGATTTTATGAGATTTAAAAGGTCTCGTAATTCTTTACTTAATGGATAAAACTTTGGCTTCATATCTTTCTTATTTACTATGTAAATATACGAAAAATAATTGGATTATACAAGTATTTTGGTGATTATTTTCCTCTACCAGCTTTCTTTACTCCTGCTCCACCACTCTTCTTTCCACCACCTTTAGATTTCATCTTATTATTGGTGTTCTTATCACTCGTTTTGTTATCGTTCTTATTACCGAAAAATTGACTTCCCATATTATTCTCCTTTTTTTACAAATATCCATAATAGGATATAAATTAATGTGAATGGATTAAATACTGCTATTATTCTCCATATGATTGGGTCTACCCCTGTTAGTTCTCCAAATCCATGACATACACCACCGATATATCCTCTTTTTGGATATCTGAGTAACTTCTTGTAATTTAAATCTTTCATAATACTCATTTTACTTCTTAGCCATAAGAATATCTATCTTATCTTGTAATTTAGCCATTAATTCCTTATTACCATGTCCTACCTTCTTATTCTCAATATCTATACAATTAGTTAGATTATTGATTATCTCGGTTCTTCTTTGTTTTTTAGTAAGTTTTCTGTCACTTACTTTCTGATGTAAGTTACGTGGATTATTTGTGTAAAATTCTGTCATTTATGTTTTTTTAAATTTGATTTATATATTATATCTATTATTTCTTTAACAATAGAACATTCTTCGTATCGTTCTAATTCTTCTAAATACCCAAGTAAATCATATAACTGAGTTATTGGGATTAATCCGATTATGGTTCTTCTTCGTATTGTACCATCTTTATAACAATTTAACATCCATTTTAACGATTTTATTCGCATATCAAACATTGCCGTTTTACTCGGTCTAAATTGTCCTCTATGGTAGTCTTCTGGTGTCATTTATATATTGTACAAATATACGAAAATTAATTCACATATCCTAATTTATCTTCTATTAAATATATCATTGAAATGCTCTTTGAATGATGATTCTCCTTTTGAATGACCACATCTACAAGTATTGTTTGGATGTTCTTTTTGACATTTACAATTTTCTTTCATTCTTTTTTCTCTTAGATTTAGAGATAATACCTTTTTTTCTTCCTTCATTATTTCAATTTGTTAGTTTTTCTAAACACAAACATTGCTCGTGTTTCTTTTAAATAGTTTGCCCACAGTATATGAGATTCATCTGATGGGTGATTTCTTGGTAAAAACTCCCCACCTTCTTCTTTTAAATATTCATACATTGTGTTTGTACTAAAATCTTTTGGTAAATTCTTCCATATATAATCTAAACAAAGTTGGTCTTTATCTCTACCAAAGTTATCTATTTTGTTAATTTGGGGTTTAATATCTACTGATAAATCATACTCGTAAAATGTATTAAAGAAAGTAAATCCAATTCCATTCAAATCCAACCAACTACTTAGTGCCAATATGTGATTAAATGTTCTAATATATGATGGAATATCTTCTGTTTGATTTAATACAAATTCATCTTCTGTTGTTAGATTCTCATCGTTAGTTCCCCACTTATCATATCCAGTCCATAATCGTTCTTGTTGATATGATGTTCCATTCCACCACTCAAATCGAGTTGGTGAAGTCCATCCTATTGTAACAAACATATTTTCTGATATTACCCATCCACTTTCTTCACTCCAACACTCACCAGTTTCCAACCAATGAGTTACATCTCTCATTGTTTGTCTATATATGTAATCATTTGATACTCCTGCCGAGGAATTATTACAATCAATCATACCGAGTTGCTTGGATAATATACCAGAAAATCGTTGAGTTTCCTTGTTTTCTAATTCAGCACCCCATACTACGGAATCTCCGTTTGAGTATAATATTGGTGTTTTCGTTTGTTTCATATTAAGTTTGTTGTTAATTTGTACTGTGTATCTATGTGATTTATTGATATATCATCAAACATAACTTTATACCCATGTTGGTTTGGGTGATATATCAAGTCTGATGTTGGGAAGGTATGTCCGCATTCCCATATACTATATTTTGCATCTGCTTTGTAATTTTCTAACTCATACTCAACCAATCTCTGATTATATGGTTTTTCATCATAGGTAATATACATGGTCTTATCTACCTCATATAGTTCACCAACAAACTTCGTATCAACATATGGTTCAAATAAATCGAAAAACAATATATTAATATCATGTGCTTTACACCATTTTTGATAAAATAAATAGTTTGATTGTGCCATATTTTCATGAATGGATTCATCAAAAACTGATATGAAATGATCTCTCATATATTCTTTTGAAACTTCTCTTTCAATTTTAGATAATTCTGAAATTTGTTCTTTATTAATTCTATCGGTTTCTTCACCACCAAGTGAACTTTTCTCAAACGATAATTGATTATGTATTGGATTGGTATGATTTATAAGTGTATTAAATGATGGTTTGAACGCACGTGCGACATCTCTATATTTGGAAGTAAATCCAAATAATATCAAATCGGTTTTTTGGAATGAATCAAATATTTTATTAAAATTATTAAACATTACGTAATTATCACTTCCCTGTGAACCATAGTTTATTATCTGAGATTCGTGTAACCCATATTTTTCTTTAAAAAATAGATTCCATGAGTTTTTCTTTCTCCATCCACTAATTGTTTTTTCATCAGAACCCATTCCCATATCGTGTCCATATGGTATATTTGGCTCATCTACCTCAATACTTCCATCTTCATTTGTATAGATTTCAGAATACGTACCCTGTCCCTCTATCCAAGAATCTCCAAATAAAAATACTCTATGTATATTTTTCATGTTAATAGTTTTTTAAAGCTAACAATTTATTATACGATTCTGTTTCTATTTCCAAAAGTCTACTAATACCATTATTTAGTAAATCTATTTTAGATTGATCACCATCACGTAACCATAGTTTTAGAATATTCTTATTAGTTGGTTTTCCAAATGCTGGAGAGGTTGGGAAAATACTCATATCAGATTTATTATCCAAATCAATTATCTTAGGTCTTGCTAGTTCAACTATATCATTATCTTCTATAAGTTGAGCTAAAAATGAATTCCAACAACTCGTGTGTTCATCTTTATATAAAAATGGTATCATTGTTACCACACTTTCATTTATTGTATTAACAATATTTTCATCAGATGTTTCGCTTAATGTATATGGGAGTGTACCATCAACCATTTCAATAAATCCAGATAACGTTCTTTTTAATGGTTCTCGGATAATAAAAATAAGTTTATTAGATTTAAATATATCCAACATGGTTTTTAAATTTAACATTGAAAAAAACTTATCTATATTTTTTTCTACATCATCATTGTTATATGGCTCAAGATGGTAATTACCAATTATAAAATTTGGATATTGACCATGAATTCCAATGCTTGGATTATAGACTTCGTTCTTTTCATGTATTCTAAATTCAATTGAACTAAATCCGGCCGTGTTGGTTTCACTAAACTCTTCAAAATATCTACTGCCTACCTTTTTAGTAGTAAATATTATTTGATTCTTATAGTATGATATACAAAGAGAAAGACAAATATTTAGTTTCGAATCCATTTTTCGTATATTTTTTGGTTTCTCAAATCTGTGTATTTCTCATCACTACCACATGGTTCATTATAATCTTGTATCTTATCTGAATTGAATATTTCCAATCCTCGTTGGGCAGTTTCTGGACTCATGTACATATGCCAACCTATACACTCAAATTCATCTTCGGTATACATTTTGTTTTTATGTCTACCATCGTATATCATTGGTCTTGCCCATTCGTTGAATTTAGAATCATTAGTTAGAATCATACCACCTTGTCCTATATTCAGAATCTTCTTAAGATGGAAAGATAATATCATATAATTATCCTCATATCCCATACTCATATTTTTGAATAAGGCAGTTGCTGCATCTATAATTTTGGTATCACCTAATGGATATAAACCTTTCCATTTTATATCTGTGAATTTGGGTGTATTACCACTTAATATAATTTGGTTTGGTACTGAAGCATATGTATGTGCAGGTATTTCTATCTCCTGATTTGTTATTTCAAGATAATGTAGAACTAATCTAATTGCATTTGAATTAGAATCACACGCAATTGCATGAGTATATCCACAATAATTTGATAATTCATCTTCAAAATGTGTCACCCAATCCCATGGGTCATTTATGAGATTAACTCTTATATTCATATGTTTAGTTAATATTTTGTTTTCTCGTATAACCTTCCCAATAGAAAAATGTGGTTGATGATTATTATCATACTTAAGTTCATTGATAAATAATTTCATTATACTAAAATTACCAAATAACAAATAGTCATTAACCCATAGTCCTTCTGGCTGTGTCACCTTATTACAATATAATGTATTTTCTTCAAGGTTATAATCTAATATCTTATGCCAATCAGAAATTGCATCAGTTCTATGTAAAATAACTTTTTCATATTGTGTCTCATCCACATGATTAATTGCAGCATTCCAATGATAATACATCATAGAAGGCCTGTTATATCCAGTTTGGGAAGCTCCACCCATCCAATATTCACTAATACTACAATTATACATATCGTGAAGTAAAACAGTTGCATGTGGTATGATTTCAGTTATCGAATCAATCTGTTCTTCTGAAAGTTCATTTGACCACGTTGAAACTATAACATCTACTTTATCCAGATCACGTAATTGTTTTATTACTACATCAAATGTTCTATATTCTCCGAAAATAATTAATAGGTCTTTATTCATTTATTTTATAATCTTTCATTGTTTCCAAAAATTACTCCAATTTTCATTTGTTTCAAATGGTGGGAGTTGGTTATTATATGAATTTATTAAACTAATATTATTCTTATTTAAATCTTCTATCGTTTTCCTTGAATTATTTCTTATTAGAAAAACATTTATTTTATCACTCCAATTTATAGTTGATATTGTATTCTTTAATATAGCATTTCCAAGATGAAAATGAGTCTTATAATTCTTATCATTTTCAATATAATTAATAAATAATTTCATTATATTCATATTACCAAATATAAAATGGTCATCTACCCAATGATGGTCTATAACTCCAAAAGAAGTTTCAGTACCACCCGAAGTTGAACCAGGAACTTCTACATTGAATAAATCATTTACATACAAAGTATCGTCTTTCAATTTAAAATCTAAAACTTTATTCCAATCTGAAATTGTATCGGTTCTATGTAGTATAACTTTTTGATATTTGGTTTCATCTACATAATTAATTACTTTTTTCCAATGATAATACATCCTTGCAGTATTTTCTAAGGTCGAATCCAATTCATTAGAATCTGTTGTTAAAACAATTGCATGAGGAATATGTTTATAGATTAAATCAATTTTTTGTTTAGATACATCATCTGACCAAGTTGAAACTATAACATCTACTTTATCTAAATCTTGTAATTGTGGTAATATTACATCAAATGTTCTATATTGTCCAAAAAATATTAATAAATCTTTCTTCATTTTAATATTTTTATAAACTCTTCTTTAATAAATTTCTCCATCATTGGTTCAGATGGATGTCCCCATCCGTTTGGTTGTTGTCTGAGATACTCTTCGTAAGTCATGTTTGGACTTTCTTGAAACACATCAACACCATCCATTCGGTTATCAATTGTCCATTCAAGTAATCCGTTGTAATTCTTATAATGCCAATGATTTGTTCCATCAATAGGAACTTCATCAAAATATGGTTTAAATATTTCATATTGTTTCATCCATATAGATTTACTTGTTTTATCTGAATCATTTCCTGGTGCACCGAAATGACATTCATATGCTTCATCTGAATATGGATTTCTCATACTCATCCAATATGTATTTATTCCACCATCTTTACAGAATCTCTCTAAATGTGACCATGATTCCATCCAATGAAGTGATTGGTTCAATATATTATTCCAATTAACATCCAATTCCCAATACTTAACTGCATTTTCAATACCTAAGAATTTAACTGCAGAATCCTCACCAGCTGGTGGAGAATATCCTCCCGTAAGAAAGAAACATCCATTTTCTTTTTCCCAATTTTCAGTATAAACTAATGTATGTCCATACTTTTCTCTATCTTTTTCTGTGAATTCATGTTTAATCCAAGTTGATTCTCTATTTGGGTCTGACCATTGTCCTATCAATGTTATATCACTTGAAGGTATTCCTTCACTTATTAACCTTTTTGCATGATATAACAAAATTCTACAAATACTAACATTATCATTTGTTGCACCACCATAGTTTAGAACTGTATAACCTTTACCAAGTTCTTTGTTTAAGTAATACGGCCATGATTTTCTACTATCAGTTAGTTCACTAATATTATTAGGATTTAAACGAACGTTATTTGTAAACGAGCATCCTGATGTTAGTATGTATTTCATAATCGATTATGTATCACTTTATTGAAAAAACTAATATGTACTTCAGAGTTTGGATGTTTTCCAAATGGAATATCATCTTTACTTATAGTATCCATGAAACAATTGCTTTCAAAATTATCTATTGTATACTCATCAAGGCCTCCATACTGATTACCATCTACACTATAAAATGTAAATTTTGATAAATCAATATCTTTCCATAATTTTGGATACAAATCCTTTAATTTAATAGTATTTTTTAAATCAGGTACATTATATTCTTTTGATTCTGAATATATGTGTTTTAGTATACCATCTTCGTAAAAATATCCTTCAAATGTATTATTCATTAAAAACATTTTGTAATCATAACCAACTAACTCTTCTTGTATTTTTTTTAATGTGATTAAATAATCTTCTATATGTTCTTCTATTGATTTTGCATAATGAAGGGCCTCTTCCTTAATCCACCATTCTCTGAACTCGTTTGACCATGATTCATCGAATTCCACTTGTTCAGTAAAAAGAGTAAAGTAATTAGTTCCTAATTTTTCTTGAAATTGGTATTTGGGTCCAGATGTATCATCCTTATCTATACACTCCTTATGTAATTCAATTGGAACTTGTTTTGATATTCTCCCAACTTGCGTTATATCCATTATCCAAAGCCAGTCTTTGTTAATTTTATAAGATTTATAGTATTTTACTTGTTCTAATAAAAAATGAATAGAGGCACCTGGTGCATCATATCGTTCACCCACTTCGAGTGAATAGGAACATCCTAAAGAAAGTGTTTTACTCATTATCTTTTCTTTTGTAACCATAATCTTCTCCACCTTGACCTACATAATGACCACTCCAATTTTCATCTTCATGTAATTTATGATGTGAATACTCATTTGATTTATAAGTACTTCTATGTGGTGGGTTTTCTTTATCATATTCCGATGAAGATACATAATAAAAGAATCTAATTGCACATCTACCATAAACATCATCTGGTGCGTTTACTCCACTTACCTTATGGTAAGGGCCGTGGTTTATATTTTCGTTTATAACCAACCTATTGAATTTAGGTGATACCGATTCTATTAGGTTTGAGTTTGGGTTTACATCTATATTATCATCCCAATATTGAATGTGTCCACCCCATTCATCTTTCCAATCTGGTGTGATATAAAGAAGAGTTGTTAGTTTTCTGTGAAGTCTTAATCTATCATTCCAATTAAAATCATAATGACAACCTAAGTCTTTACCATTTCTTATTATAGAATAACCAGCACCAACTAAATGAGGATCTGGTAGTAATCCAACTGTTCCGGTCATTTGTTCCAACTCATAAATGAATTCACCACTATGCATAATATCATACGTAACTTTATGTGCGGTTGGTAGTGAAATCAAATCGTTGAATTCTTCCATACGAGAGCCAGCACGTGTGAAAACTGTCCATCCACCCTTTGGTGCATTTACACATTCGTTGTATAACTTTAAACAAGTTTCCTCATCTAAGAAGTCATCTATCTTTACTCTACCAAAACCATATTCTTTTTTGGCAAATTCCCACGATGTTTTTTTATTTATCATTATTGACCATATCTTCCATAGTTAATTTTTGACCAAATTCTCTCAAACAGAAAAAATACACAGAAACCTGTAATGTTCATGTATATTGCGTTGAGAAAATTATCATCTGTTATATTGAATGTTAATATTAAAAATGAATTCAATACAGCAAATATTCGCCAAGTTACTGTTTTAATTAATGTTCGTTTTTTAGTTTCTTTTATTTTCATTTATGTGATTATAAAATAATTCAGCAAATAATGAATGTCTACTTGGATGCATATGACAATCATTCCATTTAAATGGAACTTTGGCTATCCATTTATCCCAATCAGTAAATCCATCTGGTGGAGATATTAATCCACTCCAATTATTAAGTCCAGTTTTTTCAACTTCTATTGGATAGTCTGTACCATATACATCTGTAATTCTCCCATCACCTACGTTGTGAAGAATTGAATTATGAATTTCTTGATGCATTAAATCCAAATCATCGGTTGGCAACAACGTCCATTGATATACATTATCACAAATTGAATCCAATAATTTCCATGCAGCATATGTTTGTTTATACCATAAATCAAAAGTTAGTTTCTCATTTAGTTCCTCTTTATTATGATCCTGATAATCTTTGATTCTATTTTTGAAATCTGAATCATCTCTATCGGATACTGCAACATCAGCAAACTGTTGTAATCTTGGTGAACCATATCGTAATGGATATGAAGTATTTAATACAACAACATCATCTTTTAAAATATGTCCGTTTAACATTCTATCATAAATACTTAATAAAATATATTCAATATTTTTACCACTATTACCACCCATCGGGTAGTATGATATACCAAGTTTCTCTGCTAATGAAGGGGCCCACCACTTTACTTCTGTATCACAATGAATATCAGTTGAATGAGAACATCCAAATATATGTAGTTTATTTTTTACCATGATACTTCCCAATCGTTAAATTCATCAGCAATACAATCTATCTTGTAATCTTTTCTACCACCAACTTTTTCTTGTATTTTATTTTTGGCTGTGTTTCTGATTCCGTTTAATCCATGAGTTAACATAAGTTGATTACCTTGGTCATCTCCACTTCTTGCATTATCCTCATTTACCCAAATATGAGTATTCATTTGAGATAATACAACTACTGCTCTAAGGAAATCTCCATCTATTTTTAATCCCGTACTATCTGTTAATATCTCATCGATATCATGAACTATATCATTTATTTCGTTTTGATATTCCTCTTTATGTTGTGGAATTTTTACTTCTTTAAGTTGACATATTGTTAATCTATCAATTAATTCTCCTAATGTTGGTAAATATTTTCTCATCTATCTTTGTTCTTTTTTCCATTGGTTATATTCATTACCAATCATATTGAGAACTTCTGCCTCTGATTCATAGTAATGTCCTTTTTCTTCAATCTTAGTAATTAGTTCTCTAACTTGTTGAGCAACCTCTTCACCAAATCTATGCATGTTATCTTTTACAAAGTTATCCATCTTCTTTAGATTCTTCACCTGTTCCTTATCTACAAATGTTGCGTTATTATACATTATATTATTTGTTTGTAAATTAGTTCTGCTATTTCTTTGGATGCAACATCGTTAGGATGTCCTCCATTACCAAGAGTTAATCTGTCGTACTCCTTACCTTTGTTTTTCCACATATAATCTTGTATGGATAGTGAATCACCTAATTGCAAAAATTCATTAAAAATCTTTGAGTTAACATTTTCATTTAGTATATCCTTTAAACCGTGATAATGATCCGCTAAATCAAAGGTGAGTGATGTGAGAGATGATTCATTATTGTTTGGGGTAAAATTAAATGTATTTGGAAATTTAGTATTATCAAATTTAAGTATTGTTGGATTTATAGCATCTATAAATAGAAAGGGTATGTTCTTTAATTCTAAAAAAGCTTTTAGTTTTATTATTGACATATAGGTTTTGTACGCACACCATGGAATATCTGAGAAGAACTCTTTTGCACCATTGTATTTCGCATATTTACCGTCAACATGTTGACCAGAATTATCCTTAAGAAAGTCTTGAGGACGAACTGTATCAATCTCTCTAGGTTCTCCATCTTGTAATGGTATTGGATTTGTTAATCGTGTAGTTTCAGACCATGCAATTCCAACAACACAATCTTTTATAAGATGTTCGTTATTAATAAGATACGATATGATAGAATCACAAATCCACTCATTACCCATACCACCTCTTGCTCTATTATGTAATTTCACATTTAACATATCAGATAAATAATATGCCCAACTTCCTTTGTCCGCCAGCCAAAAACCATCCGTGAATGAACATCCAGAAACAATTAAATGTTTTTTATCTTTTAAATTTAGTTTCATATCGTTGTAACTCCTCGTTTTTGTACTACTATTGTAGCGTTATCATTGGCTAATTGAATAGAATCTTCTATACTTTTAGTATCAACATATGAATACACAAATGATGCCATCCAAGTATCACCCGCTCCACTTAAATCTCTAACTTCTACTGAATTATCTACTGAATATGTTTTACTATTGTACATACATCCTCTTTCGGACATTGTAACTATAAGTCTATCCTTCCAATCAGAATAGATTGCTCCCTTAGATATACAATTCTCCCACTCTTCCTCATTCATCTTAACAAAGGTATAATCTTTGAAGTAATCTCCACTACCAATTGTTTTCTTGGTATCAATGAAAGATAACTTAGATTTCTCTCCTATTTTCTTTATATTATCATAGGTAAGATATCCTTTATCATAATCAGATACAATAACTGCATCATATGAATCAAAATCTACCTTACGATAATCAAATGAATTAGAAACCTTATCATTACCATCTACTCTAAGGAGCATCTGATTAGATTTGGTTTCTACATATCTTGTTTTAATGATTTGTTCGTTGTTGGTTATTAGTTCAGTTTTTCTGATTCCTAATGAACGTAAGTTTTCTACAACATTACCTGCCATACCTTGATTGGTTATGGTCTTTGATGGATTAAATACAGGTATAGGTGCTTCGGGACAAAGTCTCTTACAACTACCATAAACAAATACATCTGTACAACTATCTCCTATAACTAATATCTTCAAAACGTATTATCTTTTTCTAGTTCGTCCTCTAATTCTTTAATTTCTGCACACATTTCGTACTTTTCTTCTTCGAGAGCCCATTCCATTAGTTTTTCCAAGGTATCGTGAATTCCATCTATTTCTACAAAGAAATCGAAAGCTTTCTTTTTACCTCTAACGGTTGCTTCTACTCGTGCAAACTGAAGTTTATCAAGATTATCTTTAAATATTGTTTTACAACAATCAAACATCTCGGGCATAAGAACCAATTTACCAGGTCCTTGTGTCCATGATTGTATATCATCATCTCCGATATACACATGAAGTACGGTTTCCTGTTTCATTTTATAGTTTTACACCAATTCTAACTGATACTAATCCTTCGTGTTGTTCTTCTTCTTTTTTAATACTTGTTATCTTCCAATTAGTTTGTATAAATTTAATATTACCACCAACTGTTAAACAAGGGCCTCCTTCAAAGTCAAACATTGAAAGATTTCCTTCTTCATCAACAGATTGTCTTGAAAAAATGGATTCACCCATTACTCTAAGAGTTTCAGCATTGATTTTATCAATGACTCTCTCAGCACCGTATCTATTTTTAATTATTTCCATATCTAATTCGGATTAATTATAATTATTTTTTTTGTTTTTAACATATGAGTCTATTATCCATTTGTTCTTTGTTCCATGTATTTTATAATACAAATTAATGTAATTTTTAGCATTCAACAATTGTTCTTGATTCTTTGTTGATTGTATAACTTGTATTACCTTACGCAAAATAGTAATCCTCATATTAATATATATTATAAATTTAAATTACTGTCATATCAGAGTAGTTGATTTAGTTGGTTCAGTTGGTTCAGTTGGTTCAGATTCTATGATTTTATCTTCGGTTTCAATACACCCAATTTGCTTAATCCAACTACTATCTTGAAATAGTTGAGTAGGTGTTCCTACTACCTCTTCTACCGCTCTACAAACTCCTGGCCAGAAATCAGACATGTAATCATGTCCTCCAATAACACCACCCACTTTTAACTTAGGTAAATATAATTCTAAATCTTTCTTTACTGATTCATAAGTATGTTCAGCATCTATGTAAATAAAATCAATACTATTATCTTCAAACTTATCTACTACATTATAACTAAAATCTTTATGATGTATTATGTTATCAAAGTGTCTTGTATTTAATTTATATTCTTTTTCAACATCACCCCAAGAATATCCAAACAATTCGTTAAACTCTTCAGTTCCTTGGTGTGGATCTATTGAGTGTATAGTTTTAAATAGTCCAATCGATGCAAACATCATTGTAGATTCTCCCATATAACTACCAATCTCAATCATTGTTACTGGTAAACTATGTGGTTGAAAATACGAAGGAAGTTCATTTACCATATCAAGGAAACCCTTATAATAAAAATTATAATGAGAATGGATTCTCCACTCAGTTGGTACGTTAAATCGCTGGGTTATCATATTAGCTCATTGTTCAATTTTATTGGTTCGTTGAATTTACTAACATAAAATTGTTGCCATTTTAGTTTCTCATCACTATAAACACAGGCATATAAACATCTTGGTTTATCTGATTTGTTTGATTGTGATTGATGCGGAGTATCTCCATGTATTGCAACGATATCACCTGCCTTTGGATATATTTTTTTATCACGGATTTGTAATGTACCATTTTCATCTGTGAAATCATCTAGTATTACAGAAATATTTATGGTATTCTTTCCTTTATTTGAGTTTCCTCCAACTGAGTTATCAGTATGTTCTCCAAATTGGAAATCATCATTTGGTAACTTAACAACAATTTGGTCATTATACAACCAAATATCTTTAGTTTGAAGTAATTCAGATGAAATTTCAAACATCAAATCACTTGTATAAAATTCCATTAAGTATTCATCATACATACCAGCACATCCTAAACCTTGCCAATGTTGTGTAGGGCCGTATTTAGATGGAGTTCCTCCTCTAACATTTACCCAATCTCTCCATTTTATTGCTCTTTCTCGTAATTCCGATACTATATGTTTTGGAATGGCTTCTTGAATATGAACCCATCCATGTTTTTTATATTTAGTAATATTCATAACTAAAATGGTCTATTGTTAGCTATCTTAGATAGATGAAGAAACATACATATTTTTTGAGCTAAATCCTTGAACCATTTCTTATCTCTACCTCTTGTAGTTTCTGCGGCAGTTCCTATACGAATTCCACTCGTTTCTACAAAACTACGAGGGTCATTTGGTATACCATTCTTATTAACAGTAATACCATTATTTTCTAATATATCTGCAAACTCCCTACCACTATGTGGACTATTTGATAAATCCATTAGTATTATATGACTATCAGTTCCATCGGTTTGTACTGAAACTCCATTCTCTACAAATACCTCACACATTGCCTTGGAATTTTCTATCACCTTACTGGTGTATTCTTTGAACTCATCTGTGTTTGCTTCTATGAAACATTGAGCTTTTGCTGCTATTATATGCATTAGAGGCCCTCCTTGTGTACCAGGAAATATAGAACCATTTATACGTTTAGTATAATCTGAATTGTTCCATAGTATAATACCTCCTCTTGGTCCTCTTAAAGTTTTATGAGTTGTAGATGTAATCACATCTGCATATGGTATTGGTGATGGGTAAGAATTTCCAGCTATTAATCCTGAATAATGAGCCATATCTACTAATAGTAATGCTCCTACACTATCCGCTATATCTCTGAATTTCTTCCAATCTATGATTCTTGGATAAGCACTTGCTCCAGCCACAATCATCTTAGGTTGTACCTCAGTTGCTATCTTTCTTATTTCATCATAATCTAACCACCCATTCTTATCTACTCCATAGGTATGGGCGTTATATATTTTACCACTAATGTTAGGTTTACTACCATGAGATAGATGTCCTCCACTAGCTAAATCCATACCAAGTATTTTATCACCAGGTTTTAGAAATGCTTGATAAACTGCAGTATTTGCATTTGCACCACAATGTGGTTGTACATTAGCAAAATTACAATCATATAGTTCTTTAAGCGATTCGATAGCTAATTCCTCTATCTCATCCATATGTTCACATCCATTGTAATATCTCTTTTTTGGATATCCTTCTGCATATTTGTTAGTGAATACTGAACCAGCTAATTCCATAACGGCATCAGATGCAAAGTTCTCACTTGCAATTAGTTCAATCGTATCATATTGTCTATTCTTTTCTTTATCGAGTATTTCTTCTATCCTATTATCCATCATATTACTTAGTTTGTATTTGTGTATTTATTATCTCAATAGCTTTGTTTACATTATCCAAGGATGCTTCAACCTCACTACCATCTGA
>ENA-OSJC01002262-OSJC01002262.1-marine-metagenome-genome-assembly--contig:-NODE-2262-length-14735-cov-7.551712_pt1 | contig 14735 bp, 10 predicted proteins | sample MGYA00237885_ERZ534234 | MGnify/ENA primary metagenome ERZ534234 (study PRJEB26413, sample SAMN06343907) | marine metagenome | isolation source: coastal waters | place: Atlantic Ocean: West Antarctic... | reverse complement strand
CTAATAAGTGCTTGTTGGTTTTTCATAGCAATATGACTCTAAATAATACAAAAAGTTAAGTAATAATAAACATATTTATAGCTTTGGCAATACAAATTGACAGTTTAGCGACGTAAAATGGCTAAAGTTAAGGGCTCATGCAAAGGGATAGATTAGATGGATTTGGCGATTGAAAAAATGGATACTGTATTAGAAACTAATCAGCGGATGATGCTTGAAAAGGATACTCGAGAGCAGATAGCCTTTAGCACACCCTGCACTGAAAACTACGTTGGCCCTGTCTTAGCAGTGTCTGAGCAGCGACTAAGAGGCAACGCTCGAAGTTTTATTGCTGCCATGCCGCGAGTGCGACCACATTTTGCAGTGAAAGCTAATCCTGATGCTAATATCCTTCGAATATTTAAAGAAGAGGGTTGTTGTTTTGAAATTGCCTCATCAGCTGAGTTGCAAGCTATGGTTGATCTGGGCGCTAATCTAGAAACCGTTTTTTACTCTAATCCAATTAAATCACCGGTCGCTATTAGGCAGGCAGCTGCAGCGGGTATTCAATGGTTTGTTGTGGATACGCCGGAAGAAGTACTAAAAATAGCGGCTATTAAACCTGACGCTAAATTGTATTTGCGCACCGAAGTGAGTAATGAAGGTTCTGTCTGGCCACTAGCGGGTAAGTTTGGTGCGAGTTTGTCGGGTATTACGGCAACTATTGAAGCCGCAAAAAGTGTCGGCATGCAGATTACCGGAGTCACTTTCCATGTTGGCTCACAGTGTGCCAATATTAATAATTGGATCGAAGGGATTCAGTCAGCAAAAAATATTTTCAGTCAACTTGAAGCCAATGGCTGGACCCCAGAGTTATTGAATCTAGGGGGAGGTTATCCTGTTCAGTTTACTGGTACTGAACCTGCCATTGCAGAGATTGGCATGGCCATCAATAAAGCGCTAGAGGCTATTCCTGAGTCAATTCAGGTCATGGCCGAGCCTGGCCGCTTTTTAGTGGGCTCGGCTGGCTGTTTAGTGACTCAGGTTGTCGGTATCGCAACACGAGACGAAAAACGTTGGTTATACCTAGACACTGGTACCTACGGTGGATTAATGGAGTTGGCTGAAGGTTTCCCGTCAAATATAGTAAGTCAGCGCACCGGTGAAGCAGCATTATGGACCATGGCAGGCCCGACCTGTGATTCCATTGACGTTGTGGGTGAGCATAGCCTTCCCTCAAACATGGAAGTAGAGGATATGGTTTTTATTACTAACCTAGGTGCCTATTGCACGACCTGTGCCTGCGACTTTAATGGGTTCCCGGTTCCTAAAATGGTTTTGGTTGCCTAGATAAATCGTTTACACTTTAAGATTAACTACACGCAGGGATGCGGTTGATCGTGATTGATAAATTAGTCGGCATATACAATGCAAACGGCTCTGTGATTGGTGAGTTAAAGTACCTCTTTGGCAAATTAACGGGTCAGTCTGACTGCGCGCTCTGTGATATCACACATGGACCATTTAGAGGAAAAGCTGATTTTCGCGATGCTCAGCAGGCTTTAGATATTCCCTTTGAAAACCTGCATCTTGATGAGCTAGAGCCTGATCTCCAGTCGTTCAGAAACCATGCCCCCTGCATTGTTGCTATCTGCGACTCACAATATTCTCTGTTGGTCAGTAGCGCTGAGTTAGCACGCTGTCGCGGCGATGCGAATCAGTTGTTTGAGGTGATCAAGGCTAAGGTCTTATAGCGAAAACCTGAATAAATCTACTTTTAATATACAGTGAAGCGCTAGGCCAGCTTACCAGTAGAGTTGAATCTGAAAGGGTCTGGTAAGGCGTCTAATGAAGATAACTAATACTTAATAAAGTCTCTGGAGCTAGCGCAATGCATTTGTTTAAAAAAATACTTAAATGGTTTCTATTAGTGATTGTAGTAGCAGGCCTTGGTTTGTATACCTGGTTTTGGGCATCACCAGTGGGCATTAACAATTATGTCAATAAAGTCTCGCTTCAGATGCTGTTTAAATCACCTGAATTACTGACTTCTCTTGGCTTGATCGATAATTCTCCCCTGGACTTTCATAGTGGTACGTTGGGTGAATACGACCAGCAATCTGAATTAGAGATGCTTGAGTTTTTACGTGAGAGTCGCAGTGGTCTGAATGATTATGGGCCTGAAGGCCTTGAAGGGCAGGAACTATTGAGCTGGAAAATTGTGGCCTGGTTCTTTGATGACATTATTCGACAAAGCGAATTCGAGCATGGTGGTTATCGTGTTAACCAGATCTCTGGAGTGATGGTTAATACGCCCCAGTTCTTGACAGATAGACATCAAATAGTTGATGAGCAAAGTTTTCTAAATTATATCTCGCGGCTTGAGGAGTTTGATCGTGTTATAGGTGAAGTCAACGTTCGAGTGCTAGATGATCGAGATAACGGCACCGTACCTCCTGATTTTGTCATCGAAAAAGCACTTATGGGTATGCGCTCTTTCTCTGGCTCAGGTGCTGAGGCCAACCCATTGATTGCAACCTTACCAGCGAAACTTGAAAAACTTGATGACATTAGCATGGAGCGGAAGGCTGAGTTAACGCAACAGGCGGTCGCCGTTGTTGAGGGTAAAATTTTACCCCAATATGCTGAAATGATTGCTGTGTTTGAGGGCCTTTTAGCAATCAGCAACCACGATGCGGGTATTTGGCGATTACCTCAAGGGGAAGATATCTATCGCGCAGCTTTACGTTCAAACAATTCAACGACCTTGACCGCGGATGAGATTTATCAAATCGGTTTATCAGAGGTGGCGCGTATTGAACTGGAAATGGAAACTATTTTGGTCAATCAAGGATTGGTCGAGGACTCCATTGTGTCGAGAATTCGCTACTTAATGGAACTGCCTGAACACAATTTTGCTAATACAGACGAGGGGCGTGTTGAACAGATAGCCTACCTAAATGAGGTCAATGAGCAACTTATGGCCAAGGTGGCCGATTACTTTATCACCATACCACCACAGCCACTAGAAATCGTAAGAGTGCCAGAATACTCTCAGGATTCGGCGCCTGGCGGCTATTATAATCCACCTGCATTTGACGGTTCGGCGCCAGGCCGTTTTTATATAAACCAAAAAGATACCAGAGACAATCCTCGCTGGACATTACCCACTCTTATGTATCACGAAGGTTCTCCAGGGCATCATTTTCAGTTATCTGCATCTCAGCTGATCGAAAATGTCCCATTTTTACGTAAGGTGAGCCCCTTTAGCGCATACTCAGAGGGTTGGGCGTTGTATTCAGAGAGAATTGCCGCTGAGGATATGGGCATGTATCAGGACGATCCTTTGGGCGATTTGGGTAGACTACAGGCTGAGATGTTTCGTGCGGTGCGTTTAGTGGTAGATACAGGCATGCACGCCAAGCGCTGGAGCCGCGAACGGGCGATAGAGTATATGCTATCAAAGACCGGCATGACCGAGGCTGAAGTTACTCGTGAGATAGAGCGCTATGTGGTCTGGCCAGGACAGGCGACCGCCTATAAAGTAGGGCAGTTATATATGTTACGGTTACGCGCTATGGCTGAAGAACAGTTGGGCGAGGCCTTTGATATTAGAGAGTTTCACGAGATGATATTACTGAATGGCGCTATGCCACTAGAGATTCTGGAAGAGTCGGTTATATCTTGGATAGATAGTCAGAAATAACCACTATAGGTACGTTATCGGCATGAAGTGACATCAATAAAAAAGCCCCCAATGGGGGCTTTTTTATTGTCCATCTAATTTAGCGAGAAGCTATATTTAATGGCGTTCTGCAACTCCAATCGTTCAAAAACCATGCCCCCGGTATAGTTTCTATCTGTGATTCACAATATTCTCTGTTGGTCAGTAGCGCTGAGTTAGCACGCTGTCGCGGCGATGCGAATCAGTTGTTTGAGATGATCAAGGCTAAGGTCTTATAGGGAAATTCTGCAGGAGTCGGTTGAGTCTTGAATCAAAAAGCAACAATGACGTTGTTTGTCGCAAAGTGTAGGAAACTGATTTCCCAAGAGTGTATGACTTAGATTATGATTGACTAAAATAACTTTTAGGTTGCTTTTGTTGGAAAATTTAAAAAATTTTATTATTGGATGCTTGATTTTATTAGGAAGTCAGATTACTTATTCAGATGAACATGTCGAAGACCTCAGGTCGGAGATGTCAGCGGCCGACTTCAAGCAAATGGGTTTATCAAAGCTGTCTGATAACGAATTAGCTACATTGTATCAATGGGTACAGATGCGAGAATCAGAGGGGCCAATTGAAAGTAGCTTAACGGTTGTTAAACCTGAGCCGTCAACGAGCAGCAAGAGGGTAGATCAGCCGAGTAATAATAGCGCTATCACGACATCAATAAAAGGTCCGTTTGAAGGCTGGACTGGTGCCACTGTGTTTAGGTTGAGTAATGGACAGGTATGGCGTCAGAGGCTCAAAGGCAGATGGCGATATAACGCTGAGTCTCCAAATGTAGAGATCAAAAAGAATTTTATGGGTTATCACGTGATGCGTATTGATGATAAAAAATCGATTGGAGTAACCCGTATCAAATGACTTAATCATGCTCTTCGTATGATAGTCTACTGCAGTTCAACAGGTGCACTGGGTGATACTAAATTGAGTGTTAATTCCGGTCGCTAAGACAAACAGGTTAAGGATGGAACGAATGACTGATTCAGAAAAATTAGAAAAAAACTCCGAAGCAGGAATATCAGCGGAAGGTAGTATGTATCTATATCAAAAACCGGAATATTTAAATCGGGAAGCTCATGATCAACTGGGTTGGACGATGCCTAAAGCACCTTATGCCTTTGCGGCCAATATTATTTCCGTACCGCTGGTTATCTCCGAAATTCCGTCGGCTCAAAAATTTTATCCTATTATTTTTTCAGGCGTTGATAATAGTCAGCCGCTCGCCGTTTTCTCCGTTGGGCAGGGGCGAAACCCTTTTGTTTCCGATGGTGGAGTTTGGGAGAGTGAACATTACATACCAGCATATTTACGTCGTTATCCGTTTGCTACCGTTCAGGGGGATGGTGACAAGGTGGCGGTGGTAATCGATCGTGCTTCTGACGGAATAATAGAGAGAAGTGACCTCCCGTTTTTCCAAGATGGTAATATTTCTGACGCCACTCAATCAATGATCGATTTTTCGCTTAAATATGAGCATGATCTAAAAATCACTCGAGATTTCATGCAAACGATATCAGCGTTGGATCTTCTTAGTGAGCAGCATGTGGGGCAGTCAATAAAGGGTGAAAGCAAAGCTTTTGCTAATTTCGTCGCCATTGACGGCAGTAAGCTGGACAAATTGTCGACCGATCAATTGGCAAGTCTTCACCAAAAAGGCTATCTAGCTTTTATCTATGGACAGCTTTTCTCACAAGAAAACTGGAGTAAACTCATCGCAAGAATTTCAGCGTCTGCGGATCAATAATACGGGAAATATATAATTTAGATAAATCTAAGCATTGATATGACTACCTTACAGGCAATGTTCAACCAGGCATTAAGCTCACTTCAAGCGGGCCAGTTAGATAGTGCGACCGCCCAAATAGACAAGTTACTTGCCTCAGATCCTCAAAATGCGGACGCGTTGCATTTAGCTGCTCTTATCGAGAAATCTAAGCTGAACTACGTTGCTTCAGAGACGTACTTTAGGCGTAGCCTAGCGTGTTCCGAAAAACAGCCAGTGGTACTTTCAAATTTAGCTAACTTAATGAAGACGATGGGTCGTTTTACTGAAGCGAATGATCTTTATTTAACTGCGATTGAGGTTATGCCTAATTTTTATGATGCATGGGTTAATCGTGGGTTTATGGCAAAAGAAATGCGCGATTGGGATGAAGCGAAAAACTGCCTTCATCAAGCCCTGAAACTTCAACATGGACCAGGTATCTTCTCTAATCTTCTTCAGTTGTATCTTGATACCAAGGATACGCAAAATCTTATCAGCCAGAGTATTGTGTTTCAAAAGGCCTACCCGACTCACGCTGAGGGATATATATACCAAGCTAAAGCTTTGTCCCAGCAAGAAGATACCTATGGTGCACGGGTGGTTTTAGAAGACGCCTTAGCTATTGTTGATGATAGAGCTCGTATTGAGTATGAATTAGGCCTGCACCATTATGATAGTAAAGATTTTAATGCTGCCGAGAGTTACCTAAAACTGGCGTTGGAAACATCACCTGAATTAATAGATGCTCATCGCTCGTTGAATGAACTGTATTTTCAGACGGAGAATAACCAATTTCTGCAGTCGTATTCTAACGCTTTAGCCAAAGTGCCTTCCTCTGAAATTTTATTACATAACTTGGCTGCATCTCAGGCAAGTAGTGGAGAAATAGATCAGGCGATTGATACTTTGAGGCGCGCTATTGGTCAGTTTGGTAATACGGCATACTTAGGCCACGGCCTAGGCGCTCTAATGGTAAGAAAAGGGCAGCTAGAAGAGGCGTTACCACTATTTGATAAAGCGCTTGAAAAGGATCCTACTAATGTAAGATTCATGTTAGACCGTGTTAGTCTCGCCATAAAAATGGATCAAGTAGGCGAGAGTCAGTCGTTGATCAGCCGCGCTCTTTCAATTCAGCCATATAACCAAGAAACATGGGCGTACCAAGGTATTATTTGGCGGTTACAAAATAATGCCAAGTACAGGTGGTTATATGATTATGATAAGTTCTTGAAATCATATGATCTGCCTGTGCCGAATGGCTTCAAATCGATTAGTGAGTTTATGATGGAGCTAAACGGTTACCTGGCAACCTTGCATGTATCAACCAAGCAACCCCTTGATCAGAGTGTAGTGCAGGGCACGCAGACTATGGGTGCGCTATTGGACGATCCGAATCCTTTGGTAATGGCTTTTAAATCGTCGCTAGAACAGTGTGTAGATGATTACTTGTTAACACTTTGCTCGGATGTTGAGCATCCTTTTTTGTCAAGATTGGCAGATGGATACGATTTTTCAGGAAGCTGGTCAGTACGGTTAAAAAACTCCGGCCATCACAGCAATCATGTGCACCCCTTTGGATGGCTATCCTGTTGTTCCTATATCGCAGTTCCTGATATGTCAAAAAGTCAGGCTGGTTGGATCAAATTTGGCGAAACGTCACTGGATTTAGATTCAAACGAGTTAATTGAGCAGGCAATTCAGCCTGAGGTTGGGAAATGCGTGTTCTTTCCGAGTTATTTTTGGCACGGGACGTACCCACTCGAGTCTAACAATTACAGAGTTACTATTCCATGTGATGTAGACCCCGTCAGACTTTTATCACAGAACTAACGGGGTTCGGTATCTAGATTTGATTGTAAAGGTTGGTAATTCGAGCCAAACGTTATAGCCTTTTACTTGTTCTCTCTTGCCTGACTTCTTCGGCGGCTTTATCAATAATGTCTCGTTGCCTCTTACTGTAACAAATTTTCTCTTTAATTAATTTCCCAAGTTTTTTCTCATAAGTACAAACAATGCCATCTTTATTAGCTTCTTCTGTACTAGCGACAAGCTCATCCGAAGTGGATGTTTGTTCCGCTTTGTTATTCGCATTAGACGCACAGCCTGAGCCAAAAATAACCATACACGCAACTAACGCTAGAGATTTGATCATGTACATAAACTCATCCTTTTATGTTTATATTTATATTTTACCGAAGTTCATTGTACGATATCTTTGCGAGATTAGACTATAAATGAACTCCAATTGCCGAATTAATTGTGTCCCACAACAGGTCAGTATAATAGCCGTAGGATATATAGCCCAGTCAACTATGTATAGATATTAATTTTGAGCTGTAGTTAACCCATCTCCCAGAGGAATTGCAGTGGAGGGGTTGGCGCACTTGCCAGACGCTTGCTGTGCTGACAACATTGCGTAATCGGTGAAATTCAAGGCAAGAATCATCCCAGCTAAGTCCCAAAAAATTGAGTGTCCCAGTGATAACTCGTTCCGGGTTTTTCACCAAATCGTCGTAGTCTACTATGTGGATTGTAGTGCCAAACAAAGATATCCAATGCTCGGTCAATCGATTTAATTCATTGGCATAAAAGCTAATATCCTCAAGGTCACAGGCATAATTCATATCTCGGCCGAATCGATGGGAATAAATTGAGAGGCAGTTATCCATTAGTTCACGGCGGGTTAATATTACACGAGCCTTGGGGAAGACGCTCTTAATGAGCCCTATATGGAGTGCGTTATCGGGCCGCTTATCGGTGACTTTGGACCCTGACGAGGAGATTTTACTTAAGGTTTGAGTATATTCTTCAGCTATAGATTCAAGTAAATGCTTGGAGTGGCCTGACTTAGGAGGATTGTCAGCATCGATTTTTTTTGCTGTCCTAGGAAAGTAATCCAGTTCACCCCCAGCCTCAATCTGAGGATGGGCGGCTAACATTTGTTCTAAAAGAGTAGACCCAGAGCGAAACATCCCGCCTATAAAAAGGGGCTCAACACTGTTTTTATGTTCGAACTTCTCATGCCAAAGAGGCGAATAAGTTTTAATCAGTGAGTCAATTCTATCCCTGAAGGCGCTACGATCAAACTTACCAACTGTTTTTTGATTGATTTTGTTAGCTGACAGCCAACTATTGAATGCGGCGTCATAGTCTTGATGTTGATCGTACAATTTCCCCAACGCATAATGGCAATCTATACGAGCATCAATGCTCACTGCAGAATGTTGAGTAAGCATTTCAAGTTCTGATATTAAGGTCGACGTATCACCCTTATTTGTCGCCATCGCTAATCTTGCGCTGGCTTTCCCGTGATAGGGGTTGAGATCACGTATCTTTTGAAACTGCTTTTTTGCGCCCTCCCTATTTCCAGAGTCTTCTTCTAAATTTCCTAGGTTGTATAGAGCATCAATATAGTTAGGTTTTATTTTAAGGGCCATCATTAAATGCTTTTTGGCTAAGTCAGGCGAAAACAACCAAGACGAATAGATATTAGCCATATTAAGATGAACTTCTTCAGAACCCTGAAGCCCAAGATCAATCGCTTTTTGATAATTTATCAAAGCTTTTTTGTACTCTGCGGCGCGAGTGAGGAACCAAGCATAATTGAAATACAAATCAGGGTGTTGAAATTGCGGCAGTAGTGATTCAAAGACTTCGGGAGCACGCCTAGCTTCGTCATTATCAAGATAAAGTTGAGCTAGTGTGATCGAGTATTGAAGATTGATTGGCGCTATGCCCACAAGGGATTTTAATGCAGATTCCATAATTTCGGAATTTTTAGAATGAACTCCAATTTGTACTTTTAGTACCTGCGCCGACTCATTTTTAGGGTCCTCATGAAGTATCTGCTCTATCAGCGACAGTGCCTCGTCGAAGCTCTTTTGCTGTGCCATAGCTTTCGCATGCCGCAAAATTGTGGATACAGAATTTTTCACAAGTCACCGCTTAATCATTAATGTCAGATCCAATAATTATAGCGACATTTGGGTCTCTTTAGGGAAATGGCACACATAAAAAAACAGCGAGCCTAGGCCCGCTGTTTTTGTCTTACTATGTAGCCGAAGCTTAGAAGCTAAAAGTTACATCAGCATATACATAACGACCAAGAACATCGTAGTTGCCGTAAGAGTTAGCATTTGTTGCATTTAAACCACCGCCTACCATTGGTGGCTCTTTATCCAACAAATTGCGAGCTCCACCGCTGAAAGTAATGTTTTCAGACAATGTATAGCTGCCGTTAAGGTCTACATAGCTAACCGCATCAAGGGCACCGTCAGATGCTAACACATCATTTGATCCTTGATAATCAACGCTACCGAAGTAACGCCATGCGGCACCCACAGTCCAATCATCCTTAGAATAAGTTGCAGACAAAGAATGTCTCCAATCCATGTTCGGATAAGTACACTGAGCATCATTGGCAATACCGTTACAGTCGACGCGAGTTGTCTCGACACCTGGTAGTACTAGGGTCTCTCTCTCAAGAGATCTAGAGCCATTCAACCTAAGGGCCAAATCACCACCACCAACTTCCATACCATAAGTAGCGATAAGGTCAACACCGGCGAAGTTAACTTCACCAAGGTTAGTTGTGGTGCTTGAAATGTAACCTGATGTTCCAAGCCACAATGTACCTGCGTTACCACGATTGATCAGTGCGCATAATGCTGCGTTGTTATTTTCAGCACACTCTTTAAGTGAAGTCGCCGCGCTAACAGAACCGATGGCATCTTCCAGCTGAACGCTCCACCAGTCAATAGAGACTGTTAGGTCTTCAATTGGGTTGGCAACAATACCAAAGGATATTGTGTCAGCAACTTCTGGGCCCACCTCAGTGTTACCACCATAAAGCGCGTTGTACTGGCTTGCTGGACTTGCAACGATGCTGCCATATTGACCAGCAGTAACACCCGTCAACGCACATTGTGCCGCAGTATAGTCAGGAGTCTCTCCAGCACACGGATCAGATCCAGCCCATAACCCTTGGTTTTGTGGTGCAAACATTGTAGTTATGTTAGGTGAACGAATAGTACGGTTGTAGCCCGTACGGATTGTTACCATGTCAGACGGCGCATAGGTAAAACCGAACTTATAGGTATTATGATTTCCTGAAGTACTGTAGTCAGATGCTCTAAAGCCAAGTTCAGCATCTAGATTTTCAAGCACTGGTATAGCCGCTTCAAAGAATACATCAGTCACGCTGTAGCTACCTGCAATACTCTTAGTAGCACCACCTTGACCTAACAACATACCTTCCTCAAAAACAGTATCAGAATCACGGTCATAGCTCATATCACGACGCTCAACACCCATTGCAACTTGAATATTGCTATCAGTGGTTGGCAAGCTTATGCCAGTATCACGACTTGCTTGAGCAAAGAAGATCTCTGTTGAAAGATCTGCACGCAACATAGCAACACCCGTTAGCATATTTGCTTGCTCAGAAGTAACACCGTTATAAGTGAATACACTGTAGGTATTATCTACTAGAGCCTCACCGATTCGCGGTGCAAAGAAGTCATTGATATAGGTGACACTCGAATCAACACTGTTCTTCTGATAGTTAACATCATAATCCCAACCTGCAGCCTCTCCTCGAGCACCCAGTACTACCCTGAATGAAGCGTTTGTCATAACAGAGGCACGTGGGCCGCCTTCAACATTACGCTTACCGATATAAACGGCGAACTCATCACCAGCTCCAAGACCCCAAGTATCAGTCAGAGCCTGACGTTGTGAATCATTTAACAGAGCAGACTCATAAGGCAGGTGGTATTCTTCAGCAAAGAAAGTACCTGACTCAGCAATCTGTGCTTTGGTGTTGTAGTCAGTTGCCATCACTTCAGCATAAAGTTCAACAGAATCATTGATCTGCAAATCCATCATTGTACCAACGCTCCACTTCTCATCGGGACGCATGAAGTGGTTAATAGGGGCATAGTTATAGATGTTGCCGCTCGATGGAATGAAGTTTGAGCCAGAATCAAGGGTCCAATACTCATAGGATCCCCAGTCGAGATTTCCGTTTGCATCAAGTTGTGATATGTAGAAGTTCGGAACAATTGCGTTTCCTGAACCACCACAAGAAGTTCCTGTGCTATTTAAAGCACATGAGGAATAATCACGTGCACCCTGACGTAGCTCGGAGCCTTTGCGCCAAGTAACATAAGTAGTAGCATGACCTTTACCATCTGCAAAACTGCTGCCCATTACCAAGTCTACTGTATCTGCTCGACCATCAGTGCCGCCGCCGCCTTTTGGATAATCAAAACCTCTAGCATCCATTAAGCCCGCAACATAGCTGTTGCTGTTGTCGTGCTGAAAACCACTAGTACCCATCTTCAACTCTACGCCTTCGAAATCTTTACGCATTACGAAGTTAACAACACCTGCAACCGCATCAGCACCATAAACGGTAGAAGCACCACCGGTTAGTACTTCTACTCTCTCAATCATTGCAGTAGGGATTTGGTTTGTATCAGCAGATGAGCTATACGCACTACCACCACCCATACGACGACCATTGATCAACGTCAAAGTACGGCTAGATCCCATGCCACGTAAATCAAGTGATGCAGTACCGGATGCGCCATTTGAAATATATGAATTTTGGCCAGCATCTAGCTGTGGAAGACTGTTTAAATAGTCTTCAATTTTGCTAATACCTGTAGCTGATATGTCAGCTGCAGTAGCAACGACAACTGGACTTGAGCTTTCAAATCCATCAGCTCTTTTGATAAGTGAGCCAGTGACGATAACTTCTTCAAGTTCAGCTTCTTCAGTTGTATCTTGTGCCATTAGTGGCATTGCAACTGATAACAGCAGCGAGGCCCCGATTGAAGCACGGATTGCTTTAGTTAATGGTGTAAGTTTCATTTAGTATCTCCCATGTATTAATTTTTACCTCTACAGGCATTACAAGGTATTTGCTGATTATTATTTTTCAATCAAGCGAACCCTTCAAAAAAACTTCCCCGTAGCGGCTATTTATTGACTTGTTATTCACATAATAATTACTGAGAAAAGGATAAGTTGCCATATCAAACGGAACTTATTCACCAAGTCTGGGTCAATCGTATACCAAAAACCCCAAATACGCATGCTTTTTGCCGCAAAATCACCCTCAAATCAGCCCGAAACTACCAAATTTAGTCCATATGACAGCGCTTTCTAAAATCAACTACGCATAGAACGGTAGTTACATACAAATACAAATCGATTAATGTCCACTATAAAGGCCGCATAGTAGGGGTTGTAGGCAAAAAAGGCCGTGTATTTAGAGAGGCTTTTAAGATCAAAAATGCATAATAAATTTTTAAAATTAGATTTAAAAAAGATATTTATCTAAATAATACTAAATAACTTTTTAAAGCAATTTAAATCGGTGTTCATAGGCACCGTTCATCTTGAAAGTCGGAATAGCGCTTTAACCTGTGGGGAGAGTTGTTATGCCTACTCATGGTGTTGGTATTTAAAGACGCTTTGAGTAATTGAATCGTTTTATTGACTTATCCGGTCAGGATCGTCAGTAAGAGGGTTTTGATAACGATTAATAGATCTAAATTATTTCCTTGGATTTTAATGTTTTAACGGTGACTTCAGAATATTCTAAGTATTCTTGAAGAATTTCAATAGTTTGGTCGCCTAGCTGGGGGGGGGCCAAATCATATTCTATTTGCGATCGGCTGTAGTTTATTGGGTTGGCGACTAACTTTAGTTCACCTGCACGAGTGTCTTGCATTGTTAGAACCATCTTGCGCGACTGTATCTGGGGGTCGTCGAATACTTGATCTATGGTATTGATGGGGCCGCAGGGAACTGCATGGTTCTCAAATTTAGATAGCCAATACTGACTAGTTTGTTGCTTGAGATACTTTGTAATTTGGCCACAAAGCGTCACGCGGTTATTAACACGTGCAGTGTTAGTGGCATAACGTTGATCATCAACCCATTGAGGTTGTTCTATCACTTGGCAGAAGCGCATGAACTGCTGGTCATTGCCCACGGTGATAATAATATGGCTGTCTGCGGTAGCAAATGCTTGATAGGGGACTATATTGGGGTGTGCATTGCCTAAGCGACCTGGAATTTGCCCACCAATGAGATAGTTACTAGCTTGGTTGGCCATGACGGCGGCCTGAACGTCGAGGAGAGCAAGGTCAATATACTGTCCCATACCAGAATGATGGCGTTCTAAGAGAGCGCCTTGAATAGCATTGGCAGCATAGAGCCCAGTAAATATATCTGTTACTGCGACGCCAACTTTGGTGGGGCTGCCACCATTTTGGCTGTCGGGTTCGCCTGTAACACTCATTAGCCCAGCCATACCTTGAATAAGAAAATCATACCCGGGACGTTGAGCGTAGGGCCCAGTTTGGCCAAAGCCCGTTATCGAGCAGTAGACCAGTTTGGGATTAACCTTTTCTAAAGAAGAGTAATCAAGCCCATATTTAGCTAGGCCTCCCACTTTATAATTTTCAATCAGCACATCAACTTTAGCGGCCAGTTTTCGGATAATATCCTGACCCTCCGGCTGAGTGATATCGACGGTAAGGGATCGTTTTCCGCGATTAGCTGAGAAAAAGTAGGCGGCATCTTCCGTGTCGTTGCCAGCTGTATCTTTTAGGTATGGAGGTCCCCAATGGCGCGTATCATCGCCTACCTTAGGTCGCTCTACCTTGATTACGTCCGCTCCTAGGTCCGCTAATAATTGCCCAGCCCAAGGGCCGGCTAATACCCGGCTCATATCCAATACGCGATAACCTGTGAGTGGACCCGCCATGATTTTCCTTATCTATGAGTCAATCTAGCTAAAGGCTTGAATGCCCGTTTGCGCTCTTCCTAAGATCAAGGCGTGGACATCTGCTGTACCTTCGTAGGTGTTGACGACTTCAAGATTCAGCATATGGCGCATCACTGGATATTCATCAGAAATACCATTTCCGCCATGCATGTCTCTCGCCATTCGAGCTATTTCCAGTGCTTTGCTACAGTTGTTACGCTTCAGTAGGGATATTAGCTCTGGGGCCAGATTACCTTGCTCTTTTAGACGTCCAGCTCGTAGAGATCCCTGCAAGCCGAGACTAATATCGGTCTGCATGTTGGCCAGCTTAAATTGAATAAGTTGGTTAGCGGCCAAGGGTCGATTGAACTGGACGCGATCTAGAGTATATTGCCGTGCTGCGTGCCAGCAACTTTCAGCTGCGCCTAAAGCGCCCCAGCTGATGCCGTAGCGCGCCGAGTTTAGGCAGCCAAAGGGCC
>ENA-OSJC01002258-OSJC01002258.1-marine-metagenome-genome-assembly--contig:-NODE-2258-length-14744-cov-5.046703_pt1 | contig 14744 bp, 14 predicted proteins | sample MGYA00237885_ERZ534234 | MGnify/ENA primary metagenome ERZ534234 (study PRJEB26413, sample SAMN06343907) | marine metagenome | isolation source: coastal waters | place: Atlantic Ocean: West Antarctic... | reverse complement strand
TTCCAACTTTTAATGATCTTAATAATTTAAAAAGATGTTTACGAGGTGTATATAAGCAAACTTTTCATGATTATGAAATTATTATTATAAATGATGGATCATCTGATGAAACAAAATTTTTTCTAAACTCATTAAATAAAAAAAATATAACAATTATTAATTTAGAGAAAAATAAAGGTCCTGCTTTTTCAAGAAATTTAGGTATAAATAGTTGTAAAGGTTTTTGGGTAGCTTTTCTAGATTCTGATGATTTTTGGTTAAAAGATAAATTACAAATTACTTTTAATAATATTCAGCTAAATGATAACTTTGAGGTGTTTTGCCACAATCAATATAGGAAAGAAAAATCTACTAGAAAAATTAAAAAACTTTATACAGGCCCATATAAGGATAAATTTTATAATAATTTAATTCTAGAAGGGAATTGCTTAATAACTTCTGCAACTATTATAAAAAAAGATTTTTTAATAAAAAATAATATTTTTTTTCGAACAGAGAAAAGATATTATTCTGTTGAGGATTATGACCTTTGGCTTAATTTAGCCATGATCAATGCTAGGTTTTTCTTTATAAAAAATTTTTTAGGATTTTATTGTATACACAATAATAATATTACCAATAATATTTTGAAACATAAAAAAAATTACCTCTTTTTATTATATAACCATGTTTTTAAAAAACAAAATTTTGAAAAAAATAAATTTAGATTATGGAAAATAATATATTGTAAATATTTGATAGAATTGATTGTTATCAACATATTTTATATTAATAATTTAATAAAAGGTTTATCTTTATTTTTTAGATCTATTAAAAAATACCGTTTATTATTCATTATTAGTTTGTTTAATTATCTAAAATTAAAAATTAATACTTCTTTAAGAAAGTTTAAATGACAATAAAATCTTTAACAATTTCTAAAAATTTTTTTTACCCTCTGATTCTTATAGTTTTAATTTTTATGCCGAAGATAGACCTTGTAAGCGTTCCTGGTTATCGTCAGGGAGTTAGAATAGAAGATTTATTTTTTTTATTTTTTACTGCACATTATTTATTAAATTATAAAGAGATTTTTTTAAAATCCAACTATCAATTTAAATCAATTCTAATATTCATTTCTTATTTTTTTTTTAGTAATTTTATTGGTTATTATTCTAATTTACCAATTATGTCTTTTGGCATACTAAGATTTTTTGAATATATAATCTTAATTATTTTCCTTAATAATTTAAATGTGACAGGACTATTTTTAAAAAGAATAATTTTTACTTATATCGCTTTTAATTTTTGTATAGTGATATTACAATATTTTGATTTGGTAGGTTCATTTTCTTCATTAGGTTATTTGTCATCTGAGCATGCTTATAATGCTAGAGCATATGGTCTTACAGGTGGGTCTTGGGAATTAGGTGTAGTTTCTTCAATTTCTTTTTTAATTTTTCTAAAGTTTGAGGAAAATAAAATGAATATATTTATTACTTTCTTGTTCACATTGGTTCTTATAATTCTATCAGAGGCAAGAGGAAGTTTTATTGCATTTTTTACCACAATTATTTTTATATATATAACGACTGTTTCATTTAGAAATATTTTATTGACCATAATGGCTTTTGCATTCTTGGCATTTTTAATTAATTATTTGAATATTAATTATTTGAATATTAATTATGTAATAAATACAACAGATCAGAATTTATTACATGATGTAAGTAGGTTTTTATTAACTATGAGTGATTTTGATTATGCAAAAATTATAGAATTATTAAAAAATTTTATTCTTTATAATGAGGTTCCACCCAGATATATATTGATGCAAACACATCCGGATTTATTATCATTGCTTATCAGATTAAATTTTTGGAGCACACTATATAACGAATTCAATACTAGTATATTTACACAACTCTTTGGTACGGGTTTTACTAGAATTTATACAGAGTCACTATTAATCAGAATATGGTTTGCAACTGGATATGTTGGAATAATCTTATTAATTTGTCTTATTAAAGATATGAAAGTTTATCAATTGATATTCTTTGTATTAGTTGGCTTTACTTTAGATATTTTTATTAGTTTTAAAATCGTGTTACTTGCATTATTGCTTAATATAAGAGTTAAAAAATCAGATGAAAATAGCAATTGATGCAATTAATATAAAGAGTGATGGTGGCATAGCCTATCTTAATGAGTTTTTATATAATTTAGATAAAAACAACATAGATAAAATATATGTATTAATTTCAAAAAAAACGAAGATAAACAAAAATGATAAAATAATTAAAATAATAAGAAATAATTTTTTTGAAAAAAATTTTCTATTAACTAATCTTTGGAAGTTATTTTTTTTAGATAAATTTTTAATAAAGTTACAATGTCAAAAACTGATTGTAATGAGTGGTCATTATTTGGGAAATTTTAATCCTACTTTCTTAGTAATACAAAATGCATTACCTTTTTCTTATGAAGGAAAAAAATATTTTCCACTAGCAATAAGGTTTAAGTTTTTCCTGCAAAGATTAAGTCACTTAATTTCAATTTGGAAAAAAAATAATATTATTTTTGTAAGTCATTCTATTAAAAAAAAAGTATTAAAAAATTTTTACAGTAAAAAAAAATATGTTGTATCTTATCATGCAGCAAATAATAAAATTATTAAAAAAAATAGAATTAAAAATAATAAAAATAAAATATTAAGATTAATTTATGTATCACAATATAGTTACCATAAAAATCATGTAAATTTATTAGAAGCAATTAAAAAAATAAATAAAGATAAAATAAAAATAACATTAGATTGTTATGGGCAAGACTTAGATAATCATTTAATTAATATTAAAAAATTGATTAAAATAAGTAATATTAAAGGAATAAAAATAAATAATTCTATAAAACAAAAGAATTTATTTAAAATTTATAAGAGATATGATTGTCATATCTTTCCCTCACACTGTGAATCATATGGGTTACCCTTGATTGAATCAGCAAAAGCAGGATTATTGATAATGTGCTCTAATTTAGAAATTTTTCGTGAATTACTGAAAGACTCACCAGTTTATTTTAATCAAAATTCTAAAAATGATATTGAAAGAGCATTATTAAAAGTCATCAATATGAATAACATTCTATTTGATGAAAAAATTAAGAAAAGTTTATTCTATTCAAGCAAATATAAATGGAAATTTGAGCTTAAAAAAGTTAAAAAATTTATATTATCCATATGAAGAAAAAAATCAATGTACTACTTATAGCACAAAATTTTTGGCCAGAAAATTTTCCTATTAATTCAATTGTTAAAGGCTTGTCTTCTAAAATAAATTTTACAATTATTACTGGAAAACCAAACTATCCAATAGGTGAATTTTACAAACACTATAAAAAATATGGTGTAATTTTGGAAAATTATAAATCCAATAAAATTATTAGAGTTCCTATCTTTCCAAGAAAAAGAGCAACTACAATTCAATTATTTTTTAATTATATATCATTTTTAATCTCTGGCATTTTTTTTGGTTATTTCTATACAAGAACAAAAAAATTTGATCGAATTTTAGTATATTGTCCTTCACCGGCAACCCAAATTGGGATTGGTATTTTCTTTAAAATTATCAAAAGGGTAAAACTGATTACTTGGGTTCAAGATATATGGCCAGAAAGCTTATTTGCTACTAATCATTTTAATAAAAAATATTACGTGAGTTTTCTAAAATATATATTTTATTATCTTTATAAACAAAACGATCTACTTTTGCTTCAATCAGAATCTTTTAAAAAATATTTTATTAAAAAAAAGATATCGAACAAACTTTTAGTTGTACCAAACGCAGCTGAAAAAATTATAAATCGATATAAAAAAATTAATAAAAAAAAATATTTAAATAAAAATTTTTTTAATATCACTTACACAGGAAATATAGGAAAAGCACAGCCATTTGAAAATTTTTGTTTAGTAGCTAATAATATTTATCTAAAAAACAAAAATATTATATTTAATATTTTTGGTGAAGGAAAAAATAAAGATCAATTAATTAATGATATATATAAATATAAAAATAAGAATATTAAAATTTTTGATTATGTTGAAAAATCTGAGTTAACAGAAATATATAACCAATCTGATATTTTGTTAATTTTATTAAAAGACAAAAATATTTTAAATATGACGATACCATCAAAATTTCAAAATTATCTAATATATAAAAAACCTATACTGGGTTGGATTACCGGTCAAACTAAAAAACTAATTGAAGATAATAAATGTGGCCTGACAGCACATCCAAATAATACAAAAGCATTTGAGGCGACAGTCTTAAAATTTTATAGATTATATAAATTAAAAAGATTAAAAAATTTTAGTTTCAATAGCTATAAACTTTATCAAGATAACTATACTAACAAAAAAATTTGTAACTTAATTATGAAATCTTTTAAAGAATGTTAAAAAAAAATATTATGATAATAGGATCGACAGGTATGCTTGGTTCTCAGATAACAAGTTATTTTTGTAAAATAAAAGATTATAATATTATCTGTGTTATAAAAAATAAAAAAAAATTTAGTTTATTAAAGATAAAACATGACAAATTAAATGTTAAAGTGTGCAATTTAGTTGATATTAAAAAATTAGAAAAATTAGTAAAAAAAAATAAACTTGATTATTTAATTAATTGTGTTGGCATGGTTAAACAAATTATGAATTCTGATAATAGAAAATTAACCTACTTTTTAAATGTCACAATTCCAAAAAAATTAAGTAAATTAGCTTCAAGTCAGAATTTTAAATTGATACATTTTAGTACTGATTGTGTATTTTCTGGCACCAAAGGTAATTATAGTGAAAAAAATAAACCTGATTGTAAAGATTTTTATGGTATTACAAAACTTAAAGGAGAGGTCAAATCCAATAATACTATAAATTTAAGAACCTCTATAATTGGACATGAATTAAATACAAAAATAGGGTTATTAGAGTGGTTTTTAGATTCTAAAAAAAAAGTTTATGGATTTAAAAATACAATATTTTCTGGATTAACTACATTAGAAATTGCAAAATTTTTAGATACCTATATTATAAGAAAGAATAAAATAAAATCTGGTCTTTTTCATCTATCATCAAAACCAATTAATAAATTTAGTTTATTAAAAATTATTTCAAAAATTTATAACAAAAATATTTTAATAACCCCTGAAAACTCAATTAAATGTGATAGGTCGCTAAATTCAAGTAAACTAAAAAAAATTGTTAAATATAAAAGTAAAAGCTGGCAGAAGATGTTAATAGAGTTAAAACATGAGTATTTAAAATCATAAATGAATATATTTAAAAACAAAACATATTTAGTGACAGGTGGCACAGGTTCTTTCGGATCAGCAATGGTTAGAAAACTGTTGGCTAAATCAGTTAAAGAAATTCGCGTTTTTAGCAGAGATGAGACAAAACAAGAAAAACTTAGAATTGAACTTAAAAATTCAAAAATAAAATTTATTATTGGTGATGTAAGAGATCTAAAATCATTAAAAGAAGCCTGTGAAGGTGTTGATTACGCATTTCATGCCGCTGCTTTAAAGCAGGTTCCATCATGTGAGTTTTATCCAATGGAAGCAATTAAAACAAATATTATTGGAACAAGTAACCTCTTAGAGGCAGTTAAATCAACTTCAGTAAAAAAATGTATTTTTCTAAGTACAGATAAATCTGTGTACCCTATTAATGCCATGGGTATGACAAAAGCACTAATGGAAAAAGTTGTAATTTCTAGTTCAAAAAATAATAAAAAGAATAAGGTATTTTGTATAACGAGATATGGTAATGTCATGGGTTCTAGAGGGTCAGTTATTCCTCTATTTATAGAAAAGCTAAAAAAAAAAGAACCAATTACTATTACAGATCCAAATATGACAAGATTTTTAATGTCGTTAGAACAATCAGTTGATTTGGTAGTTGAGGCCTTGCAAAAAGGAAGAAATGGTGAAATTTTTATACAAAAATCACCGGCTAGCTCAATAATAAACATTACAATGGCATTACAAGAAATTTTTAAATCTAAAAATTCTAAAATAAAATATATTGGAATTAGGCATGGAGAAAAAAATCATGAAGTTTTAATTTCTAGAGAGGAGAAAGTTAAGACCACATCTTATGACAATTTTTTTAGAATTTCCTCAGATCAAAGAGACTTAAATTATGAAAAATATTTTACACTAGGTGACAAAAATGTTGAAAATTTTAAAGAGTATAGCTCTTCAAATACAGAGTTTTTAAATGTTAAGGAAGTTATAAAATTATTAAAAAAACAAAGCTTTATAAGAAATGAATTATAAAAAAAAAATTATAACTCTAGTTGCAACAAGACCAGATATTATAAAATTATCAAGAATTATTAATGCAACAGATAAATTTTTTGAAAATATTTTAGTAAATACAAATCAAAACTTTAATTTTGAGCTAAATGAAATTTTTTTTAAAGAGCTAAAAATTAAAAAACCAAAGTATACTTTGAAGTCAAAAAACAAAAAACCAATTCAGAATATAAGTGAAATGCTCATAGAATTTGAAAAAATATGTGAAATTGAAAAACCTGATGGTTTAATTGTGTTAGGTGACACAAACTCTAGCCTTTTATCCTATGTTGCAAAAAGAAAAAAGATACCAATATTTCATCTAGAGGCAGGTAATAGGTGTCATGACCAAAGAGTTCCAGAGGAAATTAATAGAAAAATTGTTGATCATTTGTCTGATATTAATCTAACATATAGTAAGATTGCAAAAGAAAATTTAATTTTAGAAGGATTTCCAGAAGACCAAATATTCAATATTGGCAGTCCAATTAAAGAAGTTTATAGTTTTTATAGAAAAAAAATAAATGGATCTAAAATTCTAAAAAATTTATCGTTAGTTAAAAATTCTTTCTTTTTAATATCATTCCATAGGGAAGAAAATATCGAATCCTTAGAAAAAATTAAAGATTTTTTTAAATATTTAGAATATTTAGAGAATAAGTTTAATCTACCAATTATAGTATCAACACACTATAGACTTCAAAATCAAATTTTGAAAAATTCGAAGCTAAATACTAAAACTTTTAAAAAAGTTAAGTTTCTTAAGCCTTTTGGTTACTTAGATTATTGTCATTTATTAAATAATGCAAAAGTAGTTTTTTCTGATAGTGGAACTATCACAGAGGAGTGTTCGGTTATGAAGTTTAAAGCAATTAATTTAAGAGAAACGAATGAACGTCAAGAAGGCTTTGAAGAGGGCATTGTACCCATGACTGGTTTAAATTTAAAAAATATAGATACAGCAATTAATATACTTAACGATAAGACACATGTACCAGGTTCAGTTAAAGCCTATGAGGCAGCCGATGTGTCTGGTAAGGTAATTAAAATATTAATTAGTTATATTGATTATATAAATATTAAAGTATGGAAAAAATTCCACTAGAGAAAAAAAAAGATAAATCTCTATTTAGATTGGGGTTTTTTTTATTTTTACTTACACCTGTTGCTTTAATCACAGGACCATTAGTAGTGGAGATTATCTCACTTCTTCTGGTTATAATTTTTTTTATTTTGATATATAAAAATAAAGATTATTATATTTTTAATAAGTATTACTTTAATATTTTTTTATTCTTTTATGTATACCTAGTTATAATATCCTTTTTCTCAGAAAGTCTTTTTTTATCTCTGAAAAGTTCTTTATTTTATTTTAGATTTGGTTTTTTTTATATTGCAGTTTGTTATTTTTTAGAAAATAAAGATCAATATCACAACAAAAGTATTTACTTTTTATTTTTTATTTTATTTTTTATTTTCTTTGATGCTTTGTTTCAAACTTATATGGGGTTTAATATCTTTAATCAAAAATTAGTACAGTTAACTAGGGCTAGCTCATTTTTTGGTGATGAATTGATAATGGGAAGTTATGTAGTTCGAACTTTACCAATAATCATAAGTATTATTTATTACTTTAAAATAACGAAGTTAATAAATCTGATACCATTATTATGGCTTGTTTCTATTGGTACAATTATATTATCTGGAGAAAAAAATGCGCTAGGACTAGCAATTATACTTACATGTATATATTTTTTGAATAGTGGCCTATCATATACAAGAAAAATTGCTGCACTATTTATTCTTATATTTATCAGTTACACAATGTTTAGTGCATTTCCACATCTAAAAAAAAGAATTTATACTCAAGCTAAGCAACTTACTAGTAATGGAAATTTTGGAATACCTGCAGTTCATGCTGCGCACTTTAAAACTGCATATTCAATGTTTGTTGACAAACCATTTATTGGTCATGGTCCAAAATCTTTTAGAACTCAGTGTTATGATATAAAGTATAAATATAACAGATGGAGTTGCAGTACACACCCCCATAACATGTATATGCAATTATTATCAGAGACTGGATTTATAGGTTTTTTATTTATATTCTTAATATGGATCTATTGCTCCTTTAGGCTGATCATTCTTTTTTTTAAAAATAACAAGAATAATTATAATCATCAATTTAATGTTTTTGTAACTGCTGCGTTATTTATTAATTTATTTCCAATATCTACATCAGGGAATATCTTTAATAATTGGATGTCTTATGTTTATTTCATATCCATTTCTTTATTTGTTTATTCTTTAAAAAATCAGGAAAAATAAATGCTTAATATTAATTTAATAATCATATTATTCTTAATTAATGGAATATTTTTTGTTTTTTTTAATAAGTTGAATAAATTGATTAATTTGTACGACGTGCCCAATAATAGAAAAATCCATCTGAAACCAGTTTCTTCAGCAGGTGGCATTTATTTAATAATTAATCTTTCTGTATTACTCTTATTTTATAAGAACTTTTATTTTAATTCACAAAATTTTTTTTTAAATCTTCCTAATTTTTATAGTTTTTATTTAACAACTTTATTTGTATTTTTCATTGGATTAATCGATGACATAATTGATCTAAAACCCTTAAAAAAAACTATTTATCTATTTATTGTAATTTATATAGCACTCTTAATAGATGAGGGGATTATAATTGATGAATTACACTTTTCATTTATTGATAGAATATTTTATCTGAGAAAAGCTTCTATTTTTTTTACTCTTTTTTGTATTTTTGCTTTCATAAATGCCTTTAACATGTTTGATGGTACTAATTTACAAGCTGGATTTTATAGTTTGGTAGTAACAATATTTTTTACATTACACTCTGGGTATTTTAATATGTTCTTACCAATCTTTGCATTTTTAATATTTTTTATTTATTTTAACTCTACTGGAAAAATTTTTCTTGGAAATAATGGCTCTCATATTTTGGGATTTATTTTTAGTTGGTTTTTTATAAAGTTTTATAACGTAAATTTGATATCAAATATTGACGATATAATACTAATAATGCTAATACCTGGCATGGATCTCATTAGGTTATTTTTTTGGAGAACAATAAAAAAAAGTGATTTTTTTATATCAGACCAAAATCATATACATCATATATTAATGAATAAATTTACAGGTATCAAATTACAAATGATAATTGTATTTTTAGTTTTAACACCAATAATAATATTTAATTTTACTCAAATATTTTTTGTAGGTTTTGTAATAGGAATTTTAAATTATATTGGAATAATTTTGTTTTGTAAAAAAAGCCAAATTTAAGTATTTTTTCGATTAATTGTTAAAAATATTATAATTAAACCAAAGGCCAATGCACAGAAAAAAACTATTAAGGTATTCTTTTGTAAATTTATTTTGCCAATAAATACTTGATATTCAATACCATCCTCTAGATCAGCAAATGAAGATAATGTATTTTTAAGGTATTCTAATTCCTCTACCTTAACTAAGCTTGCAATCTTTCTTTCTTTTAAAGTTGATGTTGATGGATTTGATAGCAATTCATTTTTTTTATCCTTTACAGTTCCAAGTGATAAGATACTTTCATCAATATCTTCATTTACATTACCCTCTTCATTTCCCCCTAACTCTTCGAGCCCATCTAATTTTTGAAATAGTTTTTGAAGGGAAGAAATTTTATCATCTACTAATTTTATTTCCGTAATAAATAAACTTTGAAGTACAACTTTTATATTAGATCCTAAATTATTTTTTATGCCATCAATTTTACCAGGATCTAGTTGGACACCGCTTGAACTACAAGTTAAAATATTAGTTTTGAATTTACACTGTAGACCTGAAAGTGTTTTCATTCGTTTTGGAATTTGTGTCTGGAATTGATATATAAAATTTTGAGCTTGAGTTTCACTGTTAAAAACATCATTCTTATTAACCATTTTTATAACAGAGTATAATACGTTCATGTCATAAAAATTTGCTTTAAATGAAATATTATATGCATTGGCTCTTAACTTATTGTAGAAAGTTTGAAATAGAACAACGACTATTAGGAAAGCAATTAGAAAAAAAATTTTTTTTTTAACTTCCAAAAAGTATGTTTGAAGTGATATATCCATAATCAATTTTTATGTATAAATCACTTTTTTTTAAATACAAGAGATAATGATGATTTATGTATAAATTTATCATTAAAAATATAGATTTCATTCTAGCTTTTTATGCAATTTAGCTTCAGTTATGTTTAAAAAAAAAATTTTTCAGATATTAAAAAATTTATTAATTTTATCTTGTATTTTACTTTTAACATATGAAATTTACAAAAATTTTAATTTTATAGAAGAAAAATTCTTTAAAAATTATAAAGCTGTTTTATTAATTTTATTACTTCAATTTATTACTCTTAACTTGTTATGCATCCGAAATTATTCAATTTTTAAAATCTGTGCTGAATATAAGGGAAAGTTTTCTGACTGGAGTCAGATATTTTATGAAAGTTTAGTTCTAAATTTTTTAATCTCACACTCTGGTTCAATCTATAGGGCAATTGAACTTAAGAAGAGAGGGCTAGAATATAAAAAATATATAAGTGTGTTTTATATTCTTTTTACCAGTTTTATTTTGATAAATATTTTACTAGTTTTTATTGAATTATGTTTTGTTTTAGAAGAGAGTTTTCAATTCAAAATTAATTTGTTATTGATATTCTTATTCTTTTTTATGTCTGTTGTTTATGCACCAAAAATTTTAAATTTTATTATAAAGAATATTTATATTGTTAAAAAAAATTATGGAAATAAAGTAAACAAATTTTTTCAATTATATAATCTAATTTATTCTTTTATAGCTGATAAGGCTTTTTTAAAAAAAACTATTTTATATTTGTTAATTTATGGGGTGGTAATTCATGCATTTGAATTATATATATTTTATTTATCTGTTAGTATTATTTTAACTAATATTGGATTTAAGACTATTTTAGTTCTATTTGGAATAAGTTTTATTCTAGATAGAATACCTCTCACAACTAACGTGCCAGGTCTCAACGAAATTTTATTTGCAAGCATCAGTATTCCTTTAGGATTATATTTACATCAGGGCATAATATTAAAACTTTTATTAAGAATTATAGTAGTTACATCAACTTTAATAAATTATTTAATTTTTTATTCTATAAACAGGGTAGACAAAGTAAAAATATTTAAGAATAGTTCTTAATCATCATAAAAGAACCTATAAAAAATCATGAGGGTTTTTGTTGTTTGTGTATGATACCCAGAAAATAAATCTTAATTTAATAAAATCCCAGATGTTTAAAAATTCGCTAAAATATTTTTTAAGCAATATTAAAATAGTGTTTAATTTTAATATATCTCTAGTCATATATTCTTATTTACCTTTCATAAATTTTTAGAAATATATAAAAACTACTGAATATTTACTTATTAAATTTGTGTTTGCCTATATTGTTATAAATTTATTGATTATTTGTAATCCTAAAAAGTACCGCTCAGCTTCACTTTTGACTATTCTACATTCTTAAATTTTATATAATTGCTATTATTATTTATAGTCAATTAATTATATTTATTCTTACTAAATTTTGAAAATTCAGAAATATTATATATTTAAAATATTAATATTATTAAATACTTTTAAAAGAATGTTAAATTTTTAAATACTTTTAAAAGAATGTTAAATTTTTAAATCACTTTTAACTTCTTGTCTTGTAACAATAAAAGTATTAAATAAAACAACCTAATGAAAAATTTAATAATAGTTACAGGTGGAGCTGGATTTGTTGGTGCCAACCTAATTGAATATTTGTTAGAAAAAACTAGTTTAAAAATCTTAAGTATAGATAATTATTCTTCTGGGTCAAAAAAAAATCATATAAAAAATAAAAATGTTAAATATATTAAAGCTGATGTTAATGATATTGAGAAAATATTAAAAAAACAAAAAAAAAATATCAATGTAATTTTTCATTTTGGTGAATTTGCAAGGATCCATCAAAGCTTTATAAACACTGAAGAGTGCTTTCATACAAATATTTCTGGTACATCAAAAGTTTTTTCATTTTGTTTAAAAAATAAGATTAAAATTATTTATTCTGCAACTTCAGCAAGTTTAGGAAACAATGGGAAAGATCAAAACCTTTCTCCTTATGCTTTTACTAAGTCCAAGAATTTAAAGTTACTAATTCATTTAAAAAAATGGTTTGATTTAAAATTTGAAGTTTTATATTTTTATAATGTGTATGGTCCAAAACAAATTGAAGAAGGTCCAATGGCTACTGTAATTGGAATATTTGAAAAGCAATACAGAAATAATAAAAGGTTATCAATAACAAGACCAGGAACTCAAAGTAGAAAATTTACGCATATTGAAGATACAGTTAAAGGCTGCTTTTATGCTTGGAAGAAAAGTTTAAATAGACATTATCTTCTCTCAAATACTAAAAGTTATACCATTCTAGAAGTTGCAAAAATATTTGGTAGAAGGGTTAAATTTGTGAGATCAAGATTGGGTGAGCGAAAGAAATCATCCTTGGTCCATAAAATTGGGGAAATTAAAACACACAGTATTCCTTGTAAATTAAGCTTAAAGCAATACATCGATAATATTAAATTTAAGCACAAGTAATCATTATCATTGCTTTACAATCTGAAAATATATGAGTATAAAGTCTCCGCCGGTGATTATTGCGAAGGGGTAATACCCGATCCCATTCCGAACTCGGAAGTCAAGCCCTTCAGCGCCAATGGTACTTTGTCTTAAGACACGGAAGAGTAGGACATTGCCGGCTATAAAAAAAATATTATGAAAATTAAAAGCTCACTAAAGTCACTAAAAAAAAGAGACCTTAATTCTAAATTAGTTAGAAGAAGAGGTAGAGTTTATATAATAAACAAAACTAATCCTAAATTTAAAGCCAGACAGAAGTAATTTTTATGGATAATAAAAACCATAAAGATACATGGAATACTTTTACTAAATATGTGTTGTGGGGAACTGTCGCGGTAATAACAGTTTTAGTTCTAATGGCTTTATTCTTATTATAAAGTTATTTAATGAGAATTGTTTCAGTTTCAGAAAACCATAATATTGAAAAAAGAATTGCAATCACTCCAGACATTGCAAAGAAATATATAATTCTAGGATTAGAGGTATCTTTACCTGAAAATTATGGTGAACACTTAGGTTTTAAAGATAATGAATTTAAAGAGTTAGGTGTTAAAATTTTAAAAAACGAAGCTGATGTGCTCAATAATGCGGATATTATTGTTCAGCTAGGTTTACTATCTGATAATAATCTTTTACTTTTAAGGGAAAGCCAAACTCTTGTTGGGGTATTTAATCCACATATCAATAAAGAAAAAATAGAAAATCTGTCTAGGAAAAATATTAATATTTTTTCTTTAGAAATGTTACCTAGAATAACCAGAGCTCAATCAATGGATGTACTTTCTTCTCAAGCTAATTTAGCTGGATATAAAGCGGTTATAGAATCATTTGCAAATTTTGAGAGAGCCATACCAATGATGATGACTGCAGCAGGAACAATCCCTGCAGCAAAAGTATTAGTAGTGGGTGCTGGAGTTGCTGGTCTTCAAGCTATTGCAACTGCAAAAAGAATGGGTGCCGTAGTGTTTGCAACAGATGTTAGAATGGCATCAAAAGAACAAGTTGAAAGTTTGGGTGGAAAATTTTTAACAGTAGAAGGCTCTGAAAATCTTGAAACAGAGGGTGGATATGCAAAAGAGGCATCAGAAGAATTTAAAAAGAAACAAGAAGAATTGTTAGCAGAAACTTTAAAAAAGATTGATATTGTAATATGCACAGCTCTAATACCAGGCAAAAAAGCGCCACTAATTATTAAAGAGAATATGATAGCCAATATGAAGCCAGGTTCTATTATTTATGATTTAGCAGCTGTTCAAGGGGGTAATGCGGCCTTTACAGAGGTTGATAAAATTGTAGTTAAAGAAGGTGTTAAGATTATGGGTGAAACAAATATTCTTAATAAGCTGCCTGTTTCAGCATCAAACTTGTACTCAAAAAATGTACTTAATTTTGTGACAAATTTATATGATAAAGAAAAAAAGAAAGTTAATATTAATTTAGAAGACGAAATAATTGCAAAAACATTAATTAAATAAGATTATGGAAATAGATCCCTTTATATTCAGATTAAGTATATTCATTTTATCTATTTTTATTGGATATTATGTTGTCTGGAGTGTTACTCCATCTTTACATACTCCATTGATGTCAGTTACAAATGCAATTTCATCAGTAATAATTGTTGGAGCTATTATTGCGGGATTAGCAGGAAATTCTGATAATGTTTTTACGATCTCAAATATTCTTGGCTTCTT
>ENA-OSJC01002252-OSJC01002252.1-marine-metagenome-genome-assembly--contig:-NODE-2252-length-14758-cov-2.856413_pt1 | contig 14758 bp, 11 predicted proteins | sample MGYA00237885_ERZ534234 | MGnify/ENA primary metagenome ERZ534234 (study PRJEB26413, sample SAMN06343907) | marine metagenome | isolation source: coastal waters | place: Atlantic Ocean: West Antarctic... | reverse complement strand
CTCAGCAACACGCGCGACGATGACTTGTGAAGTTTTTTCTGGCGACAGGTCGTGTCGCCCTCCGAAAAAATCGACGATTACGCACGCGGCTGGACCGACTTGATGAAGCTCGTCCGCAACGGACACTCATGGAGTGGCAGTGAACGAAATCGTTTTTTTCTCAATGGTGGACAGGGAAGATTTCATGAAATGTCGCACCTCGCCGGACTTGATCAAATCGAAGACGGTCGCGGGCTGGCCCTCGTCGATTGGGACCACGATGGCCGAATTGATCTTTGGTATCGGAACCGCAGTGCTCCCCGACTCCGACTCATGTTGAATCGCCGCGAGAGTCCGGTTTCCATCGCAATCAAACTGGAGGGAACAACCTCTAACCGCGACGGCATCGGCGCCGTCGTCGAATTGCTGCCCGCCCAAAAGAACAAGAGCTTGGTTCGTTCCGTGAAAGCGGGGGATCTCTTCCTCTCGCAATCGAGTAAGTGGCTGTACTTCGGCCTGGGGGACGAGACCGGCTACACTCACGCTTCTGTTATTTGGCCCGGCGGTGAAAAGGAATCCTTCGAGAGGATCGACGGACCAGGCAGGCGCTTCGTCCTGAAACAAGGAAGCGGGCAGGCGGTTTCCGTAGCTCCCCGCGGCGATATCGAGCTGCCAGCGAAGCCTCTCGCGACAGCTTCACAGAATGATGGTGCCGCCCGGATCATCTTACCTGCCAGAGTTCCGTTTCCTGCGATGACTTATCGAGATCAAGCCGCCCAGCTGAAGACTCTCGCTGGAGCCGGAAAGCCTCGTCTTGTCATCCTGTGGTCCGGCACATGCGGGCACTGCAAATCAACCCTGAAGGAAGTGGCCAACAATGCCGCTGCAATCCGTGCCGCAAACCTCGAAGTGCTCGCGCTGAGCGTGGATGGCCTCGCCGGCCCGGCGGCCGATGTTTCCCCGGCTTACGATCTCATCGATCAAAGTAAGTTCCCCTTCCCCTGGGGACTCACCGACACCTCTTCGGTTCGCGGTGTTCACAAATTTCAGGCGGCACTTTTTAATGGTACTCCAGCCCCCTCGGTTCCACTCGCCATTCTTCTCGATCCCGCTCATGAGGCCGTTGCGATTTACCGTGGCGCATTTTCCATTATCGATGTCCTACAAGATTGGCGTGCGGTCGCGAATGTGAGCGAAACCCAACGCCACCATTATGCCCCGCCCATGAGTGGCACTTGGTTCACCAACCCTCTCCCGCAGCGAGACGTGAAGAAATTGTTTCCAGCGGTGAATCGGTAACTCCCAATCTAATCACCCGGCATCGTCACCACGATGCGCCGCGCATGCGGTTGATTTTGGTGCTCAAAAAGTAAGAGTCCCTGCCAGGTGCACAAGTGAACTAAGCTTTGCCGATCATCAGCTGGTCGATCAACTTGCTGGTATCCTCGAGCGACTTGTCGCTACCCTCGCGGGTCGCCCAGCCGTAGAAGCCGGTCTCTTTGAGCGCGACACGCACCTTGTCCCAATCGACATCTCCCTCGCCGAGTCGGCAGAAGCCGTTCTTCTTTCCCCAGTCTTTGATATCGAGCTTCACGGTGCGTTTGCCGAGCGTGCGGATCCAGTCCTCGGCGGGTGCGAACTTCTGCATGTTGCCAATATCAAAATACGCGCCGACCCACGGGCTGTTGAACTCGTCGATGTAGTCGCGGAACTTTTCCGGACTCTCACAGAAGCCGTTCCAGACTGTCTCAATCAGGACGCGCACGCCGAGCTTGGCGGCCATCGGGATGACGAGGCGGATCTGTTCGATCGAGCGGTTCCAAACGTCCTCGTGAGTCTCGTTGGCACCGTTCACTTTGCCGGGCACGAGCAGGACGGACGAACCGCCGAGGCGGTGGGCACTGACCAGATGGTGCTCGAGATTCTTGCGACCCTTTTCGCGCACGGCGGCATCCGGATCGCTCAAGCGAACGCCCCAGTGGCCACCGTTGACGAGGCCGTGAACGCGAATGCTGGTCTTTTCGGCGGCGGCGCGGTAGTCTTCCGCTTTCGCGGGGTTGCCGCTTTCGACCCCGTCGAAGCCGAGAAATTTGAGCCGTTCGAAGAAGGCCTCTGGAGTTTCGCCGCCCTTCTGGCCACCTTTCAGAGCTTTAAAAATGCGTCCTTCAAGCTTGGGGCCGGTCGTTTTCTCCTTTGCGGCAAGGGAAGAGTTTGCGAGGGCCAAGCCAGTGCCGAGGGTGGCACTCTGTTTCAAAAAATTGCGTCGAGTTTTCATGGAAAAACGACTCTAGCGCCTGAGCATCGGATCACGAGACGAAAACCTCAGATTGCGAAGGATTTGATTCTTAGGAATCTACTTTTGGGGTCGGGTGCTTGAGGAGGTCGTTGAAGGGATCGGAGAGGGGCAAAAAGGAGATGATTGATTCTGTGCCTAGATAATACTGCCCCAAACAAGACGAGAACGACACCATTCACTTGGGAATGCGATTCAAAGTGTAGTAGGCATTTGGAAATTCCAGCTTCGCGCCGGAAGCAGATTTAATACCAGACGTCCGAAGCTCATGAACAAAGAGCGCGCGCATGTCTTCGACACGGAAGCGAACCGTCTTGCCATTATCATCCACGGTAATGCCTCTCACCGCATGTTGTTTCGTCAGGATCTCGGCGCTGCCGTAGGAGGAAGAGTATTTGTAGGTGTAACTGCTGACCGCGAAGGCCGTGTCGCTCAGAGTTGCCGCATCAATCGGGGCGGTGAAGAGTAATTCAAAACCATCCGGCTTTGCTCTCATTTCTTGAATCGCAAAAGGAGTGGAACCGGAATAATCAAGGCGCTGAAGACCATAGGATCGATTCCCAAGAGAGGACCAACCGCGATTGGTCATCCCGACGAAAAGTTGCCCTTCAGGAGAAAAGCACAAACGAATCACGGCCGCCGGAAATCCTCTCATAAAGGGAAAACAAGCACCCTGATATTCACCATCCACTTTTTCAAGAAAGACCCGGTTGATCGCGGAGTTCGTAAATTCGCCCACGAGCAACTGCCCATCAAAGGGCCCGAACCTGCCGTCCTGATCAATGAGCTCAATATCCGTCGCGCTCCGGCCCATCTTGTTATAGGGCAACCAGACGGCGGGGGGCACAAATTCAGGGACACTGGCGAGCGCTTCTGGATACGGGACGTTTGCCTTTGGGAAGGAGGCCATCTGAAATGGAGCCCCGGGCATCTTGAGACTTTCCACGGATTCTTGATTTCCATAAAAGACGCCCGGCCGAAGATGATAAATCGGGGTTGCGGGAATCCACGTTCCTTGCTGATCGGAGAAAAACATCTCGCCGGCAAGATCACGCCCCATCCCGGAAGGAGAACGCATTCCCAGCGACTTGGGTTGAAATGCGCCATCCTCCCCGATGGTGCCTCCCCATCCGCGCCACCCGATTTGATTATTGGTGAGAGCCCCCATGCCAAGATTCAAGGTCACCCAGAGATTATTCGCGCCATCACGCTCCGGCCCATACGCATAGGCATGGTAATTCCCGGAAACATTCCACCCATCGCATTCCGTCAAAAATGCATCGGCAGTGCCGTCTCCCTTGGAGTCCTTCAAGCGGGTGATCTCTCCCCGCTGCGAAACCAAGAGATCGTCTCCATCCGCCGTCAGCCCGAGTGGCTCGTGAAGCCCCGAAGCAAACTTTCGATAAGTAATGTTCTCTTTGTCGGGAGAAAGCGGGCTGTCGATGAGCCAGATTTCACCTTTGCGAATTGCCACCGCGAGCGATTTTTTGAACCACGCCATCCCGCTCACTTCCATCGTGATGCCGTCACCGGGTTGCCATTCCTTGGATCGCGAATCGCTCGGCGAACTGGCCGACATTAATTCGAAGACCTCATAGGCCGGTGTAGCCTCTTCCGCTGACACGGAAAGAGTGATTGCCGTGATCGTTCCCCAGACTGCTGTTAGAATTTTCATTTCCAGGAATAGGTGTAAGTCAGGATGTTTTCTCCAGACGCTTCTGATTTCAAAACGTCTTTGGGATGTCTTAGTTTCGGAGGATCGCCTTCAACCCAGCGCACTTCCCGAATGAGTTGGCCCTCAGCCACCGAGAATCGCTCCCTGAATTCGCGGCCACCACGATTGACAATGAAGGTGGGATTCCCGCCCTCATCCAGTTCATAGCCACGAAAGCGACCTTTCGTCCCAGGTTTCGGAACTTCGTAAACCTCATCTCCCAGAGGTTGTCCGAAAGGGGCGGCGCGGGTGAACCAGGTATCGTATGCGTCGAAGAAACGACCCCGCCATACCATTGAAAGGAAACCACTGTCGCCATCGAAAGCGAGATGGACCTCACCCGGAAACCCCACCAGAATGGCCTTGGTTCCGGTCTTTTTCAAAAAAGTTCGTTGAATGATGGGACGATCCTGGGGGAGCAGCTCGAACTGTCCACCGAGTCGGTTCGCAAAGCCTTCGGGAAGGCCTTCGCCATTCTCGATGAAATTCCAAATTGCACCGATCTGACGCTCCGAGTCGCCCTCCAGGACATCCTTGACACTTGCGTGTCCCTCCGGCCAAAAAGAAGGCATTAACGTTCCGGGACGGTATTCAGCCGGGTTGAGGAGGTAGCTCCGAAACCATGAAGGCTGAAGGCGTTCATTCAAGGAACTGAGATCAAGAGCGGGAATCCCGAGCGCCTTTTGATCGCCCCAGTTGTGGCAGGTAATGCAATTCACGCCACCGTTGATTCCGAGCAATTTGCGACCTGCCTCCAGATCATCGGGTCGATCGATAAGAGTCCTTGCGCCGTCTTCTTGATCAATTTTTGCAAACCAATCGGCGAAGGTCGACGCGTGAGCGGCATAGGCTGGCATCTGCGTTTTGAGATAGGGACGTACCCGTTTTTCAGGCTCTCCCGCGAGCACCCCCCTTAACCAGTCTCGCTTTAATTTGTGACCGATCCCAGTGAGAGGCGGAGGCAGTCGCCCGGAATCCCCCAAGGCTTCATTCCCGACGAAGAATCGATTGGTGTCATGGGTAGGCCCGCCAACCCCATTACGGTCATGACAGGCATAGCAGTTCATTGCTGAGAGTGTTAGATGTCCGGTCTTATCTTCGATTTTATCTGGTGCCTCCAAAAACAGATTCAGAGATTCCCGTTGTGACTTGGTCAGCTTGTAGTGAGGAGTTCCCGCCTGCGGCTTGCTCGAAAGACACTGCGTTAAGCCGGTGCTTTTAAGCGGAATGACATCGAGCGGTGTCACTTCGGGGATACTATGACAGGCCGCGCAGTTCATTTTTTGAACCAGGGCTTTTCCCTCTGCCACTAATTTTACGCCGACTTTTGGCCACTCTTTGACCGAACCCGCCTCCCTGGGATCAGAGGCCTGAAAATTCATTAAGTGTGCCGCGACATCCATCGCCTCCTGCGTGTTGAGTTGGATGTGAGGCATCCGCCCATCGACCCGGTATTTGGATGGGTCTCTTAAAAACAAACCCAAGGCCTCGAGGCTGGTCTTGGCATTGAGATCAGGATGAGAGATTGCGAGAGCTAAATCAAAACTGTCGCCGTTTCCATGAGGTGATTTAAAATCTGCCGTCGGAGCATGGCAGGCCACACATCCTTTCTCATGATAGAGCGCGCTCCCTCGCTCCGCATTGGCATGGCGTTCCGTTCTAAACTTGATCCCTTTTCTCTGCTTACCAAGAAAGGCAACCACCGCCTCGATTTGGCCGTCTTTGAGACCATGCAACATTGACGGCATCGTGGAGCCCTTTCGACCTGATTCAGGCTTGCGGAGAAACTTCACAAGCCAGTCACGCTCGATCCGCTGACCCAGGTCGATAAGGTTCGGGCCCTTGCGTGAAATTTTAACCGGCGAGCCACCGTGACAATTCGCACAAGCGAGTTCCGAAAATAAGAGAGCACCGCCCTCCTTAGTAGGATTTTCAGAATGAAAGCGCTCATATCCGACCACGTGAGGCTGCGCGTGAACTGCCGAAGTGAACACACCACCATAGAGAACGACAGCCCCGATCGTGGCCTTGAAAGGGCGGGTGGAAGGCCGGGACAACCATAGAAAAAACAGCCAAACCAAATTGGGTTTGGTCACTGACCTCACAGGATGAGCTTGTATTTTTTGATCTGATCGTCTCAATTTCATCGCGACAGAATAATTACGAAAGCAACTTGGTGAGATGCGCACGTGATTTGTTGATGGCCCCGGAAATCTTCTCCGGAGTATCGAGCACGGGAACACCACGTGGAACCGGATGCATGAAGATCTCGGAGAGTCCGCCGTACTTAATCTCCTTCAAGGCCGCAATAATCGGAGCGTAGTCCAAAGATCCGAATCCCGGCATTTGTTTCAATTGCTCTTCTTTGGACATCTTTATTTTTGATGACGGGTGATGCTCCTGAAAATAAAAGAACGGAAGATTTTCTTTTCCACAGTCACGAATCAATTGGGGAATGTCATCCAGAGCATCATAGAGATGGTGCGGGGCAAACGCGATCCCAACGTTTTTCGAGGGGTTCAGCTCAACGAAATAGCGAATTGAATCTGGTGAAGACAGCATCGCGTTCTTGTGATTCTCAATCGCGATGGTCACGCCAAGCGCCTCGGCCAATTCATAATGCGGCTTCAGCTTCTCGAAGAATGCCTGAACCTGCTTCTTAGCCTCGGGACCTACGGGGTCCTTTTCCCCCATACTCCCGGAACCACAAACCGTCATCCGTCCGCCATTTTTTTTGACCCAACGCATTTCATCGTCCTGTTTAAACGGCCCGAGCGGGTAGCAGGTTGAAACAGTCATCTTTGTGTCGTGTTTCTTGAGAAGCGCCTGAAAAGCATCGTCACCCATTTCGACAATTTGCTCGCGATGCGTGGCATGAACTTTTCGCCAAACATCAACGGATCGACAGCCGGATTTTACGGCTTCAGCGAGAACACTTGCGAGCGGCATATTTCCAAACAATGCCGAAGAGAGAACATAGTTGAGTTGAAATTTTCCGTCCGCTGCTGAGAGCAACGAAGGAGTCACGAGTGAGGCGCTAAATAATTGGCAGACTTTACGGCGGTCCATAATAATAGGGGTTTGTTAGGATTGAAGTTAGATTTATGCTGTAGTTTCTTCCAGCATTTTGATCCAGGGGCCCACGGAGTAGCCCTTGTCATGAAGAGTTCCGGCTAAGACAAGAATACTGTCAACAACGCGGGGTTCGTTCACATAGGCCTCACCGCAAATTTCCAGAGCGAACTGGTATTTCGGAATCGTTGCCATGCAGGGGCTTTGGATCCGCTCCGCTCGTGCCGGAATCTAAACTCCATGAGGCTGTATTCTCGCCTCCTGTAGCCAGAAAGGGGTGATGGTGGCCTGTTTGAGGAAATCGGATAGAGGAAGGATGGTGACGACGAACCTCAAAAAGGGCGATTACTGCTCCAAACTTCCCCACCTCATCCCATCTTAGTTAAAGGAATTGAAGGAAGCTACTCCTCCACTCTGCTCGGCCTCTTTTTTCCTTTTTCTTTTTTATTGCACCTTAGGCTTGGGAATTGGAGGCTCATAACATCTTCCGCCTAGATGGGTGGATAGAGCGTATTTTCGATCGGCGCACGGAGCGCCTTTTAGCCAGCATCCTAACTCCCCAGCCCCTTAACAAAACCACAAGCGTATTAGAGCCCAAATCCCTTAAACTATGGAGATCGAAAACATTCAGAAATTAGAGAAAGCGACGGCATTAGGGCGCAAAGAAATGTTCCGTATCGGATCGGCGCTACTTTTCATTGTAGCAGTCATGCTTTTCTCTTCGAGCATTCGCCCGGAAGGACAACCTGTCAGCATTGAACTCGTGATTGCCGCGATGATCGGGGGCTATATGGCAATGAACATCGGGGCAAACGATGTCGCCAACAATGTCGGTCCGGCCGTTGGTTCCAAAGCACTGACCTTGACTGGCGCGATCATCATTGCCGCAATCTTTGAAGCTGCGGGAGCACTCATCGCCGGAGGAGGAGTGGTCGACACAATCAAGAAGGGAATCATCGACCCCTCTCTGATCCCAAATTCCAATGTCTTCATCTGGCTGATGATGGCGGCTCTCCTTGCCGGTGCGATCTGGCTAAATATTGCCACTGCCGTCGGGGCTCCTGTTTCCACGACCCATGCGATCGTCGGAGGCGTCCTTGGGGCTGGAATCGCTGCGGGAGGATTCGGGATCGCTAATTGGGATCAGATGAAGTTGATCGCGGCGAGTTGGGTAATTTCACCTGTCATCGGAGGGATCATCGCTGCCGCCTTCCTCTACTGGATCAAGCATGGTATCACCTATAGGAAAGACATGATCTCTGCCGCTCAGCGGATCTTGCCAATTCTTGTCGCGATCATGGTGCTGGCTTTTAGCACCTACTTGATCATGAAGGGGCTCAAGAAGGTGATCAAAGTAGATATCTTACCTGCCGCTGGAATCGGTCTATTCTTGGCCGTTATTACCTATTTCATCGTAAAATCGCTGACTCGCAAGCACTCAAGCGCGATGAAGAACGAAAAGAAGAGCATTAACCGACTTTTCACCTTACCCCTGATTTTTGCGGCGGCTTTATTGAGTTTCGCGCACGGAGCAAATGATGTTGCAAATGCGGTCGGTCCGCTCGCTGCAATTGCTGATACCATTACCAACCATGGTGTGGCATCCAAAGCGCCGATTCCATTCTGGGTCATGGGAGTTGGAGCTTCGGGAATTGTTCTTGGATTGGCGCTGTTCGGTCCGAAACTGATTCGCACCGTCGGAAGTGAGATCACGGAGCTCGACCAGATGAGAGCGTTTTGCATCGCGATGGCGGCGGCAATTACCGTGATTATTGCCTCCCAATTTGGCTTGCCTGTGAGTTCGACCCATATTGCGGTCGGAGGGGTCTTTGGAGTCGGCTTTCTTCGAGAGTATCTTAAGGCCAATTACGCGAAAAAAATTCACAAAATCGAGCTACATCATTCCGGAAGGGATCAAGCGGAGGTAGAGGCCTTTATTGTGAAGTTCAGGAGTGGGTCTATCGCAGATAAACGCAAGATGCTCACTGAAATCAAAGAGCACACAACAAAGGCTGAATTCACCAAGAGGGAACGCAAAGGGCTCAAGAAGGTCTACCGGCAGGAATTGGTAAAGAGGTCGGCGCTGCTAAAAATTGTGGCAGCTTGGGTTATCACTGTTCCGGCCTCGGCAATCATGGCGGCATTGCTGTTTTACACTATCCGTGGCATAATGCTTCCTTAAGCAAGATTGCGGAGGAAGCGGCCTCTCGTAAAGACATGGCCTCGTTATGTTCCCCTCTCCTATCCCAATCGAAGGAAATTCATCCTGCGGAAATCATTGATTTGCTACTCGGAATTTACACAGCTCCTGCCTCTTTTTATAAGAAATACGAGGTAGCCTGCGATTAAGCGCCTTACTCTGGCTGCTGCTGATTTCTCGCATCGCGCTCATCATCACTGATGAAAACCTAAAACGGGGTCTCGATATCATCGAGGAAGCGCTACGCGATGATGTCGTGCACCACTTCGCCGTGAACATCGGTCAGCCGGAAATCACGTCCGCCATAGCGGTAAGTGAGCTTGGTGTGATCCAGGCCGAGTAGGTGTAGCATGGTCGCGTGCAAGTCGTGGAGGTGGACCTTGTTCTCCACCGCTTCGTAGCCAAGTTCGTCGGTTTTTCCATAGGCTAGGCCACCGCGAACGCCGCCGCCCGCCATCCAGATCGTGTAGCCCGCAGCATTGTGGTCTCGACCGGGGGAACCTTGTCCATCGAGGAGCTGCGACTCCGGCTGACGCCCGAACTCGCCTCCCCAGAACACCAGCGTCTCGTCCAACAGGCCGCGGCGTTCGAGGTCGGTAAGAAGTGCGGCGATCGGTTGGTCGATCTCCTCGCACCGCGCTGGAAGACCGGTTTCGATGGCAGAGTGATGATCCCATCCACTACAGGCGACCTCCACAAAACGCACCCCCGACTCGACCAATTGGCGCGCCATCAGGCACTGGCGGCCAAAATCGTCGGTCCGTTTCCCGCCGATCCCGTAGAGATCCAGGGTCTCCTTTGATTCCCTGATGGTGTCGATGACTTGAGGGACAGCCTCCTGCATGTTGCTGCTTAGATTGAGCGAATCGATGACTCCTTTGACATTCGGATTCCCACCACTGCGCTGCAGCAATTCGTGATTCATTGATTGGGTGAAGTCCAAGACGCCATTCGAGACTCCCGGCGCACTCCCGTTTCCGCTCAGGTTCTTAATTTTCGCATCTTTCACCGGTCGCCCTTCCCAGCCGATGCGGCTCGCCTGGTAGGCGCTCGGCAGGAATGCGTTGCCATAGTTGGACGGTCCGCCGAATGTGCGTGTCGGCTTGACGGTGACATAACCGGGAAGATTTTCGTTCGAACTTCCGAGGCCATGCAAGACCCAGGAACCGAGTGAGGGGCGCACGAACTGAAAACTCCCGGTGTGTAGTAAGGGGATGGCCAGCGGGTGCGCGCTGCTGTCCGTCTGCATGCTGTTAATGACGCAAAGCCGGTCGGCCTGCTTGGCGATGTGGGGCAGTAGTTCGGAAATCCACAGCCCGCTCTTGCCATGCTGCGAAAAGTCCCACAGCGGGGCCATGAGCTTCTTTTTCTTTTTTCCTTCCTTACCACCATCTGCGAAAAGCTTCGGCTTGTAGTCGAACATGTCGTGCTGGGAAGGGCCGCCGTTCATAAACAGGAATATCATCCGTTTGGCCTTCGGTGCGAAATGGGGCCCGCTTGGAGATTGCGCTCCAGCCCTGTTCTGGCTGGCTGTTAGACCTGCCAGAGCGAGCGAGCCAAACCCGCACGATCCCAGCTTGAGCCAGTTGCGGCGTGACATGTTGAAGGGCTGTTGTTCGGGATTCATCTTACTATTCGATATCGACTAGGTAACGGAACTCGGCGGTTGAAAACAATGACAGAAAGAGGGTCGACCAAGCGCTCTCATCGCGGTCTTCGATCTCTGCCTCGGTGTCGAGCGTCAGCGCGAGGAGCACGCGCGCGCCCTCTTGCTCTTCCGCAGTGGCCGCGCGTGAAAATACCCAACGCATCGCAAGGTCGATCCGGCCGGCATCATTGCCCGCAGAAGGATCTGCGAGCAGGCGTCTCGCCGCGTGCTTGGCCTGCTCGGCGACAAATTTGGAATTCCGCAGAAAGAGCGCCTGGGAGGGGACTTCGGTCACGGCCCGCTTCCCACTGACCAGGCTCGAGGAGGGAAAGTCGAAACGGTCAAACATTTCGGGCGCATAGTCGCGGATCACCGGCAGATAGACGCTGCGGTGATTGCTGGGCGGCTGCAGCTTCTCCGTATCGACGCCGCGCACCAACTTGTCGCCCAGACTAGTCACGGTTGACCCGACCGGGGGTTCGATATCGAGCTGGCCACTGACGGCGAGGATCGCATCACGAATCGCCTCCACAGGTAAACGGCGTGGCATCGAGCGCCATAGCAAGCGGTTCTCTGGATCGATCTCTTGGCCCTGCTCATCTCTCGCACAGCTGAGTTGATAGGTCCTGCTGAGAACGATTTTGCGGATTGTCTGCTTGATCGACCAACCCTCGTCCATGAACTCAACAGCCAAGGTGTCGAGTAATTTGTGGTGGCTGGGAGGCGTGCCCGTCGCGCCAAAGTTGTCCACTGACTCGACCAAGCCACGACCGAAGAGATGGTGCCAGATGCGGTTGACCATCACTCGGGCGGGCAGGGGGTTGTGGCGGCTTGTCATCCAATTGGCCAACTGCAGCCGACCGCTCTGTTTGGGATCGATCGCGGGCACATCAGTGATCGGGATAGCGCTTAGAAATCCGCGTGGGGCAAGTTCGCCCGGTTCGCTGAGTTCACCACGGATGGCAATCTTCGTATCTGCGGGATCCGACCGATCCCGGGCGCTCATCGCGTAAGGTGGGCGCGGCGGGCGCTTCTTTTCCAGCTCCGTAACAGCGGCTTCAAGCGGCGCGAGCTCTCCCTTGAGCCTGGCAATCATGGCCTCCGGGGTCTCTTTTGGTTCTGCCGTATTCTTCGGGATTTCAGCTTCAGCGGGAGGTGATGACCCAGCCTCGGGAGCCGCCGCTTCGGACTTGGCGATCTCCTTCGTTGGCTCTGCTTTCTCCGCCTCTTCAGCTTTTGTCAGCTTGGTTTTCTTCTCGTCCCGGGACTTCTTTGCCGCGTCGATTTTCTGTTCGTAAGTCTCAGCGGCGGCGTGCAAATCCACGCCATTGCGACCAAGCGGAAGCAGGTCCGTTGGGTTGTTGCTGTACTTCTGTTTGATGGTGCCATACAGAGCTTCGGTGCTGAGGAAAATACCGGCCAAGGAGTAGTAGTCTTTGGTCGGGATGGGATCGAACTTGTGATCGTGGCACTTCGCGCAGGAGACGGTGATCGCAAGGAAAGCGCGGGTGGTGACATCGATCTGGTCATCGACGATCTCCATGCGATAGGGCATTCCGCTGGAGTTGTGCCGCTTGGTTCCAAATGACAAGAGGCTGGTTGCCACCAGCCGATCTTCGTGATCTTTGGTTAATTCGTCAGGAGTTCCAGGCAACAGGTCTCCAGCAACCTGCTCCCGGATAAACTGATCATACGGTTTGTCTGCGTTGAGAGCGCCGATTACGTAATCCCGGTAGGGCCAGGCATGGGGGTAAGAAAAGTTGAACTCCTTGCCACTTGATTCGGCAAATCGCACCACATCGAGCCAGTGCCGCCCCCAGCGCTCGCCAAAACGGGGAGAGGCGAGCAGTTGATCAACGAGTTTGGCAAGGGCGTCAGGGGCCACGTCATCCAAAACCTCCTGGACCTGATTGGGAGTTGGCGGCAGACCGACAAGGTCAAAATAGAGACGCCGCACAAGCGTGGCGCGGCCCGCATCGGCCACCGGGGTCAATCCGGTTTTCTCAAGTTTCGACAGGGTGAAGAAATCGATCGGGCTCCGCGGCCAGTCATCGTTCTCAACCTCCGGTGCCACAGTAGCCTGCGGGGGTTGAAATGCCCAGTTGCTTGAACCAGACTTCGGTTCCTCGGCGCGGGATGACATGAGCGCCAAGAGCACCAGACAAGAAGATATGATCAACGTGTGGCCATTGTGAATCGCCTCCCCAAGGCAGCGAACCACCGGCCCCTGCGATTCTGCGCCGGAGAGGGAAAAATCAGAAGAATCTCTGTCCTCTTCTTTCAGCATTCTGGATGTCCTATGGGTCACTTCGTTGAAGGCTACGTGGCAAATCACTCTGTGCTGTCAAGGCTTGCTGACTTCTCTGACTCCGGACCTCACCTGATTCTCGAAGATTCCTGACTCCACCTGAAGAGAGGGCCAAGCCCGAATACAAAAATGACTAGGCTTGATTGCATTGCGTGGTGCGGCAAATTAGTAGATTTACCAATTACATCACCATGAAGTCATCCATTCTCAAAGCACTCCTTCTGGCCGTATTGGTCGTTTCGCCAGGGAGGCTCCCCGTGCTCCGTGCCACCCGTCATTGACGCCACAACTGAGGGTCATCCAGTTCGGGTTCTTGCTGAGGACATCCTTCTCAAGGCGGGCGAGCATTTGGTTGGATTTGTGACCGGAAATGCCGCCAGTGCCCTCAACGCCTTCCCTCTTCAGTCCCTCGATCACGAGCTGGCAGTAGCCCCCTTTGCGTGCTCCGGCGGCGGTGATTGAATCACCGAGGAAGGCGATCTTTTGACCACTCTTGACAAAAATCGCCGTTGCGGGGGCGTCTTCTGCATGAATGGCTGAGTCGTAAAGGCGACTCGCCTGCAATCTTAGCCTCCGCCTTTGCTTTTGCTTTTCCCCACGATCAGTCGTTCCAAGGAAGGAGTGACTGCGGCATTCCGTCTCAGTGAGATGGATTGTTTCATGGCGGGATCAGTCCCTCTGAGTCTGGAAGAATCCGGTCGGAGTGCCTGGGCCTCCGATGGTGGCGGTATAGGCCGGGCTGCCTAGGAAGCTCGCGGCCGGGGTGAGCGCATCAGGCCGCAGGCCGGAGAGGATCTGGTAGCTGAGTCCGGGGTGGGCGAGCCAGGTCTGGCGTAGGGTGCCGGCCGGGCTGATCGACCAAGAGATTACCTCGATGCCCGCTCCCTCTGGATCAAGCACCACCTGGGCCGCGGCCGCGAGCAGGAAATGGCTGCGGCTGGTCGGGTGGATGGCGTCCCAGAAGGCGTATTGCTCCGGGGGGGTGTCGGCGGGAGTGTTCCGCCATTCGCCCGTGGTGTTGGTGAGACCATAGTCTGCCGAGTTAGCGAGCATTTTCTCAAACATGCCGAACACGTCAAGCCGATCGATGGTGACGCCTAGCGCGGTGGCACGGCTGTCGAGTTCGGCGGCGAGGGCGGCATTGAAGGCGATCGTGCCGGCGCGGCGAGCGGCGATCAGGGTAGGATTGCCGAGTGATTCGGGGATCGCACCGAGGTCAGGAAGGTTGGGTACCATGAAGTGGTCGATGCCGAGGCCGGTGAGTCGCGCGATGATCCCTCCGATCTGCGTGGCGAGGGCAGGCATGTTTTGGGCTGAGTTGTCGCGCAAGTCATTGCCACCGATCCACAGGGCGCAAAGGTCGCCGGATTGCCAGGTGTGACGGGACTGATAGCGGGTCACCTGGGAAGACAGATTCGAAACCAAGGCGCCGCCGACAGCGAGGTTGAGGCCGCTTGAGCCGAGGAACCCGCCGACGGTGGCCCGCTGGTGGTCGAGGCGGTCGGCGAGGGTTTCATGCCACAGGTCGCCATCCGTGAAGCGGA